>Ga0182036_10000145_pt1 | contig 31142 bp, 24 predicted proteins | sample sta12Cox44000080_FD_125966 | JGI IMG/M metagenome (GOLD analysis project Ga0182036, IMG submission 125966) | Lab enrichment of tropical soil microbial communities from Luquillo Experimental Forest, Puerto Rico - statoxic.12C.oxic.44.000.080 | ecosystem: Environmental > Terrestrial > Soil >...
ACACTTCTTCCAACTCCGGATTTCCCCGCGCGATAACGTTTCCGATCACTGCCAGGTCGGGCGCGGGTTCGAGATGCGCCGCATCGAAGGAGTGATAAAACGAAATGCCCAAATTCTCGAGCACTGTCGACGCGGGCGGATAAACTCCGGAGTCCGATCCGGTCACGCGAAAGCCGTGTTCGCGCAACATACCCGCCAGCGGCGCCATCGCCGAGCCGCCGATTCCAATCACATGGACATGCGTCGTTTCGATCAAGCCGCCACCGCCGGTTCCAGGAATTCCAATGTACCCTCGCCCTCTGCGTCCAGTCGCGCCTGGATTCCCAGTGGAATCGTCAGCATGGGCCGCATGGTGTGCCCCACGGGCGCGCCAAACACGATGGGAATCCCTAACGGGCGCAGAATGCGCGCACAAACCTCTCGCACGCTTGGCGCCCCAGCCACTATCGGCGGGCTGTCGGGAAAATCCCCTAGTACGATTCCCTTCACACTTTCAAATTTGCCCGCGTGTTTGAAATGCATCAGCACGCGATCCACTTGATACGGCTTCATCGCGCGATCCTCCAGAATGAGAATCGAGTCCTTGGTGTCCAACTCCCACGGCGTGCCGATGGTCGCCTCGACCAGCGTCATGGCTCCACCCAGAACTCTTCCTACCGCCTGCCCCGTCAGCACGGGCTCTCCCTTCAGCCGCAGCTTCCAGCCGGCTTCTGCCTTTCCAATCGCCTGCAAAAACGAATGCTCATCATAGCCTTCCGCTAGGTCGGGACCCCCGCTGATCCCGGCGGCCACCATTGGGCCGTAGAAAGTGACCCAGCCGCATTTCTGCCAGAGGTAAATCTGCAAGGTGCTCAGGTCGCTAAATCCGATTACGCTCTTGGCCTCTTTCAGATTTTTGTCGACCTCGAAATCCAGCAGATAATTGGACCCGTAGCCACCGCGCGCGGCCATCAGTCCGTCGATTTGCTCCGATTGAAGGCCGGAAAGAAACCCGTTCATGCGGTCGAGCGCCGGTCCTGCAAAGTAGCCCTCCGGCTTGCTGTCTTGATTGGCCACGACCTGGAAGCCTTGCCGCTTCAATTCCGCGAGACCGGCGATCATCTCCACGGATTTCGCGGGCGATGCCGGAGCAAAGACCGCCAGCCGGGAGCCCGATTGCAGGGCCTTGGGTTTTCGCGGAGTGCCTTTGCCCACACTCATTCGTGCCTGCCCTCGACTGGCGTTACTTCGGTAATGACTCCCTGGCGGTTGAGCTGCTCGACAATTCTTTCCTGCTGGCTGTGGCTGACCACGGACTCGAATTCCACGATCGAGCTTCCTCCCGTCATGGACACCCGAAACTGTTGCATCGGGACTTTCATTTGCGCCAGCAATTGTTGCACTTCCGTCGCCACGTTCTCCGCATGGCTGGTGATGAATCGAAAAACCATTGGCCGGTACTTCAAATCGAATCGCTCGGCCACCCATCCCAGGCACACCAGTCCAAACAGCACCAGTGCCGTCGTATACGCGGCCACCGCGAACAATCCGCCGCCCGCGGCCATGCCGATGGCCGCTTCCACAAAAATCGTTGCTGCGGTGGTCATGCCCACCCGGCCGCCTGCCTCCCGTAAGATCGCGCCTGCGCCAAGGAAGCCGATGCCTTGCACGATGTTCGACGCGATGCGCGTGCTCGCGCTGTCGCCGAACAGGCGAGCGATCTCGCCGGAGAGTATCGTGAACAGCGCCGTTGCCAGGCACACAAAGAGACTCGTGCGCATGCCCGCCGGACGGCGCCTCAGGTCGCGCTCGATGCCGATGATCGCTCCCAGCACCGCCGCAACCGTCAACCGTAGAAAGATTTCACCGAGTGAGAGCATGGCTCGGCGCCCAGCACTCCTGTCCTGTGATTTTATCCGCCTACAATTTGAATTGCGTCAATTTTGAGAAATGGCGTGCTCTCGCGTGTATCTCGCTTTGCTTCAAGTGGCGCAGCCGGTCCAGCCCGAATTTCTCCACCGCGAAGCTTCCTAGCACGGATCCGTAGACCATGGCGCGCCGCAACGATGCGTCACTCGGTCCTTTGCTTCCCGCGAGATATCCCATGAATCCGCCGGCGAAGCTGTCGCCCGCTCCGGTAGGATCGTGCGGCTCCTCGAGGGGAAAAGCCGGGACGCAAAACACGCCGCGCTTGTCCACCATCATCGCACCATATTCTCCTCGTTTGACCACCAGGATTCTCGGCCCCATCTTGAAAATGTGCTTAGCCGCACGCAGCAGGTTGTGCTCGTTGGAAAGCTCGCGCGTCTCCGAATCGTTAATCATCAAAATGTCGACGTACTTCAATGTTTCCCGCAGCTCCGCGTTGGTCCGCTCGATCCAGTAATTCATCGTGTCCATCGCGGCCAGTCTCGGTTTTTTCTTAACCTGATCGAGCACCTGGCGCTGCAGGTCTGGCGCGATATTCGCGAGGAAAACGTACTCGGAGTCTCGGTATTTTTCAGGCAATCGAGGTTGGAACTGGGCAAAAACGTTTAGTTCCGTTGCCAACGTCACGCGTTCGTTCAGATTTTGCGAATATCGCCCAGCCCAGAAAAATGTTTTTCCGGTAGCACGTTCAAGCCCGTCCAGGCTGATCGTGCGACCGCGAAAAACCTGCGCATCCACTTCGGTGAAATCGTCACCGACGATCCCGACCAGGTTCACGTGCGTAAAGAAGCTGGCGGCCACGGCAAAATACGTGGCCGCTCCGCCCACGGCGCGGTCCACCTTGCCGTATGGACTCTCCAGCGCATCAAACGCAACTGATCCTACCACGAGTAGCGACACGCTTTTCTCCTAGGAAGTATACTTTTCGATGATGGCCGCCAGCCGTTTCTTGGTGGCCGTCGACACGAGCTGCAAGTCCGTAACCAGTGCGTGTTCGAGCGCTGCACCGCATTGGCAGGAACGCGCCGCGGGCAGCTCGCGCACCGCCGCACGCAGGACTTTTTGCGCGTTCGCTGCATTCTGGTTGAGCGTCGCGATGATCTCGGCCGCCGTCACCGATTCGTGGTCGGGATGCCAGCAGTCGTAATCCGTAATCATGGCAATCGTCGCGTAGCAAATCTCGGCTTCGCGCGCCAGTTTGGCCTCGGTGAGGTTCGTCATGCCAATGACGTCGAACCGCAACTGCCGATTGACCTCCGCCTCGGCCAGCGTCGAGAACTGGGGCCCCTCGATGCAGATGTAGGTTCCGCGCCGATGCACCTTCACCGCTTCCTCCGCGCAGGCATCCGCCAAAACAGCCGATAATTGCCCGCACGTTGGATGGGCAAAGGCCACGTGGGCAACAATGCCCTCTCCAAAAAACGTCGATGCACGATTTTTTGTCCGGTCGAAAAACTGGTCGGGCACGAGAAATTCTCCCGGTCGCAAATCCTCTTTCAATGAGCCCACTGCACTCGCCGAGATAATCCGCTCAACCCCCAGCAGCTTCATCGCATAGATGTTTGCCCGATAGTTAATTTCGCTTGGCAAAATGCGATGGCCGCGCCCATGCCGGGCCAGAAACGCCACGCGCTTCCCTTCGAGCGTTCCCAAGACGAGGTCATCGGAAGGCTCGCCGAACGGCGTCTTCACGCGAAGCTTCCGCGTTCCCGTCAACCCGCCCATGGTATAGAGCCCGCTGCCACCGATGATGCCGATGCTCGTCGAGTTCGCCTCGCCCTTTCCCGCACTTGCCTTCCTCGCCGACATATTCCTCCGCTCTTTAACTCTCGAGTCCGCTGCGCTTCAATATCTCGCTTACGGCGGTAAAGGGATCCTTCTTCCGATCCGCCACTTCTCCGGCCAGCTCCGTCAACCGCGCTGCGCCTTCCGGACCGCCCAGAGCGCGCTCGAGCAACCGCGATTCGAGCAGCTCGACCAGCCGGGTCTTCCAATGCTCCAAATGCTTCCGCTTTCGCTCCCGGCTGGTCTCGAAATGGCTTTCGAATTGCTTGACCGCCGCGGCGAGCTCTCGAATTCCCTTGTTTTCGGTGGCAACCGTCCGAATCACCGGCGGCTGCCATCCGTCCCGCGGCATCACCAGCGAAATCATGGCGAGCAATTGCTGCTCCAGGCGGTCCGCGCCTTCACGGTCCGCTTTGTTCAGCACAAAAATGTCGCCAATCTCCATTAACCCGGCTTTCATGTTTTGAATATCGTCGCCGAGGCCCGGCACCAGCACCACAAGCACGCAATCCGCTAGCCGCACGATGTCAATTTCATCCTGCCCCACGCCCACCGTCTCGATGAGAACATGCTCTTTCCCCGCTGCGTCCAGCAGCAGCGCTACCTCGGCGGTCGCGCCCGCCAGCCCACCCAGAAATCCCCGCGTGGCCATCGAGCGGATAAACGTGCCCGCATCGCTCGCGTGTCCCTGCATGCGAATGCGGTCGCCCAGAATCGCTCCGCCGGAGTAAGGACTGGTCGGATCCACCGCAATCACACCGACTTCGGCCTGGTTATTTCGGTGAAACGCCACCAGCCGGTCCACGAGCGTGCTCTTTCCGGTTCCCGGCGCGCCGGTTACCCCCGTCAAATGAGCTTTTCCGGTGTGAGGGAACAGCAGCCGCAGCAACCCCTCTGCTTCCGGCGCGTGGTTCTCGATCGCGGTGATTGCCCGCGAAATCGCGCGCACTTCACCCGCACGCACTTGTGCGGCCCAAACCTCAACGGGCGGCGGCATGTTTTTCCTGAGTTTTTCTTCGAGGCGTTGAAGGCATCGCCCCTATTATCCCGATTTTGCCACCGAGCCCAAAACTTAAAGCCGTCCCCTATCGCGTAAGTCTGCTTCCCGCCTTTGTTTCGAATTGCTCTTGGGTACGTCGCGGCACGGCTCTTCCCAATGAACCTCGCGCGGAGAGAGAGCGGAGAAAGAGGCGAAAAGGCCGGGCTCCGCAACCCGGGTTCCCTGGGGGGCGGAATGGGATGGCCGCTGTCGGCAGGCCCGCCCTCCGTCTCGGTCGCCACCGGACCACTTACCCAGCGATCGCTGCCATTGCTTGCGGCGGTATTATGCTGGTGAGAGTGACATCATCCAATGGGGGCGGCGAGAAAACGGACGCTGGCTGGTTCTTACCTACTCACGAGCTGTCTTGGTCCCAAGGAGCTGCCGCGCAATCACCAGGCGCTGAATCTCGCTCGTGCCCTCGCCAATCGTGCACAGCTTCACGTCGCGATAGTATTTCTCCGCAGGATAGTCTTTGATGAAGCCGTACCCGCCGTGAATCTGTACGCATTCGTTGGCCACTTTCACGGCAATTTCGCTCGCAAACAGTTTCGCCATGCTCGCCTGGCGCGTAAACCGCACATCTTTTCTGTCCGCCAGCCACGCCGCTTGGTAGACGAGCAAGCGCGCCGCTTCGACCTCTGTGGCCATGTCCGCCAGCTTGAATTGCACGGCCTGGAATTCGCTGATGGCCTGCCCGAACTGTTTCCGCTGCCGCGCGTACCTTGTCGCCGCTTCCAACGCGCCTTGCGCCATGCCCAGCGCGAGCGCGGCAATGGAAATCCGCCCGCCATCCAGAATCTTCAAGCTGCCCGTAAAACCCTCGCCTTCCGGCCCGAGCAGATTCTCCTGCGGCACCTGGCAATCGTTGAAAATCACTTCCGAAGTATCGCTGGCACGCATCCCCAGCTTGTTTTCCTTTTTCCCTGGTGTAAACCCCGGCATGCCCTTTTCGAGGATGAAGGCGCTGATCCCGTGCGAGCCTTTCGACTTATCCGTCACCGCCATCGCAACGCAGTAATTCGCGTAGTGCCCGTTTGTTGTGAAAGTCTTGGCGCCGTTCAGCACCCAGGACTTCCCGTTGCGCACGGCGGTCGTTCGCGTGCCGCCTGCATCCGATCCTGCTTCTGGCTCCGTCAACGACCAAGCGCCAATAGCCTTCCCGGACGCAAGGGGTACAAGATACTTTTTCTTTTGCGCTTCTGTACCAAACTTGAAAATGTGGTTCGAGCACAGCGAATTGTGCGCCGCGACAATCAGTGCCACCGAGCCGTCCACACGCGCCAGCTCTTCAATTGCCAGCGCGTACTCGATGTAACCGAGTCCGGCGCCGCCGTATTGTTCGGGGAAAATCACCCCTAGCAGCCCCATCTCGGCGAGCTTCGGCATAATCTCCAAAGGGAAATGCGACGCCTCGTCCCACTCCATCACGTGCGGTGCGATCTCACCTTCCGCGAATTCCCGCACGCTTTTCCGCAGTTGCTCTTGCTCTTCGGTAAACGCGAATTCCACGGCCCTTCCCTTTCCACTGTCTGTTTTTCCTATAGCGCTCGAAATAACCATTTATAGCACGGCTTGCTCGGACCTGGCCGCGAGTGCCTTCCGATCCGTTCCTCTGCTACACTCCCGCACATGCGCCGTCGCCATTTTCTGACGCTTTCTGCCGCAACCCTGGGCGGCGTCCTCGTTTATTCCCTCGACCGCAAGGCTTCGCTCCTCTCCGCGCAGCGCAAACCCGTTCGCATCCCGCTTCGTTTTCTCACGGAAACCGAGGCTCTCATTATCGCTGCCGCCGCGTCACGTATTTTCCCATCCGACGATTCTGGCCCGGGCGCGCGCGAAGCCGGCGTGGCCGTCTTCATCGACCGCCAGCTCGCGGGTTCCTACGGGCGCGATCGATTCCGTTATACGCTGCCGCCCTTTGAAGACGCTCCCAGCGAATTTGGCTATCAAGGGAGCGCCACACCGCGGCAAATTTACCGCGAGGGCTTAAAAGGGCTTGAGGGCTTTCATCTGCTCTCCCCAACCGCGCAAGACCAGGCTCTGCGCAAAATCGAAGCGACCCTGTTTTTTTCCCTCCTCCGCCAAAACACGATCGAAGGCATGTTCTGTGATCCGATTCACGGGGGAAACGCCGGTATGGTCGGCTGGCAGCTTGTAGGCTTCCCCGGCCCGCGCATGAGCAATCTGGAGGAAATCGAAAAGTATTACGGCCAGGCATTTCGCCCCAAGCCCCTCAGCCTACGCCAGGCGACCGGCGTAAAGGTTCGCCCGAGCGAGGACGAGCCGTGAAGACGCTTCCTGCTGTCGACGCCGTGATTGTTGGTGGTGGCTGGGCCGGCTTGTTGATGGCCAAAGAACTTGGTGCGCGCACTTCCCTGTCCATCGTCGTTCTGGAACGCGGTCCTTCTCGCCAGCCCTCCGATTACGCGACCGACATGGACGAGCTCGACTATGCGATTCGTCTCCGCATGATGCAAGACCTCTCCAAGGAAACCGTCACGCTTCGTCATGATGCCACCCGCCGCGCCGTCCCGGTGCGCCAGCATGGCGCATTTCTGCCGGGCGCTGGCGTCGGTGGCTCGGGCGAGCACTGGAACGCCCAGGTTCCTCGTTTCCTGCCGGATTGTTTTGAGTTGCATTCCAAGACTACGCAAAAATACGGTGCGAATGCTTTGCCCGAGGGGCATGCGGTTCGCGACTGGGGCATCACTTACGACGAATTGGAGCCTTACTATACACGCGTCGACAAAATGCTCGGCGCGTCGGGCCAGGCGGGCAACATCCGCGGTAAACGGATCGACGGCGGCAATATTTTTGAGGGCTGGCGCAGCGAGGAATATCCCACGCCGCCGACAAAAGTTCCCTATTTTGCTGCGCTGTTTCGCGACGCCGCCAAATCGCTCGGCTATCATCCCTATCCCGCGCCCTCCGCAAACATCAGCCAGGCTTACACCAATCCAGACGGCATTTCGCGCGGAGGCTGCACGTATTGCGGATTCTGCGCCCGTTTCGGTTGTATGGTTGGGGCTAAGGCGCAGCCCTCGAGCCTGCTTCTCCCGATCATTCAGAAGCGCAAAAATGTCTCTCTTCGCGCGGGAGCCTGGGTTCGTCGCATCCTCTTTGACCCGGCTCCCCAGTCTGCCGCTCGCGGCGTCAGCTACGTCGACGCCGCCGGCCAGGAAGTCTTTCAGCCCGCCTCGCTTGTGTTCCTCGCCTCCTGGACGTTTAACAACACGCGTCTTCTGCTGCTCTCTGGCATCGGCGAACCATACGATCCAGGTACCGGCCGCGGCACGGTCGGCAGCAACCTCACGCACCAGGTCACCGTTCCTTCAGCGACGGCCTTTTTTGATCGGCCTCTTAACCGCTTCATGGGCTCCGGCTCTGCTGGGTTTATGTTCAGCGATTATGAGCGCGACGATCTCGATCGTTCGTCGCTCGGCTTCATTCGTGGCGGCTACTTCGCGGCGCGTGGCTACGGATTTCAGCCCATCGGGGTCTTCGGTGTGCTGCCGCATTCCGTCAAGGCCACCTGGGGTTCCGATTGGAAGAAAGCGGCGATCTTCTACTATGACCGCACCGCAACCATCGGTTTCGCAGGAGAGCACCTCGCCTACGAAACGAATCTCATGGACCTCGACCCCGTCTACCGAGATGCGCTCGGTGACCCGCTCATCCGGCTCACACTGGATTGGCGCGACAATGAACGCGAAATGGCCGCGTTCGCCACCCGCGTAGGCGTCGACCTCGCCCGCGCCATGGGCGCGCGGGAGATCAATCCTTTCCCGGGCCTGCGCTCTTACGATGCCACCCGCTACAACTCCACGCATATCCAGGGCGGCACCATCATGGGAGACTCACCCGCCCGTTCCGTCGTCTCGCCTTACCTCCAGCACTGGCAATTGCCCAATCTTTTCATCCTCGGCGGCTCCACGTTCCCGCAAAACGCCTCCGCCAATCCGACGCCCACCGTCCTCGCCTTTGTCTACCGCACCGCCGACGCCATCATCGATCGCTACCTCAAGCATCCCGGCCCGTTGGCCTAAACGAAGCCTCCGTCTCGCAAAGCGTGATTCCGAGGCCGCGCGCTTCTTGTGGCCGAGGAATCTGCTTTCTTGTCCTCTTTGTTGACACCAGTTCCTCACCACCCTGCCGGATAGCTCTTGGCCTTGTTCTGAGCGTCCAACCAAGTCTTCAGCGGCGCAAAATAATCCGCCAGCGCGGTGGCATCCATCTGCTTTTGTCCCGTTAGCGCGTCCAGTGCATCCTGCCACGGTTTGCTCTGCCCCATTGAGAGCATCTGGTTCAGCCTTTCCCCGGCGGTCTTGTTCCCGTAAATCGAGCAGCGATCGAGCGGTCCGGCATTTCCCGCTTCTTTGCACAGGGCCCGGTGGAACTGAAACTGCAAAATCCGCGCCAGAAAATATCGCGCGTAAGGGACGTTTGCCGGTACGTGGTATTTCGCGCCGGCATCGAAATCCGCCTCCGTGCGCTCCACCGGCGGCGCCACCCCCTGATACTTTCTCCGCAGCTCCCACCACGCCTTGTTGTAGTTTTCCGGCTTCACTTGCCCGCTGAACACTTCCCACCGCCATTTGTCCACCAGCAAGCCAAACGGCAGAAACGCCACTTTCTCGAGCGCCTGTTGCAGCAAGTAATCGATGTCCCCCGAAGCCGGAGGAACCGTCTCGATCAATCCGATCTCCTTCAAATACTCGGGCGTCACCGAGAGCGCGATCGTGTCGCCCACCGCTTCGTGAAATCCGTCGTTCGCGCTACTTTGAAACAGCGGCGGCTGATTCATGTACGCCCGCTGATAAAAGTTGTGCCCCAGCTCGTGGTGAATCGTCCGAAAGTCCTCTTCCCTGATCTGGATGCACATCTTGATCCGCAGGTCCTCTTTCGAATCGACGTCCCACGCGCTGGCGTGGCACACCACTTCACGGTCCGTGGGCTTTGTAAACAGCGAGCGCTCCCAGAACGTCGGCGGAAGCGGGGCAAATCCGAGGGAAACAAAAAAATTCTCGCCGTATTTCACCATGCGCCGGGCATCCGTCTTTCTCTCGAGCAAGGTCTTCGTCAAATCATAGCTGTCGGACGGCTTTGGTGAATCCATCAGCGAATAAACGTTGTTCCACTCCTGGCTCCAAATGTTTCCCAGCAGATGCGCCGGGATCGGCCCATCCGCCGGAACCAGATCCTTACCGTACTTTTTCCGCAGTTGCCCGCGCACATAGCCATGGAGCGACAAGTACAGCGGCTTCAGCTGCTCCCACAGGCGGTCTTCTTCTTTCGCGAAATCATCCGGCGGCATGTCGTAATTCGAACGCCACAACGCTCCCACGTCGGTGTACCCCAGCCCCCGCGCGCCCGCGTTTCCTAGCTCCACCATCCGCGCATACCGCTGCCGCATCGGCGCGCCAATCGCATGCCATCCCACCCAGGCGCGCTTGAGCTCCTCTGGGTCCTGGCTTTCTGCCATCCGTTTCTCCACCGCCGTGACGTCCAGGCACTTTCCCTTTCCCCCGTCCGGGCACCACTTTCCTTTCCCATAATCGCCATCGAGGGACGCCAGGATATCCGCCAGCTCTTTTTGTGCCTTTGGATCATTCGGGGCGGGAAATCCCGCCGCCAGCTCCAGCAGCAGACGCTTGCGCGCAAGTTCCGGCGTGAGCTGCAATCCGTCAAATCGGTGCGCTTCCTTTGCGTACACCGTGCTCGCCGTGTTCAACACTTCGCTCGCATCGGCGGCGATCTTTTCCGTATCTTCGGTAATAAAATTCTCTTCGACCCAGGATGCCCGCGAGGCGTTTATGCCCAGGTTCAGCAGCTCAGTTTCCGCATTCTCAATATATTTTTTTGCCTCTTCGGCGGTTGGCCGAGCCTTAATGCTTTCATTCTTCGTCAGAGGCGTCTGCCCGCGACTCCCGAGTTGCGCAACAAGAAAACACACAACCGGGCCGCAGAGAGCCGCCACCCGTCTTATGCTCATGCCCCCGCCTTTCTCTTCCTCGTCACCACTTCCTTCAATACCGTCAATGCCCGCTCGCAGCCTGCCCGGTCCACGTCGCAATGTGTCACCAGCCGCACTAAGTAGAGCGCCGTGTCTTGTGCCCAAACGCCCTGTGCATGCACCGCGTCGCACAATTCCACGGCGGTCATCCCCGCCTGGGCACAGTCGAAAATCACGATGTTCGACCGCACCTTCTCGGGATCGATCTGCAACCCCGGAATTTGTGGAATCCCTTCCGCGAGCAACTTGGCGTTCTCATGATCGACGTGCAGCCGCGCCGGCGATTTCTCGAGCGCAATCAGCCCCGCCGCCGCAATCACGCCAGCTTGACGCATCCCCCCGCCAAACATCTTTCGGTAAATCCTTGCTTTCTCAATGAACGCTTTCGATCCCGCCACCATCGAGCCCACCGGCGCGCCCAATCCTTTCGACAGGCAGAACATAACGGAATCCACTTTTTTCGTCATCACCGCGACGTGGTCTCCCAGCGCCGTCGCAGCATTGAAGATCCGCGCGCCGTCCAAATGCACCTTGAGCCCGAGTTTGTGCGCCTCGTCGCAAATCTCGTTCACGCGGTCGGTTGGATACACCGTTCCGCCTGCCATGTTGCTGGTGTTTTCCAGACAAACCAGCGCGGTTTGCGAGTCGTAATAAATCTTCGGACGGATCGCCGCCTTGATCTCTTCCCAAGTCAGAATCCCGTCTTCCCCGCGAGCCGGACGGGGCATGCATCCCGCAATCGCGGACATCGACGCCAGCTCGTACAGATTTACGTGGCTGCGCTCTTCGCAAATGACTTCATTGCCGTGATGCGTCCAAATCTTGATGGAAATCAGATTCCCCATGCAGCCGGTGGGCACAAACAGCGCTGCTTCTTTTCCAAAAAGCTCCGCGGCGCGCTTCTCCAGTTTGTTGACCGTGGGATCCTCTCCGTATACGTCGTCACCCACCTCGGCGGCTGCCATCGCCTGCCGCATTTCCGCCGTCGGCCGCGTCACCGTGTCGCTTCGCAAATCCGTGACGCCTTCCGGCGCCTTGCCCGTGCCTTTGACGTCATCGGGATCGACTCGCTGATTCCCCTTCGCCACTGTATAGCTCATGTTTTTTCTCTCTTCTCGGGTCGAGTTCTTCAATTCTCCTGCGTCTCGCGGTCAACTTGTCGTCTTTGGCTTTCACTGCTTCTCTATTTCATCAGTTCCACGAACACCTCATTCGATACACTCAGTCTCCCCTCCGCCAACCGCACGACATCTCCTTCGCGTTCCACCAACCCCGCCGCTGCCAGCTGTTCAAATCGCTCCTGTAGCGTGACTCCGTATTCTCTCTCAATCCGTCCAACATCAATTCCATCCAACTGGCGCAATCCCAGAAACAGTTCCTCGTCCAAGGCCTGCTCCGCTGTCACCGTCTCCAGCTGCTCCACCGGCAATCGTCCGCCTTCGATCGCGCGCACGTACGCCGCTGCATCATGCGCGTTCGCCCAGCGCTGCTTGCCCGAAAAGGAATGCGCGCCGGCCCCAAACCCCAAATACGCCTCGCGCCGCCAATACTTCAAATTGTGCTTCGATCGAAACCCGGGCTTTGCCCAATTCGAGATTTCATAGTGGTGATACCCCGCCGCGCCCAGCGTCTGTTGCGCCAATTCGTAAAATTCCGCCATCTCGTCTTCGCTCGGCACTTTCCCCGCGCTGTACCGCGTGCCACCCCCTAGAAGCTCCTTCCCCAATCGGCTCCCCTCGTCCACCTCCAGCAAATACACCGATACATGCTGCGGCGCGAGCCGAATCAACTCCGCGAGCGATTCCTTCCAACTTGCTCTGGTCTGATGTGGCAATCCCGCGATCAAGTCAAAGCTGATATTTCCAATCCCCGCCGCGCCGAGAATCGGCACCGCCCGGTAAATATCCGCCCGCCGGTGCATCCGTCCTGCGGCCTGCAATTCTTTGTCCGAAAACGACTGCACGCCAAAACTCACCCGGTTAATTCCCGCACGCACCCAACCCGCCGCCTTTTCCTCTTCCACGGTCTCCGGATCCGCCTCGAGCGTCACCTCTTCCAGAGCGGTCGAGAACGTTCGCCGAATCTCCTCGACAATTTCCTTCAAGTGTCCCGCTTCCAGCAGACTCGGTGTTCCGCCCCCAAAATAAACCGTGTCCACAAAAAATCCTATGGACTCTGCTGCCGGTCGGTCGTTTTCTCCTTGTAGGGTCCGAGCACCGCTCGGCCCGAAGCCCCCTCGCCAATCCACTCGAGCCGCACTCAGTAACTGGGGGTACTCCCGAATCTCCTTGCACACAGCGTGCACATAAGGCCGAAACCGCTCCTGCGCCACCACCCCTGTATGAAAATTGCAATAGGTGCACTTGGTCTGGCAGAACGGCACTTGCACGTAAATTCCGAGGCTGTTCATCGCACAAAAACTCTAGCACAGACCCTGAATCCCGTTGAGACCCCGAGCTTCAGAAACCCCGGAATAGAAAACACGTGGAATCGGTCGTGAAGAGCGTAGAATCCCGTCGGCCGGCTCGAGCGAGCCTACGGAGTGGCCAGTCTTTGGAACTTAACGTTGGTCCGCGGTTGGGCCGCTGCTGGAGGAGCGCTCGGATTCGCCGCAGAAATCCTTCCTCCATGCTATCTTCGCCGTCACCCTTGGCGTATTGCTTGGTTTGGATGAGGTGGAAGTCGTCGTTTGTTCACGGGCGTTTCGAAATTGGATAATCGGCCCTGCGCACATGAGTGCGATGTTGCGGGTGGTTTTGGGGCGTAGCGCCCGTTCGCGGGAGGATGTTTTTGGTCGCTAAAGTGAAGCCTTCGGGGATTCTAGGGAGGCAGGAACGGTTATGACCATCCTTCATCGCGCTCCGATGGCACTGCGGGGGATCTCGGCGCGACGGCCTATTCGGCGTCTGCTCGAAGTTCTCTCTTGGGCGGTCGCGCCTTTGCTTACCCTACGTGTCATCCTTGCCTGGGGTGGGCCCTCCGCTAGCGACGCGTCAACAGACACCTGGCCCTACTACGGCCACGACGCTGGCGGTATGCGCTACTCGCCGCTAACCCAAATCAATCGGGATAACGTCGCCCAACTCAGAGTCGCTTGGACCTCCCACACCGGCGACGTCTCCGAGGGCGGTGGCCGCAGAAAGCGCAGCGGCTTCGAAACGACTCCGCTCTTTGAGGACGGAACTCTCTATCTGACCACAGCATTCAATCGCATCGTCGCTCTCGATCCCGAGACCGGAAGGGAACGCTGGGCCTACGACCCAAAGATCGACCTCGACGGCGACTACGGCGACGGCCTCGTCAATCGCGGCGTCGCCACCTGGCTCGACCCGGCCCGTTCATCCAAGCAGCCTTGCCGGCGTCGCATCTTCGAGTCCACGCAAGACGCCCGCCTCGTCGCCGTGGACGCCTCGACCGGCGCCCCCTGCGGCGACTTTGGCAGAGCCGGTCAAGTCAGCCTCCGTAACGTGCTCGAGTACGACCCGGGCTGGTACCACATGACTTCCCCGCCTGCCATCATCGACGATCTCGTGGTCGTCGGCTCCGCGATCGACGACAACCATCGCGTGGACATGGCCCGTGGCGTCGTGCGTGCCTATGACGCCCGCACCGGCGCTCTCCGCTGGAGCTGGGATCCCCTTCCCGCGAATCCTACCCGAGCGGCATCGGAAGGCAAGGGCCGGTCCTGGCGCAGTGGCGCCGGCAACGCCTGGTCCATCATGGCCGTGGATGCCGGGCGCGACCTGCTCTTTGTCCCTACCGGGAGCGCTAGTCCCGACTACTACGGTGGCCTTCGCCCTGGCGACGACAAGTGGGCCAACTCCGTGGTTGCCCTGCGTGGCAAAACCGGCCAACTCGCCTGGGGTTTTCAGCTCGTTCATCACGATCTGTGGGACTTTGACAGCGCCTCCCCGCCCCTCCTCGCCACATTGCACCTTGACGGCAATGAGGTCCCCGTCGTCATTCAGGGCAACAAGTCCGGACTCCTCTATGTCCTCAGCCGCGACACGGGCCAGCCCGTCTTCCCGGTCGAGGAGCGTCCCGTCCCGCAAACCGACGTTCCCGGCGAAATCACTTCGCCGACACAGCCGTTCCCTGTAAAGCCTCCTCCGCTCGCTCCGCAAACTCTTTCCGCCGACCAGGCCTGGGGGCCGACTCCCGAAGACCGCGACTGGTGCCGCAATTACCTGGCGCACCTTCGCAACGAAGGGATTTTCACACCGCCCAGCCTCGAAGGCACGCTCATGGTTCCAGGCAACCTCGGCGGCATGACCTGGAGCGGGTACGCCTTCGACCCCAAGCGCAGCATCCTCGTGTCCAATGTCAATCATCTGGTCGCCATCGCCCGCCTGATTCCCCGTGACAAATATAACGATCGCAGCTCGCGCACCGAGGACGGGGATTACGGCGACCAGCTGGGGGCGCCTTACGGCCTCTATCGCCGATTTATCCAGTCGCCTTCCGATCTTCCTTGCAGCCCGCCGCCCTGGGGAATGCTCACCGCGGTGGACATGGCGGAAGGAAAGATACGCTGGCAAGTCCCGCTCGGCTCGATGCAGGATTTTGGCGGTACGCATTCCGGGCAGATTCGGCCCGGCTCCATCAGCCTCGGCGGACCCATTGTCACTGCCGGCGGGCTTGTTTTCATTGCCGGTGCGACGGATTGTTTCCTTCGCGGCTTCGACACCGATACGGGGAAGGAGTTGTGGAAAGCAAGGCTTCCCGCCTGCGGCAACGCTACGCCGATGACTTACCGTGTGGCGGCCGCCGACAAACAATATCTCGTCATCGCGGCCGGCGGCCATCCCAAAATCACCGAAGAAAAGCTCGGCGACACTCTGGTGGCATACACCCTGCGCTAGTCATAGTTGGGAGCGCCTTCGCCGCTCTTACGAACACACGGATCTCGGGGCGGTGCTGACTTGAGGTTAGGGCTGCAAAAAGAGATAAGCGGGGAACCGCGCCTGCTTTTAGGCCGAGCTCTGTTCCCTTCAAGCGGCCACCATCTTTACCATCAACTTCCGCTCGCGCGGCCCGTCGAATTCACAAAAGAAGATGCCCTGCCAGCGCCCTAGCGCCACCCGTCCGTCTTCCACAAACACGATTTGGCTGCCCCCGACCAGCACGGACTTTATGTGCGAATCCGAGTTGCCTTCGCAGTGCTGGTAGGGTCCGGTTTTCGGGATGAGCCGGTCGAGCGCGCCTTCCATGTCCCGCGCCACATCCGGATCAGCGCATTCGTTGATGGCAATCCCGGCCGTCGTATGCGGCACATACAAGTAGCAGATGCCCTTCGAAATTTTCGCGGCAGACACGGCCTTTTGTACCTCGGCCGTCACGTCCACAAACTGCGTCCGCCGCTCCGTCTTCACCGTCAATGTCTGCATGGATTTTCCGCCCTCGGTGTTCTAGCGTCTTTTGAGTGTAGCGCAGAACGCAGTGTGCCGAGCCTACCTGCGGGAGGCAGGCCGCTTCCCTCTTTGCTCTTCCGTTGGAGGAAGCTCGGACTCCACGACCGCGGAGGAAACCGTCTCGTCCGCGGAATGGCTAGGGAAGAGAAACAATGAAGTGATGCCCGAGCCTTTTGCTGCTACATAGCTTCTGCAGTTCACCCAAGCCGCCCGCACCCCAACGCGCGAGAAACGGCAACAGGCAAAGTTCGCGTTCCTGCAGGCCCTTGTGTGGATTCAACAGCAATTCCAGATGCTGCTCGTGCGACGCGATCACGCCAAGCCTTTGGTCCAGCGCGCGGCCAGCTTTCTGCCGCAACTGCTCCAGATGAAATTCGATTCCCTTCTTGGTTCTTTCCACCGTACCCGCAAGCGTGGGGTCGAGCTTCTCAATCTGTTTCCCAAGCCGTTCGACCATCTTGGCGATCTGCTTTTGGTCTCGGTCAAAACCCTTCGACAACGTCTTTGGAACGGATGCGCCTTCCATCTTGCGCCGCAGTTCCTGCGACCCTGCCCAGACCTCTTCCACCGTCAATCCGTATTTGGCGAGCAGCTTATTGGCCTTGGCGTCCACCAGCGTAAATCCCGTGCGCGGCAGCATTACCGGCATGCGTCCGAGAAGATGCTCGTAAACCACTTGCGATTGCGCGATGTAGGAAAGCTCCGCGGGTCCGACGATAAAAGCCGCTGTCGGCAGCAAGTAATCCTGCACCACCGGCCGGAATAAGGCGTTCGGGCTGAAGTTTTCCGGCTCCTGGTGCGTGAGGTGCACGAGCTCCTTGCGCGTCCAGCTCCTGTCGCCGGCCTGAAAATCTTTATGGCCCCCGGAAATCGGTTGCCTGGCCCTGCCACCCATGTAGAACAGCAGCGTGCTCTTCGACGTCACCTTGACCTGCGCGCCGAATCCCGCGCGCTCCAATTCTTTTCCGCGCTCCAGCAACTTCTCATTGAGGGGGTCGCGCTCCGCCAGCGCGTGCTGATAAAGCGGCGCGGCGACCTTATGCAGCCCCGCATCCAGCGGATCCATCAGGATCAATCCCTCGTTCGCAAAGAGCCGCGCAAGCAATTTTCCAAACGCGCTCCCGTAAGTTTCCTGGGCTTTGTAACTTTCGCTCAAAGCATGCCCAAGCAGGTCACCGCCGTCTTTTTTAAGTAGCTCCGCAGCCTCTCGCGCGAGCCGCTCGCCTTCCGCGCCGAGCGAAATCCACCCAACCGGCCATCCCGCTTCATTTCCGTCTGGCAACTCGAACCGGATGAGGTTCCCCGCTTCGAACCAACTCGTGTGCCGGACTTCCTCCAAGTCGTGATCTTCAGAAGCCATCCAGAAAACCGGCACCGCGTCGATCCCGTCCCGCGTCAATTCGTCGGCAATCTGAATCGCCGTCAATGCTTTGTAAATGGCGTACGCCGGACCGCCAAACAGGCCGACCTGCTGTCCGGAAACCACCGCGACGGCTCCCTTCCCGAGCCGCTCCAAGTTGGAAGCGGTTTCCGTCCCGCTACCGAGGGTTTCGTTCTGTTTGCTGAGAATCGCCGCTACTTCCCCCCGGCGCTCCGCCGGGTAGTCCAGCTTCTTCGACACCCGCGTCACCGCCTCGATCGTCGGCGGGTGGGCGTAGAACGCCTTCACTTTTTCAAACTTCTCCAAATAAGCGAGGAACAGCTTGGGCTGGTGCGGGAGTTGCTGGAAGGCGAGTGCGCGACAATCCATGAGCGGTTAGATGAACTCCGCGGCAAAACGTCTCATCAATTTCCGGGTGGCGTCGCTGCCGGCTGCCGGTTCGAGGCGAGTGGAGAGCCTTCCCGGTTGTGCTAATCAGGCCCGCATGGCCGCCGCCTCGAAACTCTCCAGAAGCGCGTTAAGGCGTTTCTTTTGTTCGTCATGGAGTGGGAGGAGCGGGAGCCGCGGGAGACCGCCGCGGTAGCCGCGCTGGTCCATGACGTATTTTACGCCCGCGATTCCGCACTCGGAAACGACGAGCTTTGAAGCCCGCAAAATCGCGGTGTGCAGTTCGCGCGCCTTGTCGTGCTGACCCTGGCGAATCAGATGGTAAAGCGCGACGCACTTCTCCGGCAGCGCGGATGCCAACGCAAGGATCGCCCCGCGCGCGCCGACGGTAATTGAGGGATAGACGCTGGCCGCGGAGCCGACGAGCACTTGAAAGTGGGGTGAAACGGCAGCAATGATTTCGGCGACGCGCAGCACGTTTCCCGAGCTCTCCTTGATGCCGACAATGTTCGGATGCTCGGCCAGTTTTGCAATTTCCGGGGGTTCGAGCGCCACTCCGGTGAATTGTGGCACCGAATAGAGCAGCACGGGAATCGGCGAACGATCCGCAACGCGCCGGTAGTGTTCGAAGTAAACTTCCGGCTTGTAGGCTGGTTTGTAGTAGTACGGCGTTTTCACAAGCGCCGCGTCGTAGCCAAGTTCGGCGGCCCGCTTGGTGCGCTCAATGGTTTCCGCCGTCGATTCCACGCCCGTCCCAGCGATCAATTTTTTGTCCGGGGAAGCCGTTTCCTTGACGGCGACGAGAACGGCTTCCATTTCCGGCTTCGAAAGCAGCACGGACTCGCCGGTAGAGCCGTTCACCACGTAGCCGGCCACTCCCGCGCGGTTGTACTGTTGAATGTTGTGCTTCAAATCGGCCGCCGAGACCGAGCCGTCGCCGGCAAACGGAGTGACTAAGGCGGGAAAAACACCGGCAAAATCCATGAGCTAGTCTCCTGATGCGGGCGCGCCGGAGGTGGCGGCTTGCCCCTTATGCAAGTCCTGCAGAGCGGCGACTTCGATGCCCTGCTCGTGGAGCGCGTGAATGCCCCGCGCCGCTGCGTTCGCCGCAGCCAGCGTGGTGATACAGGGTATATTGTAGCGAATCGCGGCGCGCCGAATCGATTTCTCATCATAGAAAGATTCGCGGCCGAGCGGGGTGTTGATGATCAGATCGATTTTTCCGGTTTTGACCAGGTCCACGATATTGGGGCGGCCTTCGTTGACCTTGAAGACGGCCTCCGCGTGGATCCCGGCAGCTTCGAGAGCCGCAGCCGTGCCACGCGTGGCGAGCAAGCGAAAACCGAGAGAAGCCAGCTCCTTGCCGAGCGCGCCCAAGTGCTTTTTGTCGCGGTCGTTGACACTAAGAAACACCGTGCCTTTGCGCGGCAAACGCTGGCCGGCGGCGAGTTGCGCCTTGGCAAAGGCTTGACCATAGGAAGTCGAAATGCCCATGACTTCGCCGGTCGAGCGCATCTCGGGTCCAAGAATGGTGTCTACGCCGCGGAATTTGTTGAACGGAAAAACAGGCGATTTCACCGAATAAAATTCGCGCACGGCGATTTCGGCCACGCCGTTGTTCTTGACCACAGGCAGGTCCATGCCTGCCAACCTTTTTCCGGCCATCAACCGCGCTGCGACCTTCGCGAGCGGCACGCCGGTCGCTTTGCTCACATAGGGCACGGTGCGCGAGGCGCGGGGATTCACCTCCAACACGTAAACGGTGTCGCGCTGAATGGCGTACTGCACGTTCATCAAGCCGACGACTTTCAGCGCCAGCGCCAAGCGCCGCGTGTATTCGCGAATCGTGTCAAGAACCGCCGGTGTCAGGCTTACCGGAGGAAGCACGCAAGAGGAGTCGCCCGAATGCACTCCGGCTTCTTCAATGTGCTCCATGATGCCGCCGATGATTACGTCGCTTCCGTCGGCAAGAGCGTCCACGTCCACCTCGGTGGCCTCTTCGAGAAACTGATCGATGAGCACGGGTCGCGCGGGGCCCATCAGAGCGGCCTGCGCCACATAATCCTGGACGGTGTTGACGTCATAGGCGATGACCATGGCGCGGCCACCCAGCACGTAACTCGGGCGTACCAGAACGGGCAGGCCGATTTCGCCGGCCACGCGCGCGGCTTCTTCGGGGATCAACGCCGTGCCGTTGCGCGGCTGGGGAATTCTCAATTCTTCGAGCAAGCGGCCGAAGCGCCTGCGGTCTTCCGCAAGGTCGATGGATTCCGGCGCCGTGCCGATGATGGGAACGCCGTTGCGCTTCAATTCCAAAGCAAGATTCAGCGGTGTTTGCCCGCCGAATTGCACGATGACGCCCTGTGGCTTTTCGCGTTCGACGATCGCGAGCACGTCTTCGAGCGTCAGCGGCTCGAAATACAGGCGGTCCGAAGTATCGTAGTCGGTTGAAACCGTCTCGGGATTGCAATTCACCATGATGGTTTCAAAGCCATCCTCGTGCAAGGCAAAGGAGGCGTGGCAGCAGCAATAGTCGAATTCAATCCCCTGTCCGATGCGGTTCGGACCACTGCCGAGAATCAGGATTTTCGGGCGCGGCTGGGCGTTGGACTCGTCCTCGTCTTCGTAGGTCGAGTAAAGATACGGAGTAAAGGATTCAAATTCCGCAGCGCAGGTGTCCACCCGCTTGAAAACGGGCGCGACGCCGTAACGAGCGCGCTGCAAGCGCACCGAAGCGGGCGTGGTACGCCAGATTTGCGCCAGTTGTTCGTCGCTTGCGCCATGGCGCTTTACTTCGCGCAGCAAATCCTTTGAAGCCATCTCGACCGTGACGCCGGCCGCGCGGCGATTCATGGCGGTCAACTCTTCAATCTGGTGAATGAACCACGGATCAATTTTTGTTAGCTCGCAGATTTCCTCGGTGTGAAGGCCTCGTTCCATCGCGGTCAGCAGCCAATAAATGCGATCGGGACGCGGCGTGGCCAATTTTTCGCGCAGGAGAGAGTCGGGCGTTTCGGCGGGAGCGCGCCAAGGAGTGCTCGGCTCGAGCGAGCGAATGCCCTTTTGCAGCGCTTCCTTGAACGTGCGGCCGATGGCCATCACTTCCCCGACGGACTTCATTTGTGTGCCGAGCGTGCTGTCGGCACCGGGGAACTTCTCAAACTGCCATTTCGGGATCTTCACCACGACGTAGTCGATGGTGGGCTCGAAACACGCCGGTGTCTTCTCCGTGATGTCGTTGGGAATTTCGTCGAGGCTCATGCCAACGGCGAGACGCGCGGCGATTTTGGCGATGGGGAAGCCGGTGGCTTTGCTGGCGAGCGCGGAACTGCGCGACACGCGCGGGTTCATCTCGATGATGACCATGCGGCCGTTTTCCGGATGGATGGCGAACTGCACGTTCGATCCCCCGGTTTCGACGCCTACTTCGCGGATGATGGCCCGAGCGGCGTCCCGCATGCGCTGATATTCCTTGTCAGTCAGCGTTTGCGCGGGAGCCACGGTGATGGAGTCGCCGGTATGAACGCCCATGGGATCGAAGTTCTCGATCGAGCAAATGACCACGAAGTTGTCGCGGAAGTCGCGCATGACTTCGAGCTCGAATTCCTTCCAGCCAAGCACGGACTCCTCGACCAGCGCCTCGTGGACGGGGCTAAGGTCCAGCGCGTGTGAGATCGCTTCGGCAAATTCTTCCTTGTTGTAGGCGATGGAGCCGCCGGTGCCGCCAAGCGTGAACGACGGTCGAATGACCAGGGGAAAGCCCAGTTGGTCGCCAAGGCGCAGTGCGTCTTTCGCGTTGTTCACCAATGCGGACGCGGGAACTTCGAGGCCGATTTTGCGGCACGCGTCCTTGAACCACAGGCGGTCTTCGGCCACCTTGATGGCGCGCAACGATGCGCCGATCATGTCCACCTTGTATTTTTCGAGGACGCCGCTTTCCGAGAGCTCGACGGCCAGATTCAATGCCGTCTGCCCGCCGACCGTGGGTAGTAGCGCGTGCGGTTTTTCCTTCGCAATGATTTCTTCCAGGTATTCGCGCGTGAGCGGCTCAATGTAGGTGCGTTTAGCCAGCTCGGGATCGGTCATGATGGTTGCGGGATTCGAATTGACCAGGATGACTTCGTAACCTTCGGCGCGCAGGGCCTTGCACGCCTGCGCCCCCGAATAGTCGAATTCGCAGGCCTGGCCGATGATGATTGGCCCGGAGCCGATGATCAGGATTTTCTTGATGTCTTTCCGTTTAGGCATGGGCCTCTTCCAAAACCCCTCGATTTTGGCCTTACGAAGCGCAGTCGCTGGCAAGCTGCAAGGTCTCTCGCAGTTCTTTATCGCCGCCATCTGGTCGAATTTCAAGACCTATGAACTCCGTCCTGAATCCGCGCCTGCGGAAGATAACGGTATAGATCGCTGGCTCAAGCGAGGCGGCAAATTGCCCGCGCTCGTTTGTCTTAAGTACCGCTATAGGGTTCTGGGGATAGGTCCCGCGTTTATAGACCCGCCGCACGCGAGCCATCGAAGCCCCTGCAAGGACGGGAAAGAATGCATCTAAAAATGCAATGCCTTTCATTTGTGCGAGCTTCCTGGCTGGCGCCATTCTTTCATCATGTCCGTGAACTGCGTGAACAAATAATGCGAATCGTGCGGCCCCGGCGAAGCTTCCGGGTGATACTGCACGCTAAAGAGCGGCACTTTTTTGTGCCGCATGCCTTCGTTGGTGTGGTCGTTCAGGTTGACATGAGTGATTTCCACGTCGCGCGAAGGGAGCGAATCGGGGTCCACGGCAAAACCGTGGTTTTGCGCGGTGATTTCCACTTGTTCGGTGAGAAGATTCTTGACCGGATGATTCGAGCCGTGATGGCCGAATTTCAGCTTGAAGGTTTTGCCGCCGAGGGCGAGGCCGCACAGCTGATGGCCGAGACAAATCCCGAAGATGGGCACCTTGCCGAGCATTTTGCGGATTGTTTCGATGGCATAGCCGATCGGCTCCGGATCACCGGGCCCGTTCGAGAGAAAGATGCCGTCGGGGTTCAAAGCCAGCGCTTCTTCGGCGGAAGTTTGCGCCGGCACGACCCACACGTCGCAGTGGTGGTCCACGAGCAGCCGCAGAATGTTCTGTTTGATGCCGTAGTCGAAGGCCAAGACGCGATGCCTATGAATCTCTGGCTTCGCGTTGGACTCACCCGTTTGCTCTGACCACGGCGAAATCGCCACCTCGACCGACCCTTTGTCCCAGCCATAGGGTTTCGCGCAGGTGACGTGGCTCGCAAGCTCGTGGCCGGCCATTTTAGGCAACTGCTTGGCCTCGAAAACGAGTTGGTCGGCCGGCGTGCCGTCGGCCGAAACGATGCCGCGCAGCGTCCCGACGTTGCGAATGTGGCGCACCAGCGCGCGTGTATCGATGTCCCAAATGACGGGGATCTTGTGGCGGTTCAGGTAAAGCTGCGCGCTCTCCGATGACCGCCAATTCGACGAGATTTGGGAGAATTCGCGGACAATCAGCGACTCGATGTACGGGCGCGCGGACTCTTCGTCTTCGAGATTCGCGCCGACATTGCCAATGTGCGGGTAAGTGAGGCAGACAATCTGTCCGGCGTAACTTGGGTCGGTGAAAACTTCCTGGTAACCGGTGAGGCTGGTATTGAAAACGACTTCGCCGCCGCGGCGCGTAATGGCGCCCGCGGCAAGGCCGTTAAAGAGGCGCCCGTCTTCCAGCGCGAGGGTCGCGGGTCGGTGCTGGACTTCTGTCAGTGGAGCCTCCCTGCGTTCTCATGCACATCGACGTTTATTTGCTGCTCGCTTCGGTGCTCTCTAGCGAGCCGAAATGATCGACCGGCCAGTACGCAAAAACGGCGCGGCCATAAATGAACTGGCTGGGAACGGCACCGAAAACGCGCGAGTCGTTGGAGCTGATGCGGTGATCCCCCAAGACAAAAAAGTGGTCCTTTTCCACCGTGTAGGGTCCGTAATCGCTGTTATCTTCATATTGCGGCGGCACGTAAGGTTCGGGGATGACCTTTCCGTTGACGGAGAGCGCGCCCTGGCGAATCTCCACGGTCTCGCCGGGCAGGCCCACAACCCGCTTGATGAATGATTTGGTGTGATCCAGCGGATACCAGAAAACCACGACATCACCGCGCTGAATGGGCTCGAAGCGGTAAACGAATTTGTTAATGAAGATGCGTTCCTGGTCGGAGAGCAGCGGCGCCATGCTGGTGCCTTCGACTTTTACGGGCTGATAGAGAAAGACGATGATGACAAGCGCGAGGCCGATGGCGATGAGCAAGTCGCGCGTCCACACGCGAATCTCTTTGCGCAGCGTGTTTGCCGAGGATACCGCGCCGCTCGCGGCGCCCCCGGAAGCGTTCGCCGCAACAGGAAGGGAGGATAGGAGTGAGTCCGGATTTTCCGGTGAGGTTAGTGAGCCACGCTGTTTCTGGTCCGAGCGGTCCATCGTGGGTGCTTCTGTTATTTATAGCATGGGCGCCGCGGCGCGCGCCAGTTGCGATTTTTCGCATGTTGCGCAAAAAAGCGCCGGCGCTGCGCCCCTTCGGAAGGAGATTCCCGCCGATCCGCCGCCGTTCGATCTGGCGGTCTCAGGCGGTTTGGTGGGAATCCTAATGGCCCTTGATGCTCGCCGGGTTCAAGATCCTTGGCCACCAAGAGCATAGTTTAGGGAGGCGAGCGCGGCAATCACGGCCGTTTCCGCGCGAAGGATCAACCGACCGAGCGATGCCTCGCGAAAACCATGGGTCTCGGCGCGCTGGAGCTCCGCGTCGGCCCAGCCACCCTCCGGGCCGATGGCCAGAACGGCGGCGGCAGGGTTTTGCCCTTCCAGGATGCCTCGGAGGGATGGCGCTTCCGGGCGTTCGGAAAGGAGGATTTTCAGTCGGCCGGAATGCGATGAAAGAGCCGCTTCGAGCTTCGTGAGCGGAGCGAGTTCGGGGATGCCCAGGCGGCGGGATTGCTGGGAAGCTTCCAGAAGGATCTTCTTCCACCGCTCCGCACGCTTGGGGGCCGCGGCAAGCAGGGATTTTTCGCTGCGAGCAGCAACCAGCGGCACAATCCGCGAGACGCCCAGTTCGGTCGCCTTTTCCAGGGCAAACTCGAAAGCGTCGAATTTTACGATCGAAAGCAGCAGCTCCGTTTGGAAAAGGGGCTCGCCGGAAGCCAACTCCTCAGCCAGGGAAAACTCGACGCGGTCGCGTTGGACCTCTTCAATGCGCGCTAGCCAGACGCGCTTGCCGTCGCTCAGTTCGTAGAGCTGGCCGGGTTCGGCGCGCAAGACGCGGCCCAGATGGTGCGCCGTCTCGCCTGCCATAACGGCGCGGCCACCCACAAATTCGTCAACAAAAAAGCGCCGGCGCACCCTGAAATTCTATCGCACTACCGTTTGATTCGTGGGCCAAAGGCCTGCCGCGAACCGCTTTCCACCGCCCGGGAGGCTAGGGCCCCGCCGCAATCCCATTCCGAGCTTCGATTTCCTAGCCGAAGATGTCCTTGACCTTGTCGAAGATCGAGGAGCCACGCTCGGCAGGATTGTTTTCGACCTTCAATGTTGTGCCGAGCTGTTCCATCAATTTGCGCTGCTCGCGGGTGAGCTTGGTTGGAGTGAGCACGCGAACGTGATAGTAGAGGTCGCCGCGGCCGCCACCGTGCGGATCGGGCAAACCCTTGCCTTTGACGCGAAACACCGAGTCGCTTTGCGTGCCTTCGGGGATCTTAAGCTTCTCTTCGCTGTTCAGCCCGGGCACCTGAAGCTCGGTACCGAGCGTGGCTTGCGCGATGCTGATGGGAATGGTGCAGTACAAATCCGCGCCTCGCCGCTCGAAGAAGGGATGCTGTTTGACTTCCAGGACGACGTAAAGGTCGCCTTTAGGGCCGCCGTTGGGGCCGGGTTCGCCCTCGCCGGCAACACGCAGCCGCGTGCCGGTATCGACGCCCGGCGGGATGCGCAGTTCAATGGTTTTCTCGCGCTCGATGCGGCCTTGTCCGTGGCACTCGGAACAAAGCTCCTTCACGATTTGGCCTGCGCCCTGGCAAGACGGGCACGTCCGGGTGATGGTAAAGAATCCTTGTTGATAGGCCAATTGGCCGCGCCCGCCACAGGCGGAACAGCTAACCACGCCGGTACCCTTCTTCGCGCCGGTGCCGTTGCAGGCCTCGCAGAATTCCTGGCGGGGCAGTTTGATCTTGGTGGCCACGCCTGCCGCGGCTTCTTCAAAGGTGAGGGTCATGTCGTAACGCAAGTCCGCGCCGCGCTGGGCCCGTCCGCGGCTGCGACGAGACGCGCTGCCACCAAACAAATCCTCGAAGCCGAAGAAATCGCCGAAGATGTCGTGGAAGTCCTGAAAAATAGTCTGGTCAAACCCCTGACCCGCGCCGGCACTTGAGAGTCCGGCATGACCGTAAGTGTCGTAGATCTGCTTTTTTTGAGGGTCGCTGAGCACGCTGTAAGCTTCGGTGCATTCTCGGAATTTTGCTTCGGCCTCGGTTTTGTTTTCCGGGTTGCGATCCGGATGCCATCTGAGCGCAGCCTTGCGGTATGCAGACTTGACTTCGTCGAGCGTCGCGGTGCGCGACACCCCCAGCACTTCGTAATAGTCGCGTGGATTCCCTTTGGACATGGAACTTTTCTCTCCCCTTAGTTCACTGCTTGTTTCGATGCGGGACTAGGATGGACCGCTACACGAACCATGGCGGGGCGCAAGACGCGCCCGTGAAAGACGTAGCCGGGCTGAAACGTTTCGAGGATGAGGCCGTCGGCATGCTCGGTCGTTTCGGTGCGGTCCATGGCCTGGTGGAGGTGCGGGTCAAACGGCTTTCCGATGGGGTTGATCCGCTCAACGCCAAGCTTCGTGATGTTGTCGAGCAACTGCTTGTAGATGAGCTCGAAACCCTTCCGATAGTTTTCGTATTCCGCTTCGCGATGCGCGGCGAGAGCGTGCTCGAAACCGTCGAGGATCGGGATGAGTCCTTCGATCACGCGAGCCGTGGCGCGCTTAGAATCCTCGGAACGCTCTTTTTCGATGCGCTTGCGGTAATTCGCAAAATCGGCCTGGCTGCGCAGCATGGACTGGCGCAACCCTTCAAGGTCCGCCGTAAGTTTCGCCATTTCCGCGTCGCCTTTTGCCGATTCCGCTTCGATGGTCTTGGCTTCGGCGGATGGCTCGAATTCGGAGCTATCCACTTCCTTGTTGACGTCCTTGTTGATGTCGACGCGCACTTCTTTCGCTTCTTTGTTTCTCACCGGGGCAGTTCTCCTGTTTCCTTCATGAGGCAATCAACACAGAATCTAAATTTTACTCAGCGCTTCGCTGAAAAGCTGGGCCACGTAAGCCACCGCGGTCATGGCGCGCTCGTAGGGCATGCGCGTGGGGCCGAGGACGCCAAGCGAACCCTGCACGAGATCGTTGCGCATGTAAGGAGCGCTGATAAGCGCAAGCTTGTCACCCGCTTGCGAAATCTCCTTGACGCCGATCAGCACGTGCACGGGCTCGGGCGCTTCGATGCAGGCGTTCAAAAGCGTCACCAAGCGGTGTTTCTCCTCGATCGCCGCGAGAAGATCGCGGAGCTGCGCCTGGTCGGCAAAATCCACGGTCCCGACGATCTGCGCGGTCCCTTCGACGTGAACTTGTGAGGCCGACTCGTCGTCGAGAACGCCAGGGTCACACAAGGAAAGCGCGTTCTGCGCGATTCCCTCGTAACGCTCGCGCTCGGCCGCCAATTTTTGCAGCAAGTCCGCGCGAATCGTCTCGAGGGTCCAGCCCGAATAGTGGCGATTCAGGAACTCGGCGGTCGCGTCGAGTTCGGCCTGCGTGAAGTGGCGGCTTGGCAGCAAAATCTTGTCCCGAGTTTTGCCCCCCGGGGAAATCAGCACAACGACCACGCGCCCATCGGGAAGCAGCCACATGCGCGCGTGCTCCAGAACCGTCTTGCTGAGCGGAGGGGAAACGACAATCCCCAGCCCGTTCGATACTTCCGCAAGCACGTGGCCGGCGCGCTCGGTAATTTCCGCCGCGGTTTTTGCGCCGCCCATTTCGCGCTGAATCCATTCGCGGTCCGTCACGCTGATCGTCGCCTGCGAAGCAATCTCCTGGGCAAAAAAACGGTAGGCCGCCGCCGTTGGCACCCGCCCCGCCGAAGTATGCGGCTGGTAAAGAAAGCCGCCGTCCTCGAGGTCGGCCATGACGTTGCGAATGGTGGCCGTGCTCAAACTTTCCTCGAAGCCCCTGGAGATGGCGCGCGAAGACACCGGTTCGCCCGTCTCAATGTACGTGCGCACAATGTCCGCCAGAATCTGGCGGTTACGCCGTTCCTGTAGCGCGGCCGTTCTCATGGCAGCACCATGCTCCGGGTGCTTGAAACCGCTATATCTATTGTAGAAAGTGTGTCAAGGTCGGTCAACGCGCACATGTCGACGCGCATACTGGCAGAAACTGCCCTCCGGGTCAGTTCAAGCGTTGTCGATTTGGGCGCGCTGGAGCTTGTCGGAATAATCGATGTAGACGCTCTTCCATTCGGTGAAGAAATCAATGGCGGCAATGGCGGCTTCGCGGTGGCCATTGCCGGTCTGCTTGGTGCCGCCAAAAGGCAGATGGGTTTCTGCCCCAATCGTGGGCGCGTTAACGTAGACGATTCCGGTGTATAGGTCGCGTGTCGCCTGGAAAGCGCGGTTCACGTCTCGCGTGTAAATCGAAGCGGAAAGACCGTATCGCACCCCGTTCGCAACTTCGATGGCCTCGCTCAGGCTGCCGATCGGAATCACAGAGACGACCGGGCCGAAGATTTCTTCCTGGGCAACGCGCATGTTTGGCGAGCAGTCACCGAAGACCGTGGCGGCGTAGAACCAGCCTTTGTCATAGGCGCCTCCGGTAAGCCGGGTTCCTCCCGTAAGCAGCTTCGCGCCTTCGTTCTGGCCAAGCTCCACGCAGCTCATCACCGTGTTCAATTGGCGCTCGTTGATGAGCGGCCCCATCTCCGTTGCCGGATCCAAGCCGTCTCCGACTTTTAATGATTTTGCGCGCTCCACGAACCGCGTGACGAACTCTTTGTAAACGCTCTTGTGCACGGCAAGGCGGCTCGAGGCGGTGCAACGCTGGCCAGTCGTGCCGAACCCGCCCCAGACCGCGCCGTCAATCGCGAGATCGAGGTTCGCATCGTCCATCACGATGATGATGTTCTTGCCACCCATCTCCAGGCTGCAGTGCTTGAAATCGGGCGCGCAGGCTTGGGCGACGAGGCGGCCCACCGAACTCGATCCGGTGAAGCTGATGACGGGCACGGCTTTGTGTTGCGCGAGCGGCGCACCCGCATTGGGTCCATCACCGCTCACCAAGTTCACGACGCCTCGCGGCACACCCGCCTCGGTCAATACCTGTACGAGGTGGCACGCGGAAAGCGGCGTGTCTTCGGCGGGTTTTAGCACGACCGTGTTTCCGCTGACCAAGGCCGGCATTATCTTCCATGAGGGAATGGCCATCGGGAAATTCCACGGCGTGATCATCCCGCAGACGCCGATGGGCTGCCGCACGCTCATGGCGAATTTGTTGGGTAATTCCGAAGGAGTGGTCTGACCAAACAGCCGGCGGCCTTCGCCGGCCATGTAGTAGGTCATGTCGATGGCTTCTTGGACGTCGCCGCGCGTTTCGGCCAGGACTTTGCCCATTTCGCGGGTCATGTCCCTCGAAAAATCCTCTTTGCGCTCGACGAGCAGCTCGGCGGCGCGGAACAGAATTTCCGCGCGTTTCGGTGCAGGTACCAGCCGCCATTTTTTGTATGCTTCGGCTGCTGCTTCGACCGCCGCATCGACATCTTCGTCGGTCGAAGCCACGAACATTCCCACTAACTCATCGGTGTTCGCGGGGTTGCGATCTTCGTAGGCTTTGCCCGAGCGCGACTCCACCCATTCGCCGTTGATAAAGTTCCGGAAAACCCTAGGCGCTACTGCCGTGGCCATACTTCCTCCTGGTGTTTCACGCGGCTGCGGGATTTCGATCGGGGACACGGCGGAAAGGCAGCGCGAGCCACGTTTCTATCGAGACAAAAATGTTACCGTCGCATGGCAATCGCGTCAAATCGGTACTTATTCGCGCGGTCGCGCTTCTTCGATCGTTCTTGTCGAAGCACAACTCCGAGGAGCGCAAGCGAATTAGGAGGAGCGGGATTTCGAGCTGCCAAGAATCTCATCGCCAAGGGGAGTATCTAATGACAATGAAACCGCCCAGGTTCAAAGGTTGACCCGCTTGCTTTCTGGTGGAGGGGTCCCTCTATCATCGCCCTTGCGGCGGCGGCAATCGCTCGTCGATTTAAACCAGCGCCGTAGCGGAAACAGCTCGTTACGCGATCCGGATGTCCGGCTCGCGGATGATGAACTTCTGCACTTTGCCGCTGACGGTCATTGAGGAAAGCGTCGACGAATCGGGCACATTCGGGAATTTTGAAGTACGCTATTTTGCCTTGATAGAAATCGCGAATTTCTCGCTCTCAGCACGTTTGCCCCTGGCTTCAAGCGGATCTAGGCGAGGGATAATCGTGTCCTTCGCGTCTCTTCTCGAAGCGGGAGCTGAGGGACTCGGGGAGTAGCTTCGTTCGGGCAGTTCATCAAAATCCGGTTGCCTCTATCCACTTTCCTCAAGGCGAGCTGGTCAAACCAATTCTCCGGCCGACTCCGGAAGCTTGGCCTTAACGGGCGCCCGGAGCCTTCGTTTTATCCATTACCGCTTCGCCGCTTTTCATTACCCAGCGCACGTTGTTCTGGACCACGTTGATATCCGCCAGCGGATCGCCTTCGACGGCAACTAAATCAGCAAGATAACCGGGTGCGACGGCGCCGAGCTCTTTTTCTTTGCCCAATAGTTCCGCGGCATTGCTGGTAGCCGTGCCGAGCGCCTGCTCGGGCGTCATTCCTGCTTTGACGAACCAGCCGAGTTCGCGCGTATTTTGGCCAAACATCGTGTAAATCGCATCCGAGCCCATCGCGAACTTCACGCCGGCCTTGAACGCCTTGCGCGCGGTTTCCAGATTGCGCGGGATGAAGGCTTGCAATTTCTCCTTGTAGCCTGGCGCGTAGCCGATTTTGTCTCCGTTGTCGATGTAGTAGCGGTTGTGATCAATCGTTGGAACGTAAAACGTGCCGTGCCTTGCCATTTCCGAGATCGTGGCAACGTCCATGTCGGTCGAGTGCTCGAGGGAATCGGTTCCTGCCCGCACGGCGTC
>Ga0182036_10000146_pt1 | contig 30772 bp, 27 predicted proteins | sample sta12Cox44000080_FD_125966 | JGI IMG/M metagenome (GOLD analysis project Ga0182036, IMG submission 125966) | Lab enrichment of tropical soil microbial communities from Luquillo Experimental Forest, Puerto Rico - statoxic.12C.oxic.44.000.080 | ecosystem: Environmental > Terrestrial > Soil >...
ACGCGCTGAAGCACAGAAAATGGCCGAGGAAGGCCCGGCCTCCATCCACATCAAGGGCATAACCCTTACCCCCGGTGGCTTCCTCGCTGCCGAATCGGTGTGGCGCCAGCGGACGATTCAAGGTGACGTCAACACGCCGTTTACCAGCATTCCTTTCCCCAACAACAACATGAGTCGTGTCTCCGAATTCAACGCCTCGGGCCGGCAGTCCCGTTTGAGCTTCCTCGTCGAAGGCAAGGCCGACACGGTGAAAATGAACGGCTATTACGAACTCGACTGGTTGGGTGCCTGCGCGTCTTCGAACAGCCGTCAAAGCAACAGCTATTGCATGCGCCAGCGCCAGATTTGGGGCCAGGCGGCCTTTTCGAATGGCTGGACCATCACCGGCGGCCAGATGTGGAGCCTGGTCACGGAAACCAGGAAGGGCTTGGACAACCGTACCGAAGCCACTCCGCTGACGATCGACGCGGCATATAACGTGGGGTTTACTTGGGCGCGGCAGTACGGCTTCCGTGTCACCAAGAACTTCAACAACAAAGCCTGGATCGGCTTCTCCGTCGAGAATCCCCAACTCACACTGACTACCCACGGCGCTCCGACCTCTTTCTTTGTTGGTGCCCCGGCTACGGGCGGTGGGTTGCTCAATACAGTTGACGGCACAGGCTACGCGGCAAACTCGACGCCTGACTTTATCGTCAAAGCCGCCTTCGAACCCGGCCGCGGCCACTACGAGGTGTTCGGCATCGTTAGCAACTACCGCGCTCACGTTTATCCGTGCTTTGTGAGCACTGGCAACCCGCTGCCCGCAAGCTGTGGTGGAGTTGCTTCCTCCGCTGGCGCCTTCAATGACACGCGCACCGGCGGCGGCGGCGGCGTCAATATTCGTCTGCCTCTCGACTCGGGAAAGAAAATCGAGGTTGGTGCCCACGGCGTCTTCGGCGACGGCATCGGACGCGACACCGACGCGCAGGTCGCGGACGTGACCACCCGCCCCGATGGCACACTGGCTTTGATCCGCGGCGGCGGAGGCCTTGGCACCATCGAATTGCATCCGTCACCCAAACTGGATCTGTACCTGAACTACGGCATAGAATTCTCCTATCGTACTGCATACACGTTCACAAATTTGGCTGGTGCCACCGTTGCGGTTGGCTTCGGGTCGCCACGCTTCAACAACTCTTCTTGCGAAGTTGGCGAAGCGAACCCAGGGACAGGTGGGTTCGGTGGCAATACGGCAAACGGCACGTGCACAGGCGACCTCCGCAACATTCAGGAAGGCACCATCGGCTTCTGGCACAAGCCCTATCAGGGTCCGAAGGGTGGTCTGCGCTGGGGCATCCAGTATTCTTACCTGGTTCGCAACGGTTGGTCTGGCAGCGGTGGACTCCCGGCGGGCACTCCAGGCGTCAGTCCCAAGGCCGTTGACAACATGGTGTTCACCTCCTTCCGCTATTACCTGCCTTAGTCCAGGCCAGGCCATCGCGGCCGTCTCCGGGGACGGCAAAAGGGCAGCGCCTCACGGAGCTGCCCTTTTCTCTTTTTGTTCCTTTGGCGCGAGCTCGCAAGGTAAGAAACCAGCCGAGAAATCATTCCATCGATTCGGGTGGGCGGGATACGCCGACGACGTCGGTTCCCTTTCCCCTTTTAACGCTTGGTCATTCGCATTTGCACACCCTTACGTGTCGCCTCGAGCGTCGCGGTCAAAGTTTCCTTGGGAATGCTGGTCACAAACGGCTCGATCATCCACTTCAACACTGTGGGAATGTCTCGTGTCAGGGAGACCACTTCACTCTGCACGTACACCCCGCCGTCGCGCTCTTCCATCCGCCACCACGTTTCCATGCGCCACAAAAAACCGCCGTCGTTGCCGGGTGTTTTCTCGTGCTCGTCGGGCTTGCCCGGGTTTTCCACTTCCGCGATGCGCACCGCGGAGCTGCGGCTATGCGCCCGCGCGGGCCCGTCGCGGAAATAGTCAACGTCGTGCTCCGTGTCGAGCACCACGGTAATCACCTTGTGGCGGCGAAAACGCAGAAACACGCGGAAATGGTCGCCGTTTCTCGATGCGATTTTTGAGCGCTCCACGTCCGGCGCGTAGTACACCGAATGTTTGTCGTAGTCTTCGAGCATTCCTAGAACATCATCGAGCCTGGCTCTGGGAATGAATACGACGCCCACCCAGTGATGAATGATTCCCCCGGGACACGCGACGGGCTTTCCGCCGTCGAGAACCACGAGCTTCTTCATTTTCACTTCGCCGCGCTTGAGCGCCCGATAGGCTTCGGCGCGCTCCGGCTGTGGCAATTCGTCTATCCACAGAAGATTCGTCCCACGCTTCAGCTCTTCTTCATTCCGCGCTTCGGTAAGTTTCACGTAGCGGTCGAGCGCGGCGAGGGTATTCGCACGCAGCTCAGTAGGCTCAGGCGCCGCGGCTTCGGCGACATCCGCGATGAGGGGAACCAGGATCGCTGCTGCCAGGACGATTGCCCGGGCCATGCCTCGACTGTCGGACACATCGTTCACCTGTCGCTCCATCCTGCCATTGTGAACCAGCCGTCGGGTCCCCACCGCACTGATTTCACTCGAGATTCCATTCGTCTTTCTTTGCGGCGAGTCGTTTCGATGCAAGGGAGGAGCCGATTCGGTCTCGGGTGACGGACAAAGCCAGCTTCGATGGCTGCGGACGCGTCAAAGCGCGTCCCTACCAGGAGCGACTTGGCTACACGGACAGGCAGGGGGAATAGGCGGGTTGGGTAGCTCGCACACGGTCCCTTTCGGGGCCGCTGTCCCCGCGCGGCCCCCAACCCGTCCTTTGCACGTTACGTGCGCAGTTGGTGTTGCTCAATGGTTCGGCGGAGCCAGCGTACAGGGTACCGGAGTTGTAGTACAGGGCGGCCATTTCGGCACCCTTGTAATTTACCACAATGTCCATAGCTATTTAGTATCAGCGTAATACAACGGACCACAAAGATCTGCCCGTCACGAAATCACGCGATCGTACTGCCCACAGGCGCAAGACTCCATCAGCCATTAGCGAAACAGATGGGGCAGATACCAGCGAACGTAGGTCGAGAATCCTAGCACAAGCACGAGCCACCAAAGCAGGAGGACGCCGCGCATCCAAGGTTTGTAGCGGGTGATGCGGAGCTTCGCCGGCAGCAGGTGCGTACCGGCGGCGATCAGAAGGTACAGGGCCGCGAGTTCCGCGGCCGTTCCGAGTCCGGCGTGCACACTCGCGAGTGCATAATAAGGCTTACTGAGCTTGGCCGGAATTCGGGGAAGCACTTGCAAGCGAAAGGAGGGCGTCATGGCCATGGCGATGACCGCTAGGTTCAGGAGCACGATGACGGACTGACACCAAGCATGTTGCCGAAAACGCCTGGTGCGGGCGAGCCAAGCGCCGAAAAGGAGCGCGACTCCCATTGCTGTTTCGAGCAGCAGAACCACGTCGGCTGTCCGTGGCGCGGCCGTTCCCAGCAGTCCTTCGCTCAAAGCCTCGCTTCCGCCCTGACGGTCATGGCAACGACGAAGCCTACGTTCATTGCACGATCACCTTGGCGGTCATTTTCGGGTGGATCGAGCAGAAGTAGGGATAGGTTCCCGCCTTGGTGAAGGTGAACGAGAACTTTTCGTCCGTGTCGAGAACTTTGGCCTTGAACACCTTGGGATCGTCCGAGCTGGTCACCGTGTGCGGAATGTCGTCGCGATTTGTCCAGGCTACCGTGGTTCCCACCGAGACGGTCAATGTCGGCGGACCGAAACTGAAATTGTCGATTTTCACCTCCGCGCTCTCTGTTTTTTGCGATGCGACCACGGCTAAATTTCTCGGCGGGGCGGTTAGGGCGCTAGCTCCCGAAACGACAACCGCAACAAAGACTGCAAAAGACACACTTCTCCTCATGCTTTTTCTGCTCCTTTTTACTGATCTGCCAAAAAGTTAATGATTCGGACTTTCCGGCTGCCGCTCAGCCGAGCGTCGAATCCACTCACCCGAGCGCCGGCTTCCCATCGTCGTCCGGAACGTCGTGCCGGCCGGGGACATAGAAAATGGCCGTCGGATTCGCGTCCCCGAGCATTGGCTCGACGGTGTCGCATTCATCCGGTTTCGAAAGATGGCTGATGTGTCCGGCGTGCAGAACGAATTCCGGAGCAACCACTAGCCGGTCGATGCCGCGCCGGTCCACGCCGTCCTGTTTGTGGTCGTACCCGAGCTCGTTTCCGGGCAAGGGCCTTTGGGGAGCTCGTTTCACGGTTCTCCTTTCGATCTGGACACACAAAGCTCCAGTACGGCTATTGTCGCCCTTGCCCGCCAATTGGATTGGAGGGCGGCGCGGGGTGAGAGAGTCCAGGGAGCCCGCGCCGCTTATGGGACGTGTTTCGTTTGTGCAGACCGCCCGGGGAGGCCCGTTATTCCCGATGGGGCTGCCTGCTTACCAACTGATTGCCGGATTCGTCCCTCTAAAGGGATATTAGGGAATAAAATCAGCCAAGAGGCAGTTTGTGCCCATGAGTGGGTTCGACCAGGGGAAAAGCTCGGACGTGTTGGACGTGCACGAACGGGCGCGCTTCGAGCAACTTGTTTTGCCCCACCTCGATGCCGCCTTTAACCTTGCGCGCTGGCTACTGAGAAGCCGCGAGGACTCAGAAGATGTGACCCAGGAAGCCATGCTCCGCGCGTTCCGCTTCTTCCGAGGTTTCCATGGAGGAGACGCACGTGCCTGGGTTTTGCAAATTGTGCGCAATACTTGCTATACATGGTTAGAAAAGAACAGACCTGTGGAACTGATGACCGAATTTGACGAGGAATTGCATGCTCAGCCGAGCGTTTCCCCGGAGTCCCTGGCGATCGCCGGCGACAACCGGGAACGCCTGGGCAAGGCGCTCGAAACGCTGCCGCCGCGCTTCCGCGAGGTGCTGGTGCTCCGGGAGTTGGAAGGGTGTTCCTATAAGGAGATTGCGACCATCACCGCGATTCCCATCGGCACGGTAATGTCCGCGTTGGCGCGCGCTCGCCAGCGGCTGCAGCGCGCCCTGACGCAACCTCCGGTCGAGGAGGCTCGCCGTGAGTTGTGATTACACGCACACGGCCTTACACGGTTACCTGGATGGCGAGTTGGATGCGTCGCGCTCGGCCGAATTCGAACGTCACCTGGAGGGCTGCCGGGAATGCGCCAAGGCGCTCGAGACACAGGAATCGCTGCGCTCTATTCTTCGGCGCAGCGGTCTTTGTGAAAGCGCTCCGAATTCGCTGCGCAAGAAGATCCGGGCGGAATTGGACGCTCGAACCTCTGTTCCAATCACCGAGCGGATCCCGGTGTGGAGGTGGGCAGCCGTAGCCGCCTCGATTGTTCTCGTCGCGGCGATCTCTTGGTATGCGTGGCCGGGATCTGGGTCCGCAACGAGGAACCCTGCTGCTCCGCCCTTCACCGCCGCGGAACTCATCGACGCGCACATCCGCTCGCTGCAGCCCGGGCACCTCACCGACGTTGCTTCGACCGATCAGCACACGGTGAAGCCGTGGTTCAACGGGAGGCTGGACTTCGCGCCGCCGGTGAAAGACTTTGCGCAGGACGGTTTTCCCCTGGTTGGCGGACGTCTGGACGTGTTGGGCGGCCGAAACGTTGCGGTGCTCGTCTATGGGCGGCGAAAGCACTTCATCAATGTTTTTGTGTTGCCCACGAAAGAGCCGGACACGCCGATTCATCCGCCAGGGCTGCGGCAGGGCTACCAATGGCTGCACTGGCGTCATCAAGGGATGGAGTACTGCGCGGTATCGGACGTTTCGGTGGCGGACTTGCACGAGCTCGCGCAGCTCATCTACCAATGAAGAAGATGTGGCCGCCGGTGGCTCGGGCGTAGCGTGTAAAAGGTGCCAATCAAAGATTTCCGCCCATCCCGAGCGGTTTCTGCCTTCCTACCCAAGCAGATTCCTCCTGCTGGCTGGCTCCGCCCCTCGGAAGGATAGAGCCACTGATCCTTCAAAATGAGCTATTGCGGATTCGGCTTGGTCTTTACGTAATCCGTGGGAACGTCTTTCGCGTAAATCAGCCGTAGCGTCACGTTTTTGGTCTGACCGGAACGCACCGTGATATTTTTCTGCCATTCGGAGAAGACGCCTTTTCCCGAAGCGCGCATATCGTAATTGTCGGCCCGCAACTTGGTGATCGTGAAATGGCCGTGGGCATCGGCGTGGACGGCATGCGGAGCATTGCCCCCCGACGATTGGTAGGTTACAGCGGCATGTGGCACGGGCCTGTCATCGGGACCGAGCACGACGCCGGTCAGCATTGCTGTTTCCTTTTTTTGTGGGCCGGCCACCACGCTCCGAGCCGTTGCCAGCGCGAGCAAAAGAATCGCCAGAAACAAAACGATGCGTCTCATTTTTGGAGCCGCTCCTGTCGCTCTCCGCGAGAGCGCTTCGGAAAGATTCGGCCGCGAGGGCCGGCCTTCCCGCTTCCCTTTGAGTGTAAATTGTGAGCAGCCAGAAACTCGTGCTCGGCAAAAAAATGTGCGTTCGGAGCAACCTGCCAGTTCGGACAGGTGCGCCGCGGCAGGGATTTGACAGAAGCCTCCCCTCGAGCCCATGGCCCTTCCTGGTTTGTCTTTCGGTTTTCCTGCGCCCGAATTGGGCGGGAATAAGAACGCGAAGTGTTTCGCCCGGGTTATTCGTTCCGCAGGGCCACGACAGGATCCACGCGCGACGCGCGCGCGGCTTCCTAACGATAAGACGCCGGGCACTGCGGAATGTCTCGTCCTACTTCGCGGGTCTATGGAATACTTGGATCTCGACGTTTCCGCCGAGGAGTTCCGATGCCACGCTACCTCACGCAGCACACCTTGGCCTGCCTCACGCGGCAGGGCGCCGAAGCGCTCGCGCAGCGCATGCGTACGGGGGGCACGACGCGTGCTGATCGCGTGCTTGTCAATATGCTCGAAGGGAAAATGTTCGTGGAGTTTCGCGCGGAATCGCGCGAGGCGCTCGAGCTCTGGCTCAAGACCGAGGGCATGCATTTCGATTTTCTGATGCGCATCGAATGGGAAATGCGCGGCGACACACTCGAACCGGCGGAATAAGTAGGCAAGGCCTCGTGCGCCAACCGAGAAGACGCGAATCATGCGGGCGGAGTTTAGCCGGCCAACGAGGTCGGCTCGGGAGCCGATCGGGTCGAGAGGAGCCCTAGCTCGGAAGGGCTTTGGGGCCGCGAACCGGATCTTGACTCGATTGACCGGAATCGCCCATCTGGCGTCCCAAAAACGGGCACTCCTCTTTTGCGGCGACTTTTCAGCGAACAGCCTAAGGCTTTTATTGTCAGCAATTTGCATAAGGTTACCGCTTGGCGACCGGCCTGCGATTCCTCTCGGCATTATGGCTACCGCAACAGCAAGCTTTGAAAGCATGACACGTCCCGGTCTGCTTCTGCTGGCGCAAAGAGGTGACCGCGAATCCTTGGCCAAGTTGATCCTGCCCTACTCAGCCGGTTTGTATCGTGGGGCGCTGCGCCTGACGCGAAACCCTGCCGACGCGGAGGACGTGCGCCAGGAAGCGTTCCTGAAGGTGATCCGCCGACTCGAGCAGTTCGCGGGTTCGCGGTCGCCGGATGCCAGACGAGACGATTTACATGCCTGGGTTTCGCGCATCGGCACGAACGCCTCGATTGATGTCATCCGCAAGCGGCGCGACGGAAGGCTCTTCTCTTTGGAAGAGCCGACCGGAACACGGGATGAGACCGTCGGAAGTCGCATTGCCGCCCGCCATGATAATCCCGAAGAACGCTTCGCGCGGCGAGAGATAAGGAAGCGCATGGCCGACTCCATCCGGCAACTTGCTCCGGAACTGCGGTATGTGTGTCTGCTGCGCGACGTTTTGGAGTATTCCACACAGGAAGTGGCCGAGCGCCTGGGAGTGTCCTCTCTGACCGTGCGGCTGCGCCTGTTTCGCGCGCGCCGCAGGCTCAGGGAAAAGCTGTCTCTCCCGACGGTAGCGTTCCCCTTGCGACCAAAAGCCGTTAAGGTTTGCAGTTAAATCAAAGCGAAATAGATAACTTCGACCGACTCGCGCTGCGAGGCGTAGAATCATGCGATCTTGCAAAGCGGCAGGAATATGGAGCACGATCGGCGGCGCACACCCCGTTATACCTTCAACGCCTCCATCGAAGTGCGCGAGGGCGCTTCGCAAGACAAGAGGACCGCGCGTGTGACCGGACTCAGCTTGAACGGGTGTTACGTGAGTACCGAGAGTCCGTATCCGGAGGGGACTTTGTTAACGGTGAAGGTCTTCACGGAGACGGAGTTTTATGAGGGTCAGGCCACCGTGATCTACCAACAAGAGAAACTGGGCATGGGGTTGATGTTTACCGAGACTCGGCCTTATTACCTGATGGTCCTGCGAAAATGGCTGCTGTCCGCGATGATGACCAACAAACAAGCCCCCAGATAGTCCCGCCCGTCGAGTTCTCTAGGCCTCGGGCATTTTGTGCGTTTGTGGAGAGCGTTGCGCCGGAAATGAACTTACTTTTGCGGGCGTAATTTCGTTGCGGTGCGCGCCTCCGGACTCTTCGGCGACCAGTCTTCCGGGGGGAAGGCCACCCGCCAGAAAGTGGGGCGCGGCGAAGTGAATTCCACACCCACCTCGGCCCGGCCGCTGCGTACTGGACCGAGAAACGCCACGTGGCATTCCTGTTCTTCCTCCGTCTTGTTGTGCTTCACGTGGATGATCGCGCCGCTGATGACGCGCACGTTGAGCAAGATCAGCGCCCCGTGGGCGTTGATGGCGAGCGTCTCGGTCATTTCCTCGAAGTCCTTGCCCTGGGCGTCCTTGCCGCGCACGCGAATGCCCACTTGCATGAGCACGCGCTGGCTACGGCGCCGCGACGCGGCATTTGTTGGTGTTGTGGAGACCTGAAACATGAGAACCCTCGCTCTATTTAACTATACCTGCGGAAGTTGAACTGTCGAGGGGCATCCTGGAGGGTGGTTTTCAAAGAGGCTACGACGGTTCGGCTAACCGCGCTCTTCGATGGGGACGTAGTGCCGCGTGTCATGGCCGAGATAGATTTGACGCGGACGCGCGATTTTCTGTTCCGGGTCGAGAAGCATCTCTTCCCATTGGGCAATCCACCCGGAAGTCCGCGGGATTGCAAACAGCACGGGAAACATGGTCATTGGAAAACCCATCGATTGGTAGATCAAGCCCGTGTAGAAGTCCACGTTGGGATAGAGCTTGCGCTTGATGAAGTACTCGTCTTCGAGCGCGATGCGCTCGCACTCCAAGGCGATTTCGAGAAGCGGGTTCTTGCCCATCAGGTCGAACACCTGATAGGCGATGTGCTTGATGATGCGCGCGCGGGGGTCGTAATTCTTGTATACGCGATGCCCGAAGCCCATGAGCTTTACTTCCCCGGCCTTGACGCGCTTGATGAACGCAGCAACGTTCTGCACCGAACCGATTTCCATCAACATCCGGAGAACTTCTTCGTTTGCCCCGCCATGGAGCGGCCCGTATAGCGCCGCGATAGCCGCGGCGGTTGCCGAGTAGGGGTCGACGTGCGAACTGCCCACGCTGCGAATGGTGTTCGCGGAGCAGTTCTGCTCATGATCGGCGTGCAAAATGAAAAGAATGTCCAGAGCGCGCTCGAGAGTGGGATTCGGCCGGTACTTCGCTTCGGAAGTCCGGAACAGCATGTTCAGGAAATTTCCCGGGTAGCTCAGATCATTGTCGGGGTAGACATAGGGCATGCCCAGCGTGTGCCGGTAGGCAAAAGCAGCAATCGTCGGCATCTTGCCGATCAGGCGGTAGGTCTGCTTCTTGCGCGACTCGGGGCTGAAGATGTCTTTCGCGTCGTGATAGAAGGTGGAGAGCGCGGCGATAGTGGAAATAGTCATGCCCATGGGATGAGCGTCGTAGTGAAACCCATCGAGAAATTTCTTGATGCTTTCATGGATGAAGGTGTGATGGGTGATGTGGTAGGTCCAATCCTTCAACTGTGCGGAGGTCGGCAGTTCGCCGTGCAGCAGCAAATAAGCCGTTTCCAGGTAGGTGCTCTTTTCTGCGAGATCTTCGATGGGATAGCCGCGGTAGCGCAGGATGCCGGCGTCGCCATCGATAAACGTGATTCTGCTTATACAGGAGGCGGTGTTGTTGAACGCCGGGTCGTAGCTCATCAACCCGAATTCCTTGGGATCGACTTTGATCTGGCGCAGGTCGGCGGCGCGAATGGTGCCGTGCGTGACGGGAATTTCGTAGGATTTTCCGGTGCGATTGTCGGTAATGGTAAGCGTTTCGCGGGCCGTGGTGGCGGCGTCCGGTTTTCTCGCCTGCGTAGCGGGAAGTGGAGAGCTCATTCCAAAGTCCTCGGAGGCAGCGGAGCGGTTGCCTAGTCTTCTCTACCACTCTACACCCAAAGCGGGCGGAGCGGAAACCGGCCTGCCGGGCAGGTGTCGGAAGGCTCGCGGACCGCAGGAGTTGCCGGGCGGCTGGGCGAGATGGGCGAGATCTGCCTCTTGACAATAGTCGTTATAACAAGTATAATGCGCTCGTTGACGGACCTTTAGGAGGCCACCATGATCCAAATTCGCAAGAGCGACGAGCGCGGGCACGCCAACCACGGCTGGCTGGACACCCACTTCACTTTCTCCTTTGCCGATTACTACGACCCCACGCACGTGCATTTTCGCACGCTGCGAGTGATGAACGATGACCGCATCGCGGGCGGCGGCGGTTTTCCGATGCATCCGCACCGCGACATGGAGATCGTCACCTACGTGCTGGAGGGCGCCTTGGAGCACCGTGACAGCATGGGCAACGGCTCGGTGATCCAGCCCGGTGACGTCCAGTACATGAGCGCGGGCACGGGCGTAACGCACCGCGAATCCAACGCGTCCGAAACCGAGCCGGTGCATCTGTATCAGATCTGGATGTTTCCGGAGAAACAGGGGCTAAAGCCGGCTTACGGGCAGAAGAACTTCAGCGAGGCCGAGAAGCGCGGAAAGCTGCGGCTGCTGATTTCTCCGGATGGGCGCAACGGATCGCTGAAGATCCGGCAGGACAACGAGCTGTATGCTTCGCTGCTCACCAAGGGTGACACGGTGAAGCATGACTTGAGGCCCGACCGCCATGCGTATGTGCAAGTGGCTCGTGGCAGCGTCGCGCTAAACGGAAACAAGCTAGATGAGGGCGACGGCGCGGCCATCTCGGAGGAGAAAGCGGTCGAACTCACCGGCGTAAAGGATGCGGAAGTGCTGTTGTTCGATCTTGCCTGAACCGGGCCGCAGGAGGAGGGAGCGCGAAGGCCCCTGCTCTCGTGGGGGAATTCGCGCTTTTTCCTTTTACCTGAAGACTTCGGCTCGGTTCGCAAGAATCGAGTTCATTAGCGGCGCGAGACTCGTTGAGCGCAAGGAAAAATAGACGCAAAACAGGTGATACTTCCGAAAACGGACGTGGCTTAAGCCAGTATTCCCGGGTTCCTCCTCCAACCGACTCGTTGCATCAAGTCGGAAAATCGCGCGTCTCCTCGCAGGCCATCGAATACCGGCTCGGACGATGAGATCGGGATTCCCCTCCTCGTAAGCCTTTTCCAGCCACGCGAAACATTTTTCTTTGTTCCCGCCGGCGGCGTAGATCTTTGCAATGTGGTAGGGAAGGACAGAGCGCTGGGCTGGTAATGCTTCGAGTTCGCCGGTCAGCCTCATTGCTGTCATCATCTGCTCTCGAGCGGTATGCGCCAAAGCCAGCGCCGCCTGCGTTTCGGTGCGGCGATTCGCCAAGCGAACCGTCTTCTCCAGCGCGGCAATGGTCTGCTACGGGGCCAGCCCGGCCGCACGGAATCGCGGACAAATAGACGGAGGAAATCACCCGCGGGTGCGCTCAAATTCGCGCATGAAGCTCGCGAGCGCCTCAACCGCTTCAAGGGTCACGGCGTTGTAGAGCGAGATGCGCATGCCGCCGACGGAGCGGTGGCCGGGAGTGCCGGCAAGGCCGGCAGCGCTGGCTTCTTTGGCAAATTTCTCTTCGACGGCCTCGTCGCCACCGGCGACGCGAAAGACCACATTCATCTTCGAGCGCGATTCCTTTTCGACCGGGCAGCGATAAAAGCCGCCGCTCGATTCGACGGTGTCGTAGAGGAGTTTAGCCTTGGCGTCGTTGCGCTTTTCGATGGCCGGAATCCCGCCGAACGACTCCAGCCATTCGAGAACCAGGCCGACGATGTAAACCGCAAAAGTGGGCGGCGTGTGATATAAGGATTTGTGTTTGATATGCGTGCGGTACTGGAGAACGGTTGGAAGGTTCTCATGAGCACGCTCGGCAAGGTCTTTGCGGATGATGACCACCGTGACGCCAGCGGCGCCGAGGTTTTTCTGCGCGCCGGCGAAGATCAGGCCGAATTTCTTCACGTCGGTGGGACGCGAAGCGATATCGGAGGACATGTCGGCGACGAGCGGTATGTCCCGCGTGTCGGGAATGGCGGTCCACTGCGTGCCTTCGATGGTGTTGTTGGTGCAGAGGTACACGTAGGAAGCGTTCGGCGAGAATTTGAATTCGGCGGGACGCGGCAGGCGCTGGAACCTTTCCGATTCGGTCGAAGCGGCTACGTTGTAGGCAAAACCTTTTTTCAGCTCGCCAATCGCTTTGGCTGTCCAGGCGCCGGTGTGTAGCATATCTACCGGCTTTCCCGGAAGGCAGAGGTTCATGGGCACCATCGAGAACTGCAAGCTGCCTCCGCCTTGCACGAAGATGACCTCATAGTTGTCGGGGATGGCCAGGAGTCTCCCGAGCTTCTCGCCGGCGGCGGCGTTGATGCTTTCGTATTCCGGAGAACGGTGACTCATCTCCATAACGGACATCCCGCTCCCGCGCCAGTCGAGCAGCTCTTCCCGGATGCGCTCGAGAACCGGCAGAGGCAGGGCAGCCGGGCCGGCGTTGAAGGTGAAAATACGCTTGGCGGTTCGCAGGGAAACGGTGGTCGAACTCACGGTCGAAGATCCTCTCGAAGTGGGTGAATGCGCTAGTGGGGCGTTCAGCCCTGCTTTTGTAACCCAACAGAATAGCAGAAACCCGGGTACCCATTCGATCGGGCAAATCACCTATGGATTCCTTTCGAAGCGGCAGGAATCAAAGCGGGATACCGTGGAATACTGTAGTGTCTAAAGACGGTGGCGTGCGATGGAACTCGAACCATACTTGGCGCCGGCGGAGTTTATTGACAGCGGCGACCCGGGCGTCGGGCAGTTCGCGGGAAAAGTTACGGCAGGTGCGGACGACGACGTGTCCCGCGCCGTGAAGCTGTACTACGCGGTGCGCGACGGAATCCTCTACGACCCCTACTATGGGGGAGAGGCCCGACGCTACTTCCGGGCGAGCGATTGCCTGCGCGCCAAACGAGGATTCTGCATCCCGAAAGCGGCGCTGCTGGCTGCCGCGGCGCGGTGCCTGGGCATTCCAGCGCGGCTGGCTTTTGCCGACGTGCGCAATCATCTCTCCACGAAGAAACTGCTCGAGTTAATGGGCGGAGACATTTTCATTTGGCACAGCTTGACGGAGCTGTATCTCGAGGGGCGCTGGGTGAAAGCGACTCCGGCGTTCAACCTCAGTTTGTGCCAGCGGTTTGGCGTACATCCCTTGGAGTTCGACGGACGGCGCGATTCGCTTTTTCACGAGTACGATCAGGCCGGCCGAAAGCACATGGAGTACCTGCGGGAGCGCGGGCACTATGCCGACGTGCCCTACCAGAGTATCCTCGCGGACTTGCGGGAGACCTATCCGCGGTGGATGAAGTGGATCGCTGAGAACCAGGGCGGAGCGTTTGCGAGCGAGGCGTGAGAACCTGGTTAGGAAATCAGGAAAAAAGTCGGGAAATGCGGTGCTGATGAGCCGTTAGGCAATGACGGCAAATTCGACGCGCTTGCGCATGGGATCAATGCGGTCGGCGCGGACGCGGACGCGGTCGCCAAGGTGCCACTCGAAGGGCCGCGATTTGGCGTCGCGGCCCGATCGCGAGTCCTTCCCGGCAGGGCCACTTTGGCCTTGACGTCGGGCGGCAGCAGGGTGGCGGCGGGATGAAACGGAGGCCGGCGCACCCTTTGCGCCGACCAGCGCGACGATGGCGTGGTCGCGCTCGCGGTAGACGCAACGGGCGTTCGCCGCTTCTTCTAGCGCACTGATCGGCAGCAGTCCTTCCACAAAAACCTCGACGAGCTCGACGAAACAGCCGAATTTCTGGACCGAGACAATCAGGCCCTCGTATTCTTCGCCGAGATGGTCCTCCATGAACTGCGCGGTCTTCCAATCCATCAACTCGCGCTCGGCGGCATCGGCGCGGCGCTCGGCTTCCGAGGTTTCCGCGGCGATTTCCTCGAGGCTTCCGTGAGAGTACAAGGCCGCTTCCGATCCGCGCGGCGGGACGATATTCGCTTTGCGCGAGGGCGTTTCCGAGCGATGCTCGAGGGCCCACTTCAGGATGCGGTGGACGATGAGGTCTGGGTAGCGGCGGATAGGCGATGTGAAATGGGTGTACTCGTCGAAGCCTAGTGCGAAATGGCCCAGGGAGTCCGCCGCGTAGCGCGCCTGCTTCAGCGAACGCAACATCAGGTAAGACAGGATTCGCTCCTCGGGCTTGCCCACGATTTTGCGAATGAGGCGCTGATAATGCTGCGGCGTGATGCGCAGTTCGCCGCCGGGCAGCGCTACGCGCATCCCGCGCTCGCGGCCGTGCCCAAGCGAATCGGCCCGGCCGGCCTTCGCCGGCGCAGGAACGCGGCCATGGCGCACGGCAATCTCGCGCTGGTGCAAATCTTCCACGCCGAGCGAATAGCCGAACGCGCGTGCCAACTCCTCGAATTCGAGAACCTTGCGGGCGTCGGGCTTTTCGTGCACGCGATGCAACGATTCGATGCCGCGCTTAAGGAGATAGCTGGCGACGGCGCGGTTGGCCGCGAGCATAAATTCTTCAATGAGGCGGTGCGCGATGTTGCGCTCGCTGCGCGCAATGTTGATCATGCGCTGCTTTTCATCGAATTCGATGACCGGTTCGGGCAGATCGAAGTCGATGGAGCCGTGTTCATTCCGGCGCGCGTTCAGAAGCAGCGCCAGCTCTTTCATGGCGCGGAAATGATGCGCGAGATTCGAGTACCGCTGGCTCTTTTCACCGTCGCCTTCAAGGACCTTGTTCACGTCCGTGTACGTCATGCGCTCGGCAGAACGGATAACGCCGGCAGTCATCCGCGAAGATTTCAGGTTGCCCGCGGCGTCGACCTCCATGAGCACGCTCATGACCAGACGGTCCTCGTGAGGCTTCAGCGAACACATGCCATTCGAAAGCGCTTCGGGCAGCATGGGCACCGCGCGGTCGGGAAAATAAACCGAGGTGCCGCGCAAGCGCGCTTCCCGGTCGAGAGCCGTGGCGGTGCGAACATAATGCGCGACGTCCGCGATGTGCACCTGAAGATGCCAGCCGTTCGGTCGGCGTTCGACGTAAACGGCGTCATCGAAATCGCGCGCGGTTTCAACGTCGATCGTTACAATCGGCAGCTGCCGAAAATCCTCGCGTCCCGCGCGCTCAGTCTCGCTGACGGGTTTGGCGCGAAGCTCCGCTTCCTCGAGGACATCGCTCGAGAACAGATGCGGCAAGTGATGCTTGCGGATGATGATTTCGGTGTCCACACCGAGTTCGCCCGGTCGGCCGAGAATTTCGATGACGCGGCCGCTCGGCGCGGCGCTGCCTCGTGGATAGCGCGTCAGCTCGACGTTGACCACCGCGCCGTCGAGTTCCGGCAGGCGGGGAATGCGGCGGCCGCGGAGGCCGCGTTCGTCGATGCCGCTCATACCCGCTTTCTTTGCAAGTTCCGGCGTCAGTTCGTGCCCCGGAGGTATTACCACTTCGTGCTGGATGCGCGTGTCGTAGGGAAGAACCACGTTTCCATGCGTGCCGTAACGAAATAGACCCACGATCGTGGGATGCGCACGGTCCAAGATGCGAACGATGCGGCCCTCGGCACGCTCGGCGCCCGGGACGCCGCCCCGCCGCTGGATCTTCGCCAAAACGTGGTCTCCGTGCATGGCGTCTTCGATGGCATTCCGGGGGATGTATACATCGCCATCCAGCTGGGGCATGGGTGTATCCGGCACCACGAAGCCGTAGCCGTCCGGGTGAAGGATCAGGCGACCCTTCAGTTCGTCACGATTTACAGAAGCGACGGCCGACTCCGCCCGCTTTGGAGCAGGAGGGTTCTTGGCTTGCTCCCGGAAGTCCCGGATTTCGTTCGGCTTCCGCCCCGGAAGGCGATAGCGTTCCCCGGGCAGCTCTTCGACAGCCCGACGCTTCTTGAGCTTCGCGAGCAGCTTGAACAAAGGCCTCGTGTCCGAGTTCCTGAGGCCTAGCCCCTTGGCAATCTCGCTGGCCGAGACAGACCCGTTCCTAAGTTGTAGAAAACGCAATATGTTATCGGTGCTTAGGCTGGAGGTCCTAGCCATGGGCCGTGGGCGCTTTCCCTGAGCGTGCGAAGTTTTCCACGCCTGATTGTAGATACTTTTTCGGTCCTGCCGGAACTTTTTTCCGGATTCCGGGATTATATCAATAGGCCAACACACGACCGGCTAGTCGCCCTCCGTCAGACTAGCTGGATTCCCCGAGAGGGGAAAAAAGGAGGCGGGAAGACCTGGCCCGCCTCCTTTTTCATCTTCGATGCCGGATCATCCCTTTACGCACACCACCTGGTGCAGCGTATGCACAATTTCCACCAGGTCTTTCTGCGCGGCCATGACCGCCTCGATGGGCTTGTAAGCTGCGGGCGTTTCGTCAAGGACATCGGCGTCCTTGCGGCATTCTACGCCTGCGGTCATGCGCTTGTGGTCCTCCACCGTGAAGCGGCGCTTTGCCTCGGTGCGCGACATGGCGCGTCCCGCGCCATGGCTGCAACTCATAAAGCTTTCCGGGTTGCCCTTGCCGCGAACGATGTACGAGCGGGCTCCCATGCTGCCGGGAATGATACCCATGTCGCCTTCGCGGGCACGGACAGCGCCTTTGCGAGTGACCAAAATGTTCTGGTTGTAGTGGCGTTCGCGGGCCACGTAGTTATGGTGGCAGTTGATAGCCTTCAACTGTGCCACGAACGGGCGCACCTCACCGGAATTACGTACCGCATTGACGATCTGGTCCATCATCAAGGCGCGGTTCGTGCGCGCAAAGTCCTGCGCCCATTCGACGGCCTCTACGTAATCGTCAAAATGCTCGGAGCCTTCCGAAAAATACGCGAGATCCTTGTCAGGCAAGTTGATGAGGAACTTCTGCATGTCCTTGCGAGCCACCTCGATGAAGTAGCTGCCCATGCGATTGCCGACGCCTCGCGAACCGCTGTGCAACATGAACCAGACCGTCTCCGCCTCATCGAGACAAACTTCGATGAAGTGGTTGCCGGTTCCCAAGGTGCCCAAATGATTCGCGTGGTTTCCGCGATCGAGCTTCGGATGCTTTTCAAGGATGGCATCGTAGCGGGGCTTCAGCCTTTGCCAAGCTTCGGCGTTACGCGCGGGGATGGTCTGCCACGCGCCGACGTCGCCGCGCCCGCCATGATTCGTGCGGCCGTGGGGCACGGCCTTTTCAATGGCGGTGCGAATGCCCTTCAAATTGTCGGGAAGATCGCGCGCATTCAGGTTGGTCTCGACGGCCATCATGCCGCAACCGATGTCCACGCCGACCGCAGCGGGAATGATCGCACCCTTGGTGGGAATGACGCTTCCTACCGTGGCACCGATGCCCCAGTGCACGTCAGGCATGGCGGCCACCCACTTGAAAACGAAGGGAAGCTCGGCGACGTTGCGAAGCTGTGCCCGGGCCTGGTCTTCGAGGGGCACGCCCTTGGTCCACGCCTTGATGGGCACGCCCTTTGCGACTTCGATAACGTCGTAGCTTTTCTCCTCGTAGGCCATGGTATTTCCTGAGCTCTTAGTGTGGCACGCTGCTCAAGAACGGATAGTGACTGGCCGCCGCCATGAAGAAGAGCATGGGAAACGACAGCCAGAACGAAGTACGCGCGGTCAGGTAATTCCAGCGCATGAGGCGCTCTGCGTCCGCAGGCATCGGGGCGCCCTCCTCCGCGCTGGCGCGGCTCCAGGCAATCAAGCGCTTCTGGGCGCGCCACACCACGCCCCAGGTGTTCAGCAACATAATCAGCCCGAGCCCACCCCCAACACTGATGGCCAAGTGCGCGTTCGAGACGGCGGCGCCGCCTTCGAACGCGAGCACGAGCCACGATGCCGCAATCATCACGATGGCAACGCCAAGAGAACGCACCCAGGCGCGGTCCAGGATTCCCTTGGCCGGCAGTTGCAGCGCGTAGAGAAACACATACGCCACCATCCACACCAGGAACCACCAGCCAAACCATCTGCCCACGAGCGCAGGGTTTCCGGCATTTCTCGCGTCGGCGCCGAGATGCATCGCGTAGTAGCGCAAGCCCACGAGCACGGTCACAAGCGCCGACCAGCGGAACCAGTTCATCGCTCCGGGCATCAACTCGGGATAGATCCTGATGCGCAGTTGGGGGTCGCACTGTTTCATGGCAGGCGTGAGCACCAAATTGAAGAAATAGAGCAAGCCTATCCAAATGATGCCGAAGATAATGTGCAGCCAGCGCAGCACGATCATCTCATTCACCTGCGCTCCTGCCGGAAAGGAAAAATGCGGCGGCCATTGAGGAAAGGCGGCCAAAAGATTTTGCGGAAGCATAAAATACCTCGCGGCCCGTGGCCTGTCGTCGAAGAACACGGTAGCGGATTTTGTCCGCAAAGGCCAACCGGGACCACAAGGGACGAACCGAGGGAAACTGGCTACGATGGCCTGCTGGCTCGTTTACACCAGCTTTGGCAACGCTTTCTTCGGTTCCCGTCACTGGCTTTGTGACGGCTGTCACGGTTTGGCGTGCCGCGAGTCACTGCCTTCGGAGGCGCTTCGAGAGGATAATGAAGGCGAAAGTTTGGGTCGCGAGCCGTCTCGGTTCAAGGAAGACCCTCGGTAGCCGACCATGGCCCGGGATAGGCAAGGGTGGCCAACAGCGAACCGTTGGCCGCGCTGCTCAAGGAAGTGGGCTGTGTTGATCGGGCGACCGCCGTGATCCAAGCCAAGACGGGCAAGTCGAAGGGCGCAAGAGCTTTCCCGAGCTTAAAGCGGTGTAGCCGCGCTTGGGCGGCAAGCGATCGAGAAGCAGAGTTTGGTGCCCGAGAGAGGACTCGAACCTCCACGACCTTGCGATCACTAGCTCCTGAAGCTAGCGCGTCTGCCAGTTCCGCCACTCGGGCACGAGTCAAGAGAGCTGGCCTTGATGGGAGCCAACCACTTGCGAGGCATTTTTCATTCTGCCCGCGGGATGGTCCTTTGTCAACGCGAGCGCAAGCGAGCAATCGAGCGTCGCGCCCGCAAAGACTCTTGAAGAACGAGGAGAGTGCATCGACAAATGCGAGTCTAGGGTAGTCGGGCCGGCATTTGTTTTCCTGATAGTTAACCCTAGAAATTTCTATTTGCGGTGCTATACTCCCCGCTAGAAACATGCATTACCCCTTGCCGGCTTCTATTCCGGCCGGCACCGCGGGCCGGTTCATCCGGAGGTCGTTATGGAAGGCACGCTTACAGCCCCTGTCTTTTATATTCTGATTGTCTGGGGAATTGTTACAGCTGTTTTTGTAATCCTGCTGATCTGGCGCGGTGTGTTATCCAGCCACGAGGATGATCAGATCTTCCTCGACGCGGCGGAGGAACACATGGCCAGGGAGCAGCGGGAGCTGGTCGCGAAGATCAGTACGTTGTCTCGGCCTTTGCTCATTACCGGCATCCTGTCGGGCGTGCTTCTGCTGCTTGCCGGCGGGCTGTGGATTTACGAAGGTCTCAGGCAGAATTTCTGAAGACTCTGTCTGCGCCTGGCCGTCCGGCGGGTTGCTAGAATCCGTTTGGCTTTGCAGGTGTCGGTTGGGGTGTGGTTGTGTTCGCGGGCGAGCTCGGCGCTCCACCCGGCGACAGGGAAGTATGATTGTGAACGATGAGCCAGTGGTCGTTCCTTTTCACCACAATCACGGTTGTTTGCCCTCGCGATTGTATTGATTGCCCGTCCACGTCCGCTGAAAAGTCCCATTGGTAGCACGCCCAGCCGGTGTTGCCGTTTACCCTGATATAGCTGTTCGAACGATCCATGCGAACCCGCTGCATGCGCGCGCGCGACTGCTGGAAAATAGGGGCGTAATTCGCCCAGCCGATGACCGGCGGCGTCCATCCGCCGCTCACCAGGGAAACGTCATCCGCGTACGTGGCGTGCAACTTTTCGACGTCGCCAATCTGCCAGGCGCCCAGCATCTCCGAGAGCAGGTAATCAATCTGCTGCTCGTCATTGAGCAGGACCGGCTTCGAACTGTCGGAGGGCTGAGCCTGATCTTTTTTCTTCTTCTTGTCTTTCTGTGCCGCGGCAACCGAAAGATTCGCGAGCAGCAGGACCCCTGCCAGCAGGAACCTCACCGCCTTCTCCAAGCTCTCCTTGCGAGGATGCATCGCGAACTTTTTTTTCATGCGTTTTTGGCCTCTCTCGAGCAAGAGGATAACACGCCCAGTTAGCGTCGAGCTGCACACGGCGGTCGAGTGTTCGGTTGATTACTCCGGCTTACTCGCTCGCGAAGCGGCGAGCAGGTTGACAAACAGCCGATACGCGCCGGGAACTCCGTCGGGCAGTTGCCGGAAGAATGCCAACCCGGTGTAAATGTAGGTGCCTTTGCCGTAGTGCGCGTAGACCAAGCCGCCGTCGAGGTCCGGCTCGCCGGGATCGTGCATCGTGAGCAATGCGGTGTATTTGGGGTCGAATTGCGTCCAGAAATACAAGCCGCGCTCCTGCACCCAGCCCTTGAAATCTTCCTGCGTAATCTTGTTCGGCGTGTTCAGCAGGGGATCATTCGGCTTCAGAAACTTCACGGGCGAATTCTCGTCGGTGATGCGGGGCAGCTGCCGTGGCGTCGGCGGAGCGCCTTCCTTCGCGGGCGGCAGCGGCGGCGAAATGAGCGCCGGATACGGCGCGGGCTCGAGCTTGTCCCAGACGAAATCACGGTTGTACTGCACCACGAGGGTCCCGCCCTTCGACACGTAATCGAGCAGGCGCTGGTTCGCCCCGGCAAGCTCCGGGCGCAGCTCGTACGCTCGCACGCCAACCACAATCGCCCGGAGGCGCGACCAGTCGCCGAACGCCAGGTCTTTCGCGTCCAGCATGTCGACTTGGATGCCGAGTCGCCCGAGCACGTCCGGGATGGGCTCGCCCTCCGCGGTCACGTAGCCTACGCGGAGGTTTGGCGGCACCGCGACGCCGAAGGCATGCACCACGCACTGCGCTGGTTCGCTCCAAAGCTGGGTCGGCAGACTCGGCAACGGCTCGAGCGAAAGGCTGAACCTTTCTGCTCTGATATTTCGCGCGCGATCCGCGGCTCGCTCCACATAGGCGGTGATCTTGTACCGCCCAGAGGCAAGTTTTTGCGGCGGGGTGACGGTCACGCGCGCGTAGCGGTCGCCGGTCCCGTTGAATTTCAACTGTACCGGAGCGCTGGCCGTCCATTCTTTGGGCGCAACAAGTCCAACGTGCACCTGGCCGGGCTCGGTCGCATAGGAGTGCACGCGCAGCAGAATGTCGAAAGGTTTTCTCGGTTTGGCCAGATTCTGGAGGTCCTGTTTCGGTTCCACGGCCAGCACATAGGGAGGAACGACGACGGGGCTGAGGCGGTCCACACGTGTCGAAGTCGCGCGCACGCTGGTCACCGGGGAGACTACGGTGAAAGCGTAACCGTCCATCACAGCTTCCTCGCTGGCCGTCATGAGCGGCGGCGGCTCCGGCAAAATGGCTCCCGCCGGCCCCTCGTTGACGTGCGGTGGCCGGGAGCTCGGCTGAACGGTAAAGCGAATCACGTTTGGTGATTCCTGCTCTTCCTTTGAGACGGTCCATTCTGGCGGAAGCCGCAACGCCGGTTTTTTGAGTTCCGCGGAAATGCCTTCGCGATGGCGCGATTCCACGCGCACCGTAAAGGTTTCACCGGGAACGATTTCGCTTCGGTCGGCAGCGGCTTCGAGCCGCAGTCCGGCCACCAGTGCCAGGGCGTTTTCCGCCTTTTCCCGCTTGCGCTCCGCGCTGCGCGCCAGGGAGAGGAGCGGCTCCGGACTATTCGCCGAGGGGTTTGGCTTCGGAACTTCGTCGAGCTTCTTGCCGGCCTCCACGAGAGAGCTAGCCGCCGCCCTCCAATCCAGGCGCAAAGCGGCGTCCCGTGCTTCTACCAGAGCCGCGTCGACCGCTCGCATGAGCGGATCCACGCCCATGTTTCCCTCTTCGTAATCCTCATCGAGCGGGCCAAGCGGCTCGGCAAGCGTTGCCGGATTCAGCTGTTGTCCGTCTTCGCGTTTGAGCGCGATAGGGCGGCGCAGAAACGACGAGCCTAGAAACACGGCAATCCCTTGCGAGCGGTGATTCGCGAAGGCGTCGAGCCCGATTTCGCGCCAGGTTTTTCCGTAAAGAGTCGAGGTGTCATCGAGCGGCAGGAAATAACCCTGTGGTTTTTCGCTGCGGTCCACGTCCAATACCAGTACGGGTTTTCGATCGCCCCAGGGCGTCAAATCTTTTTTCTCTGATGCCGAGCCGTGCAACTGGAAAGAGGAATCCGCCGCCATCTGCACGGCTTTCGGTGTCAACAGCCCTGCGGCCTGATGGTGCCCGTGTCCGGTGTGCACTCCGCCCCAGCCATTGAGGACCACATTGGGGCGGAACGTGCGAATCACCCGGACCATATCCTCAAGAACCTGTTCGCCCCAGACTTTCTCGGTTTCTTCCGGCGTTTTTGAAAAGCCAAAGTCTTTGGCGCGCGTGAAGTACAGCCTCACGCCATAACCGCGCGTGGCTGCCAGCAGTTCCTGCGTGCGAATCAGTCCCAGTTGCGGCGCCTGTTCCGGACCAAGATCATTTTGTCCGCCTTCGCCGCGCGTCAACGAGAACAGAGCGACGTCGGCGTGCAGTCCCCGCGCCAGATACGTCAGCACCGCGCTTGACTCATCGTCGGGATGCGCGGTCACGTAGAGGATTCGCGTGGTGACCCGCGCCCGCTCGATCGCTTCCACCGTTTCCGGCAAACCGGGTCCGGTTCCCGGCGCCGGCGGAAATTGCCCGTAGCCGCACGGGCCAAGCAGCCACAGCGCCACTCCGAACAGCACGCCGCGTATGTTTCCGGTTCTCGTGGTCATTGCCGGTTTCGCCTCGATGTTTGCAGTTTGCTTGCATTTCTTTCTGACGCCTCCCACTTCATGCCGGTTGCGAGTCGCCAGTCGCCGCCCTTGCGAAGGGCCATTGTTTTTTCTCCCAAGTCCAAATCAGAAAAGCCACGACCCCGAGTGCGATCTGCAGGAACCCCCATTTTCGCGCGGGGCCGGTCCGCCAAAAGAGCCAAAACCAGCCGGCCATGCTCAACACCGCGGGCCACGGATAAAGCCACATCTTGAACGGAAGCCTCCCGGGGCTCCCGCGTCGCCGCAGGAGCATCACTCCCACCGCCTGCCCGATAAACTGCACGATCAGCCGAACCGCCAGGATTCCTACGATAGCGGTTTGCAGGCTCAAAATCACGCTGAAGAGAAACGCCAAGCCTCCGAGAACCAACAGAGAAACATAAGGAAAGTGTTTGGTCGGGTGCAGCCGGGCAAAGACCGGGAAAAAGTTGTCGTCCAGGGCGGCCGAGTACGGCACACGCGAAGCTCCCAGCAAAACCGAAAAAATCGAAGCAAGCGCCACCCACAGGATCATTCCCGTGGCAATCTTGGCCGCCGTGGGTCCGTAAAGCTTCTCGACGAACAGACTTGCCAGGAACTTGGAGTCCTGCGCTTCGCGCCACGGCACGACGCCGAGAATGCTGGTCTGCATCCCCAAATACAGGACGGCAATTCCGGCCACCGAAAGGAAGATTCCTCGGGGAATGTTCTTCTCGGGATTGCGAATCTCTCCTCCGAGGTGACAGATATTGTAGTAGCCCCAGTAGCTGTAGATGGTGCTGATCATTGCCGATCCAAGCCCGGCGAACCACAATCCAGAAAAAGCAAAAGCCCCCTCGGGAAAATCAAAGGCCAGCTTCGCGTTGAAGTGCCGCACTCCTCCCCAGATCAGCCAGAGCATCACTCCCACGACGCCGATCCACAGGAGAACGGAGATTTTTCCAATCGTTCCAATCCGCCGGTACAGCAGAACGATCAGCAAAAGGACCAAGCCGCCTGAAATGGCCTTGCCTTCGAGCGTCGTGAACGGATAAAGGTACTTCGCGTAATTAGCGAATCCGATTGACGCTGACGCCACGGAAAGAGGTACATGCAGAAACGTTTGCCACACGAATAAAAACGACATCAGCCGACCCCACTTCTCCGGGCCGTAAGCTTCGCGCAGAAACACATACGTGCCGCCGGCTCTGGGCATCGCCGCTCCCAGCTCCGACCACACAAAACCGTCCAGCGCTGCCAGCAACGCTCCCCCGAGCCACGCGAGCAGGGCTTGTGGCCCGCCCATCGCGCGGATGACCAGCGAGCTGACCACAAACGGACCGATGCCCACGATCTCGATCATGTTCAGCGCAACGGCCTCTTTCAGGCCCAATCCGCGCTCGAGCCCGGGACTTGCCGCTTTTTCGGATGTGGTCATCAGCCCGCCGAGGATAACAAAACCGTTCCCCAGCGCCTAACCTAGATTCCGCGGCTTGCAACTCTTCGGGAAGAGCATAAACTCGTCCTGCGCAGTGCCCGGCCTTGTGCGAAACTTCTTTAGAATGCAAATCACTCGTCCCTTCCTCCCTTCTCGCTTTGCCGCCGTCGCCGTCCTGCTTGTTTTGCCTTTTCCCCCGACACGAGCCGAGCAGCTCACCTTGCCGCCTGAAACGTCCGCGATCATCGAAAAAGTCTATTCCTTCGACCTGGAGGGTGCCCAGGAAGCCGCCAGGCAAATGCAAAAAGAGCATCCCGACGATCCGCTTGGTTATTTATTGGAATCGGACGCGCTCTGGTGGCGCTTCTGGTGCACGGCCGCGGAGTTCAAATACGGAATGAGCGACGCCCGCCGCCGCGCGAAACTTCCTGACGACCAGCATTACCTCGAATTGGCGGCCACCGCCTCCTCGCTTGCTTCCGCCGAGCTCAAGCAGCAGGAATCCGCAGAGATGCAACTCTACGCGGGCATGGCGGATGCCGCGGCCGCGCGACTCTATGCCTTGCGCGGAGAAAACCGCAACACCGCCCGCTCCGGCGTCCGCGCTCGCGATCATTTTCTGCGCGCCAAGACTCTCGATCCGAATCTGGCCGACGCCGATTTTGGCCTCGGCCTTTACAACTATTACGTGGACACGCTCAGCGCCATCGCCAGAATCCTACGCTTCTTCATGGGCATCCCCGGGGGCTCGAAACAGGAGGGCATTCGCCTGCTTGAGCAGGCCATTACCCACGGCGTTCTCACCCCCGACATTGCCCGCTTTTATCTGGCCATGAATTTGCATCGCTACGATCAGCAGTACGAGCGCGCCCTGACCATCATCAGCCCTTTGGCGGAAAAATATCCCTCGAACCCCGTGTTTCAATTGGCCCGTGGCGACCTACTCGCCAAGCTCGGTCGAAAACCGCAGGCCTTCGAATGCTACCGAGCCGCCGCCGTTTTGCCGGTCCGTGGGCCGAATTGCCAGGCACGCATCCGGCAGTTGGCTCGCGCTTCCATCGCCGCATTAAGTTTGCCCCGGGAACCTGCCGCGCCGTGATTCCAGCGGCGGTTTCCCGTCGATTCGTCCTTTGTTGGCTTTGGTGCTTCCCTTGCATCGCGATCCCTTGCATCGCGATTGACCTCCGCCCGCCCTGGATGGTAAGCATGTAGGGTTCGGGAAGCGCGTCTGTTTCAGACCGAGCGCCTGCTCGAGGGAGCAGCGTCCTCGCGACCGCTCTTTGTTGAGAGCCGGTCAACGCTTCGCGCGGACTTGGCATCACACCCCCTAATCTAGGTCGGCATTTCGGCTTTCTCGCCGTTTGCCCCGACGAGACTGTCCCCGTTGTGTTCGGGGACCAGGAAAACAAAGGAGCGGCAATGAAGCGGTTTTGCACACTAATCGCTGTTGTATTGCTGGCGATTTTCGCGGCGGCTGCCTGCAACGATTACGGGAACACCTTTCAGAGCCCCGGTGGCGCCCTCATAACTTTCTTGTCCCCCAAGCAGATTCCTGCATGCCCAGCTCCCTGCACCAACAACCCGGGCTTCACGCTGACGATCAATGGCACCGGCTTTGTCGCGAAAACGCTGGTCCAGTGGAACGGCAAGACTTGTCCCCTCAGTTCAAGCTCTGGCGCAACAAACGCTTCCTGCACCACCAACCTCACTCTGGATTCCAACAATAATGTGACATTGTTGACGGCCACGATTTCTTCCGCGCTAATCGCTCAGCCAGGGACCGCCGTCGTCAACACCATGAATCCAGGCTCCAACTACGGAACCGGCACCAACGGCCTCTCCAATACCATCACCTTTATCGTCAACAATCCTCCCAACCTCACTCCGACGGTCACTTCCGTCACCCCCGCCTGCGCCGTGGTTGGCAGTCCTGTGGCCATCACGGTCACGGGCACGAACTTCATGAACGTTCCTGCTTCGAGCGATCCAACCAAGACGCAGGTTTCCACGCTAAGTTGGACGCTCGGTTCGTCGCAGCTCCAATTGACGCCGTATACGATGACCGCGACGACGATTACCGCCACGCAGATCACCGCAACCATTCCTGCCGCGAGCATTAGCGCGGCGGGCACAGCCACCGTCACCGTTTCCAATCCGCCTTCGCTGCCTCTTCCAACCGTCCCGGGCAGCACCGGCAGTGGCGGCGGCACAAGCACCCCGCCGGCTAGTCTGACCGTGCAAACCACAGCCTGTCCCGTGGCCGCCAAGGCTCCGGCAAATTCCGTTTCGACAGGCGCTGTCGCTGAAGAAACGCCTGCCGTCAGCCTCGACGGGCGTTATGTGGCTTACGCTGCCTTGGGCGACCTGCACGCCCAAGTCTTCCTGCGCGACACCTGCGAAGGGGCCCCGACAAGCTGCCAACCTCGGACTTCTTTGCTCTCGGTTGCGAGCGGCGGAGACCCGGGCGCTGGGGATAGTCACACGCCTTCCATGAGTTCCGACGGCCGCTACGTCGCTTTCAGCTCGGACGCCACCGACCTGGTCGAGAATGCCCCGCCGGGCCGCCAGATTTATTTGCGTGACACCTGTGCGGGCGCTCAGGATTCTTGCAAGCCTTCCACGGTTCTTGTTTCCGCGGACCCTGAGGGTGGGCTGATTGGGGCAGAGAATATCTTGCCTTCGATCAGTTCTTCGGGGCGCTTCGTCGCCTTTCTTGCTGTCACGCCGAGCCACGCCCCGCATCGGCCGGTGGCCGAAGCCACCGCGGGTGCACCCAACAGCGGTTACCGCCAGGTATTTGTTCGCGACACCTGCCTTGGCGCTTCGAACTGCACACCAAGGACCAGGCGCATTTCGCTCGAGCCCGGCGACGGCGCCGGGACGGATGCGAATCCCGCGGGTCCCGCGCTCGGCGGCAGGGGCAAGCATGTGGCCATGACCGGCGCAAAAACTTCCACGCTCTTTACGCGTTCGGTGGCCGTGGATGACAGCGTCTTCCTGGCCATCAGCAACGATCAGCACTAGTTTGTCGTTGGTTTGGAGAGCGTAGGTTGTCGACGGAATCTTCCGTTCCGCTGGAATGGTTCCGCCTCGCCGCCCGTTCGTAGGTGGTCGAATGGCTTTCGTTTAGCGTTTTTTTCTTTCAACTGCCGACTTTCCTCAGTAGAAGCGCACCTTGACATCGGGCCGCTTCTCCAAGTGCACCGAATCGATGAACCGCACTTGCCGGTCGTCCAGGGTCAGAATCATCGAGCTGGTGCGCACACCTTCCCCGAAAAATCGCACCCCCTTCAGCAAATTCCCGTCCGTCACGCCCGCGCACGCAAACACCATCTTTTTTCCCGGCGCCAGGTCTTCCGTGTCATAAACGCGTTTCGGATCCTTCACTCCCATTTTTCCAAGCCGTTCCGCGTCTTCCGGCTTGCTGATCACCAGCCGCGCCAGAATCTGTCCGTTCAAGCAGCGCAGTGCCGCTGCCGTCAGCACGCCTTCTGGGGCGCCGCCCGTGCCCATCACCGCGTGGACTCCCGTGCCCACCACGGCCGCGGAAATGCCCGCGGACAGGTCGCCGTCGCCGATCAACCGGATGCGCGCTCCTGCCGCGCGAATGTCATCAATCAATTTTTCGTGCCGCACGCGGTCGAGCACCACCACCACCAAATCCTCTACGTCGCGTTCCAGCCGCTTCGCGATCGATTTCAGGTTGTCGGCCACCGGCACGTCCAGATCGATCGCGCCCTTGCACGCCGGCCCTACCACGATCTTTTCCATATACAAATCGGGCGCGTGCAGCAATCCGCCGCGCTCGCTGGCCGCGAGCACGGCGATGGCGTTCGCGGCGCCCGTGGCGCACAGGTTCGTGCCCTCGAGCGGATCCACGGCAATGTCCACTTGCGGAAACAAAGCCTTTGGCGCGTGCGTCGCGAGACCTACTTTTTCGCCGATAAACAGCATGGGCGCCTCATCGCGCTCGCCCTCGCCGATGACGATGGTCCCGTCCATCTCCACCGAATCCATCGTCTTGCGCATGGCTTCGACCGCTACTTCATCCGCTTTGTGGCGGTCGCCGAATCCCATCGTGCGTGCCGCCGCGACCGCCGCGTTCTCCACCACGCGAAGAAAATCCAGGCTGAGTTGTTCTTCCATGAGTTCTTTCTCCGTTTTGCCCTGTTTCAGCGGTTTACGGGTTTCAAGGACTGCCCAAACCCTTCAGGGCGCCGCATATCATAGGCCAAAGGGCCGCGCGCCGTCGATAAGCCTGGCCGCCCTGGGTTCTCGTGCGGTAGCACTTGAGGTTCCCTGACCCGACGCTATAGAATCCCGGCGCCATATTCTTGCCCTGAGGTGGTGTGTGATGCGGATCCTGTCCGGTTTTCTGCTTTCGCTGTGTCTGCTTTCTGGTTCGGGCTTTGCCCAAACGAAACCCTGCACGGTAAGCGATCACCTTGAATACACCAAGAAAATCAAAGAGTTCACAACCGAATCGTTCTTCAGCACAGAACTGGTCGATCATCTTCCGGTGAGCTCCTGCGTTCCCCCGCCCGATGCCTTCCTTCATCACATCATCGGCGCGCCCGATATTCTTGACTACACCAAAGACATCAACGCCTATTTCCGCCTGCTTGCCAGCAAAAGCCCTCGCGTCAAAGTCTGGAGCATGGGCACGTCCGAAGAAGGCCGCGAAATGCTCGTGGTCGCCGTCTCCGACGAGGCCAATCTCGCCAAGCTCGACCGCTACAAGGAAATCACCGCCCGCCTGGCCGATCCCCGCGGCCTCGGCGACGCAGAAGCCGAAAAGCTCATTGCCGAGGGCAAGCCAATGTATTGGGCCGACGGCAGCATCCATTCTCCCGAAACCGGCGCCCCGGAAATGCTGATGGAACTGGCCTACCGCCTCGCCGTCGAAGACACCCCTTTCATCCGAAACATTCGTAATGACTCCGTCGTCCTGATCACCCCCATTGTGGAAGTCGACGGCCATGACCGCATGGTGGACGTCTACCTCCAGCACAAAAAACATCCCGACCAGCCGCCGTATCCGCTCATCTGGTGGGGCCACTACGTTTCCCACGACAATAACCGCGACAATCTTGGCGCGACCCTGGCGCTCTCCCGCAACATGCTCAAGACCTACCTCGACTTTCATCCCACGGTCATGCACGACCTCCACGAATCGGTTCCTTACCTGTACATCATGACCGGCACCGGTCCCTACAACGCCTGGCTCGATCCCATAGTCATCAGCGAATGGCAGGAAATGGCCTATCACGAGATCGAAGAAATGACCAAGCGCGGCGTCATCGGCGTCTGGACGCACGGCTTCTACGATGGCTGGGCTCCCAACTATCTCCTCTCCATCGCCAACAACCACAACTCCATCGGCCGCTTCTACGAAACTTTCGGCAATGGCGGCGCCGACACGCGCGTCCGCACGCTGCGTCCTTCGGACACCAGTCGCGAATGGTATCGCCCCAATCCGCCGCTCGCCAAAGTCAAATGGTCCGCGCGGGACAATATCAACATGCAAGAGAGCGCCATTCTTTTCGGCATGAACAACGTCGCCTCCAATGGCCAGAAATTCCTGAACAACTTTTATCTCAAGAGCAAACGCGCCGTTGGGAAAGCCCGCACCGAAGGCCCCGCCGCCTGGGTCTTTCCCGCCGACGATCCCCGCCCCGCAGAGCAAGCCAGCCTTCTGAATCTCTTCGAGCTTCAGGGCATTGAAGTTCACCGCACGGAAAAGGAAATTCGTCTCCCCGCAACCGACAGCGGCCGCGACCCCGACTCGCGCCGGGAAAAACCCGCAGAGAAGTCCCGAGAAAAATCACCTGAGAAATCCTCCGCCGATGCCAAATTCAAAGAAGAAAAGAAACCCGCCGAGACCGTCATCCCCGCCGGCAGCTACGTCGTCCGCATGGATCAACCCTATAGCCGGCTGGCCGACATGGTTCTCGACACGCAGTATTACAGCCCGCGCGATCCCCGCTCTTATGACGACACCGGCTGGACCCTCGGCGCGCTTCGCGGCGTGAAAACCGTGCGCGTGACCGATGTCTTGATCCTCGACGCGCCCATGCGCAAAGTCGGCAAAATCGATCCT
>Ga0182036_10000147_pt1 | contig 30743 bp, 31 predicted proteins | sample sta12Cox44000080_FD_125966 | JGI IMG/M metagenome (GOLD analysis project Ga0182036, IMG submission 125966) | Lab enrichment of tropical soil microbial communities from Luquillo Experimental Forest, Puerto Rico - statoxic.12C.oxic.44.000.080 | ecosystem: Environmental > Terrestrial > Soil >...
CGCAGCGGTTGCTTCCGTCTCGCTTGTCGTTGGCGGGATCGGCATCATGAATATCATGCTGGTATCGGTTCGAGAGCGTACGCGCGAGATTGGACTTCGCCAAGCCGTAGGCGCCAAAACGCGTGACATTCTTACTCAATTCCTGGTCGAGGCTGTGGCCTTGTCTATTGCGGGGGGAGTTGTCGGCATTGTTGTTGGGGTTGCCGCGTCCGCCGTCATCTCGCGCCTCGCGCAATGGCATACGGTGATCGCTCTCAGCGCAGTACTGCTTGCCGTGTTCTTCTCCGCCCTTGTAGGAGTGAGCTTTGGATACTACCCGGCGAGAAGAGCTGCATACCTGGATCCGATCGAGGCTCTTAGGTCCGCGTAGTAATAATTAACGGCCGGAGGAAAGGAAGCCAAAGGCAGCCCATGATCTCCTTTCCGGGTGGGAAGACCTACAGGTGGTCTGGTTGGATCACGACGGAAGCCATGCCGGTGTCCAGGCGGAGTTGTCGACTTCCTCGGGCCGCCGAGGCCGTGAGTGGGATCACATACTTCCGTATTTAACATCACAGCATGCCGCAAGGAACTGGCGTTAGCTGTTACTAGTGCAAAATTAAGGTGGTCTATGGGTATCTCGGTTCGTTTGAAAGAGTACATGGAAATGAACTGCGCCCCCTTTAGCGTCATCGACCACCCGCTGGCATATACCGCGCAGGGCGTTGCCTCTGCGCTGCATGTAGATGGTAAAGAAGTGGCCAAGTCAGTTGTTGTTCGCGCCGGGGAGGCGCAAGACACCATTCTGACCGTGCTCCCAACTTGCTACCACGTGGACCTGGAAAAACTGGGAAACGTCATCGGTAAACCGGTTCGCTTGGCAACGGAGCATGAGTTCGCCAAACTCTTTCCGGACTGCGAGCTTGGGGCCGTTCCGCCCTTTGGCCACCTCTACGGATTGCCGGTCTATATGGACGAATCACTTGCTGAGGATGAGGAGATTGTATTCAACGCGGGAACTCACCGCGAGGCGATTCGCATGCCATTCGGGGAGTTCAAACGGCTCGCACAGCCCGTGATCTGTTCGTTCGCGAGAACAACGTCTCACGGGGACAATTGATTGAGCGCCCCACCGAATCGGGCCAGCTAGGTGACACAAGGAGCTGTGACTCCGGAGAGAGCCCGGAGGCAGAAATGGCAAAGGATCCGCGGAATTTACTTACCGTCTTGAAGGCAGAGCTTGAATTTCTGGAAAAGGGTGGTTACCGGAATCCGAGCCGCGCGAAGTGGCGCCCTCAGTTCGCCTTTGAAGACTCTCCAACGTGCTTGAACTACAGAGATCCAGCACGGCGGAAGCCATGCACCGAGTGCGTTCTCATCGACCTGGTTCCCAAAGAGTGCCGCGAAAACAAAATTCCGTGCCGGCATATCCCTCTAAACGTCAAGGCCGAGACAGTTGATTCGCTCTACCGCACGGGTACGCAGGAAGAACTGGAGGTCGCCCTGGCCATTTGGCTCAAGTCCACAATCCGCAGACTCCAGACCGAGCCGTGTGAAACCCAGCTCGAGTTGCGACAAGAAGGTGCCAGCAAGAAGGCGGGAGCGGGCTCAAATTAGCGAAGCAGGAGCGCGACCCGAGCGAATGTTGTCCCAGAATGCTGTTAGGCCGCGAACGATAAAGCGCTGTCAACCTCTTGAAGAGTAAGGCTTCCGATGGGCAATCGATGAAACGGATAGCGGTAGTGACGAGTGGGGGCGACGCGCCAGGAATCAACGCCGCGATCCGTGCGGTCGTGCGCACGGGGGTGGATAGAAGCTGGGATGTTTTTGGCGTCCGCCATGGTTTTGGCAAGCGTGCTTGCCCGATGAAAACTTGCAGGAAAACCTTTTAGAGGTATGGCCACTTCTCTCAATTCGGATGGCAATGTAGAATCAATTCACCTTCAATGCGTTCCCTACCGGCGCGGTTTGACATCAGCGCAAGCTGCGGAACGCCTTCGACAGGTTGGTTCTAACCTCTTCCCTGCCACCCGGCCACCACCGGTATGGAAACAAATCGCCTCGCAGCTGGTGCACTTCTTTGCGGTCATGCTCTGGGTGGCCGGAGCTTTGGCGATACTCGCTGGAATGCCGCAACTCGGTGTTGCCATCTTTGCAGTGATTCTCTTGAACGGCGCGTTTGCATTCGCCCAGGAATACCGGGCGGAGCGCGCTGCCGAGAAGCTCCGGGAGCTTCTTCCGCGCCGGGTTATGGTCATTCGTGACGCTGCGCCTCTGATCCTCGATGCCCAAGAGGTTGTGCCCGACGACTTGGTCGTTCTGCACGCGGGGGACCGCATCTCAGCAGACATGCAAGTCCTTGAGGCACATTCCCTTTCAGTCGATACCTCCGCGCTGACTGGGGAGAGTGTTCCGGTCAAGCTAGAGACCGGCCAGAGACTGTTCGCCGGCACTCTGGTGTGTGAAGGCGAAGGGATGGCCACTGTAATCACCACGGGGAGGGCCACGAGACTCGCCAGCATCGCACAGATGTCGCAGGCATCGCATCGTCCGCGGACGCCGTTGGCAGTCGAGCTCCATCATGTGGTTCGGGTCATCGCGTTCGTTGCGACATCTGTGGGAATCGTTTTTCTATTCATCGCGGCGCTTGTAGGCATTCGGTTAACCGATGCATTTCTTTTCGCCGTCGGCGTCTTTGTTGCCCTGGTGCCTGAGGGATTGCTTCCGACCGTGACTCTTTCGCTGGCCATGGGAGCGCAGCGTATGGCAGGCCGACATGCGCTGGTCCGCCGGCTGGAATCCGTGGAAACACTGGGTTCAACGACCTTCATATGCACGGATAAAACGGGCACCTTGACGCTGAACGAGATGGCGGTGGTCACTGCTTGGACGCCGAAAGGGACTGCGGTCATCGAAGGCATGGGCTACTCGCCAGAGGCGCGGTTTCTCATCGATCGGGATGTGCTTCCGTCAATGCGTGAGCTGGCGTGGGCCGCGGCACGGTCGTCGAATGGTCGCATTGCGTTGCGAGAAGGACGCTGGGTGGCTGCCGGTAATCCCATGGAGGCCGCACTTGACGCCTTCGCGCGGCGGCTTGGGATCGACGTGGCAGCCGATGAGGTGGCCAGGCCTGTTTCCCTGCGCTTTCCATTCGACCCGCGGCGCAAGCGAATGTCCGTCGGTGTTGATGATTGGCTGCTTACCAAGGGTGCGCCCGAATTCCTCTTGCCTGTATGCCACACCGAACGGGGTGCGTTCGAAGCCGTTGCTCAGATGACTGCCCGCGGCCTACGAGTGCTAGCTGTTGCCTCACGCAAGCTTCCGAGCGAGCCACCATCTGAGAGGGCTGACGAAGTCGAAATCAATCTCAACCTCCTCGGCCTGGTCGGGATCGAGGATCCCCCAAGGCCCGGAGTGGCAGCGTCGATCTCCTCCTGTCGCACCGCGGGGATCCGCATTGCCATGGTGACTGGCGATCACCCCGCGACGGCGCGTGCCATCGCCAGCGAGGTTGGGTTATGGAGACGTGATGCTCTGGTCCTAGAGGGATCTGATCTGCCAAAAGACGACGAACTCCTTGGTGCGTTGGTTGACCGAGACGGGATTGTGATTAGCCGCGTGGCACCCGAGGATAAGCTGCGAATTGCCAGAGCCTTGAGAAAAAGGGGCCACGTGGTCGCGATGACCGGCGACGGTGTGAATGACGGCCCCGCACTTCAAGAGGCCAACATCGGCATCGCCATGGGGCTTTCCGGCACGGATGTCGCGCGCGAAGCGGCTGACCTTGTGCTTCTCGATGACAACTTCGCCACTATTGTGGCCGCCATCGAGCAGGGTCGCACGACCTTCGCGAACGCCCGGCGATTCCTAACGTACCATCTGACTGACAATGTGGCTGAACTCACTCCTTTCGTACTGTGGGCACTTTCGGGTGGGCGCTTTCCGCTTGCCCTGGGCGTCCTGCAGGTCTTGGCTCTTGACATCGGTACCGATATCCTGCCGGCAATCGCTCTGGGAGTAGAACCTGCCAGCCCGCAGATTCTTCGGAAGCCCCCCACGGGGAGACATTTGCTTGACCGGTCAGTCCTCATGCGAGCTTTTGGCCTGCTCGGTCCGATGGAGTCACTGGTGGAAATCTCCGCCTTTCTTGCAGCCTTTGTGGCTTTTGGATGGAGTCCCGGTGCTCCCTTTCCCCAGGGGCATGCGTTACTGGTCGCCTCGGGGGCGGCGTTCACCGCTGTTGTGCTGGGACAATTTGCGAATGCTTTTGCCTGTCGAAGCGCGACGCGTTGGCCAGGTGATCTGGGATGGTTCAGAAATCCGCATCTCGTGGCGGCTGTGGGACTTGAACTGATGATGCTGTTCGGGTTCTTGTTCATTCCTCCGCTGGCCAGTCTGCTGGGCCAGGCTCCGCCGGGCTCATGGGGGGGCGGTGTGGCATTGCTCGCTTTCCCGGCTGTCCTATTGGCCGATGCGATCCAGAAGCGTTGGGCCGCTCGCACAGCAGACGGATGAACTAAGTGCGCTGCGTGCTTATCTCTTCAAAGTCATGGAGCTTAGTCAGTGCAGCCGGTCCGCCTTTTGCTTCTCCAGGGAAGTAGGCATTGGAGACGTACTGTGACACCATCCTTTGCGTGTTGAAGAAAGATCCATTGATGGCGATCGTCGATCGCATCACTTCGGAATATGCATTCGAGTGTGCATAGAACATCGGCAGGATCAAGCGCTCGAGCTTGTCGTACATAGAAGCGACCTCGATGTCGTGCTGCTCGGGATCTTCGTCGAACCCGATGGACCACCCGGTAACCCCTTCGAGGTGACCCTCGAGCCACCAACCGTCACGCACGCTGAGACTTGGGACGCCATTCAATGCGGCCTTCATTCCGCTTGTGCCTGATGCCTCGTAGGGGCGGTGCGGCGTATTGAGCCACAGATCGACACCGCTCGTGAGCAAATGAGCCCACTGCATATCGTAATTCTTCACGTATACGACAGGGATAGAGTCGCGCAGAGCAGCCGCAGCTTGAAAGACTCTCCGGATGACGGATTTCCCTTCTTCGTCGTGTGGATGGGCCTTCCCACCCAAAACCACTTGGAATGGACCTGCGTGATTGTGAATGACGCGAAGCCTGTCCAAATCTGTGAAGAGCAGATCCGCCCGCTTATACGAGGCCGCGCGCCGAGCAAATCCGAGCGTGGCAACGTTTTCGTCGAACTGTACGCCAGTCGCCTTCGCAATTTCTTGAATCATTTCTCGTTTCGCGCGGAGATGTGCCTGTCGGATTTCGGCAAGATCGATGCCGACGGCGTAGCGAAGATAGAGATTGTCCTGGCGCCATTCCGGAATGTGCCGGTCGTATAGCTCCTGAAATGGAGGGGCCGTCCAAGTGACGGCGTGTACTCCATTCGTGATGGCGTGAATCGGATAGTTCGGGAACATTCCGTGGGAAATCTCTCCGTGGTGCATGGCCACGCCGTTGATGTATCGCGAACAGCGCAACGCGAGGTACGTCATGTTCAAATTTCCGAAAGGGCAGCAATGTGTGACGTCGAGTATGCCGATGCGGTCCTGGCCCAAAACCCGACGAGCCAGCTCTAGCGGGAACTGATCCAGAGCCGCTGGAACCGGCGTGTGCGTTGTAAAGATGCACTGATTGCGCACGGCTTCGAGATCTTCCTGCTTTGCGGAACTGAGGTTCGGCCGGCCAAGCCGCTCTTCGAGCAGTGCGAGGGCAAGCAAAGCGGAGTGACCCTCATTCATATGGAATCGGACAATGTCCCCATATCCCATGGACCGCAACAACCGTACCCCGCCAATGCCAAGCAACGCTTCCTGGCACAAACGATAGTGCGCGTCTCCTCCGTACAGGCTATTTGTGAGCGCGCGTTCCCACGATGTGTTCTCTGGCAGGTCCGCGTCCAGGAAATAGACTGGCACGTTGCGGCCCGTCACGCCCTCGATCCAATAACGCCACGCTCGGATACTCAGCCGCACGCCGTCCAGAGTGAGTCGCACGATCGGCTCGACGCGCTCTAGTACCGCCTCGGGCCTCCAGTCCTCGGCTTGTTCAAACTGCTGGCCGCTTTCATCGAGTTGCTGACGAAAATACCCCTGGCGGGGAAGCAAGCTCACGCCGACAATCGGGAGCTCCCGGTCCGCGGCGGAACGCAATGTGTCTCCTGCGAGAACCCCCAGACCACCGGCGTAGGTGGGGATCTGAGGATGCACTGCGATTTCCATCGAGAAGTATGCGACTCGTCTGAGGTGCTCGTCAGTCAATGCGCCTTCCTCGCTGCCGTCCCACAATGTCGTACGGGCCGCTGATTTCTCTGTGAGCTAAATCACGTCTACGGGTGCTTGGAATCACATCGTGCGCCGGCCAGCGCATTGATAATGAAATTGAAATTCAGGGCAAACGAACCCCCGATAGGGGTCCAGAGGAGGATTACGATGGCCGGCAAACGGCTGCTCTTTCGATCCACGGCGCGCGAGAAGGTGCTCAGCGGTGCCGCTGCACTGGCAGATGCCATCCGCATCACGCTTGGCCCAAAATCCAAATGCGTGCTGATTCAGAAAAAATGGGGAAAACCGATTGTTTGCAACGACGGAATAACCATTGCCAAAGAAATTGAACTGGAGGATCCCGAGGAAAACCTGGGCGCACAGATGATCCGAGAAGCGGCGGAGCGAACGGGAGAAGTCGTGGGCGACGGAACAAGCACCTCGGCCATTCTGGCGCATGCGATTTTCGCCCAGGGGCTGCATAACGTGGCCGCGGGAGCAAGCGCGGTTGACCTCAAACGAGGATTGGATCGCGGATTGATAGCCGCAGTGAAGGGGCTAAAAGGCCTGTCTCGTCCTGTTTCCAGCCGCAAGGAAAAAGCGCAGATCGCGGCCATTTCTGCCCACAATGATCTCGGCATAGGTGAGTTGGTGGCCGACGCATATGAGAAGGTCGGAGCAGAAGGCGTCATCACCGTAGAGGAATCAAAGACTACCGAATCAGCCTTGGAGGTGGTCGAAGGAATGCAATTTGACAGAGGCTACATTTCGCCATATTTCGTGACCGATACCGAGAAGATGGAAGTGGTGCTAGAAGACGCCCTGATTCTTCTTCATGAAAAGAAATTGGCGAGTCTGAATGAGATGCTTCCGTTCCTGGAACAAGTTGCGAAGGCGGGCCGGCCGCTGCTGATCGTTGCCGAAGACGTGGAGGGGGAAGCCTTGGCAACGTTGGTTGTCAACAAGGTGCGGGGCACGCTGATGTCTGCTGCTGTGAAGGCACCGGGTTTCGGAGATCGCCGAAAGGATATGCTCCAGGACATCGCCATTCTTACCGGCGGTCAAGTGATTGCCGAAGAGCTTGGCTTGAAAATGGAGAAACTCGGCCTGAACGAGCTAGGGCATGCCAAGCGAGCGGTCATCGACAAGGAGAAAACCACGATTGTCGAGGGTGGCGGTTCCAAGTCTGCGATTCAGGGGCGTTGCGCCGAACTGCGCAAACAGATCGAAAAGACTACTTCCGACTACGACAAGGAGAAACTGCAGGAACGCCTCGCGAAGCTCTCCGGAGGGGTTGCAGTTATTCGTGTCGGAGCGCCCTCGGAAACGGAAATGAAAAACCGCAAGGAAGCGATTGAAGACGCTATTAGCGCGACAAAAGCTGCGCTTGCCGAAGGAATCGTGCCTGGCGGCGGCCTAGCCCTACTGAGGCTAATTGAGACGGTCGAGGCCGAGGCGGCAAAGTGCTCTGGCGATGAGCGCACCGGTCTGTTGATCTTGCGCAGTGCACTCGAGGCTCCCACACGACAGATCGCCGAGAATTCGACGATGGATGGCGGAGTAGTTGTGGATCGCATGCGGAATGGCAAGGGGAACTACGGCTTCGATGCATCTCGTTGCGAATACGTCGATCTGGTAGAAGCAGGAATCATCGATCCCACGAAAGTAGTGCGGATCGGCCTCGAGAATGCTGTCTCCGTAGCGAGCGTTTTGCTTTTGGCTGAAGCGACGCTGACCGAAGTGCCTGAGGAGAAAAAGAAGGCCGCCGTAGGCCACGGAGAATTGGAGTGAGGCCGTGACAGGGACTTTCGCACTGTTAATTTATCGACACGATCCGATTCGCTTGCAGGACTGTGGCAGGTAGCCAGATCCTCTGGGGCACTACTATAGTTGGCAGGAGGGTTGAGCCAGGAGGTGCAAGCTGCCTATGCAGCAGCAGGCATGCGGAATTCGATATGAGTCTGGATTACCCGCAGGATGGAGTCACGCGTCACCATGCCCAAGACTCGCGAACGAAGAGAATCACCGGGGGCTTCACTCATTACCGGCACTTGATTGACGTCAGCCGCGAGCATTCGTCCGAGCAACGGTAATAGGGGTTGGTCGGGCGCAGCCCACAAAATCCTGTCGCGCGGAATCATGGCGGCCTGCACGGACGTAAAGGGCCACTCTTCACGGGGCACGCTGTTGAGTGCGTGAACATTCATCAGGCCAAGAAGCTGCTCGTCCGAGACAACGAGATGGCATCGCCGACCCGTCCGTAAGATCTGCTGGCCATACTCCTCAAGCGAAACGTCACGGCCTATGATGGGGATCTCGTAGCTCATGACGTCAGAAGCGCGCAGGCCCGCAAGCGCTGTACGGATGGCCTCCTGGGCCACGGTCTCCTGTGCGGCGGTGAGCAGAAACCAGCCGATGAAAGCAATCCACAAGCCACCGATGAAGTTCCCAGTAAGGGCGCGCCAAGAGCCGAAGACAATCATCGCGTAGGCGATAAGCTGGCCGCTGCGAGCAGCAAAGAGTGTTGCTCGTTCACGACTACGCGTGACACCCCAGACGATGGCGCGAAAGATTCGGCCACCGTCGAGCGGGAATCCTGGAAGGAGATTGAACGTTGCAAGGCCAAAATTGACCCAGGCGAGCCAGAACGCGAGCGCCCCAAGCATTTCCCGCTGAGGAAAGAGCCGCAAAAGAAGCCAGAATACCCCCCACAGGAAGTAGCTCGAAAGGGGGCCAGCGATGGCGATGTTGAACTCCTGTTTGGCGCTGTCCGGGTCCCTTTCCATGCGTGCAAGACCACCGAACACGAAGAGAGTGATCGAGACCACAGAGATGCGATAACGAATAGCTACGACGCTGTGACTCAATTCGTGAAACACAACCGAGCCAAAAAACAGAAGGCTCGTCAGGGTGCCCAGGCTCCAATGCTGCAGGTGAGACCAACCGGGATGCTGCTGCGTGAATTGGGTGGCCAACGAGAATGTGATTAGAGCAAAAATGACAAACCAACTCGGATGAAGATAGATCGGGATGCCCGATACCTTGGCAATTCGAAAACCAGAAGCACGCGGCATAGTTAATGTCCTGCGAGGCTAACGCGTACAAAAATTCCTGCACGCAGAGAGGATGAAGTCACTTCAGCGGTCTCGCCCTGCCCGTACAACCAGAACGGAGCAGCGCGCATGGCGCGCCACAACCTCAGCGACGCTCCCCAGGAGGAATTTCCGCAAGCCCTTTTCCCCGTGGGATCCGAGGACGATCAAATCTGCGCCCCAGTCGCCGGCGGTGTCAAGAATTCCAGTTCGAATCTCGTTCTCCGCGACACGCGAATCTGCCTTGAATCCTGCTTTTCCGAGCGTTTCCACGGTGCGTGCGACCAACTCCTTGGCTTGTTTCAACCGATCCCGGAGTCTTTCGGCCATTTCCGGTGCGTAGCCTCGCGCCATTTGAGGAGGAGTGGAGAATACGAGAGGTTCTACGACCTGTAAAACCAGTACTTCCGCGCCTTCGGCACGAAACTGTGAGGCGACAAATTGCGTTGCCGCTTCTGAAAATTTCGAACCATCGGTTGCCAGCAGAATCTTCATGAATGTCTCTCTCTGCCGCACCATTTTTTAGCACTCGGGCTATCGATAGCTGTGCGTAAGATCACGCCACACGGTGCTTGGCGTCACATGCGGCGTCTAGCTGTAACGAGAATGGGACGGTGTTCCGGAAGAAGGAAACCATGAGAATCCTAATTGCGCTGGACGCGACACCGCTCTGCGCAGCGATTGTCAAGGAAGCGGCGGTCCGGCCTTGGCCCTGCGGTTCGAGGTTTTTCTTACTGCGTGTTTTAGATCCCTTTCGCTTCGTCAAAGCGCCGATCTCGCTGCAACGAGCTAAAGATGCCGCCCATTTCGTGCTCAAGAACCTGACCGTCCGCCGCCGGATGGACCACAATTGGGATGAAAATCCTTTTCGCGACCGACGGCTCGAAATACTCAGCCAGGGCCTTACGGTCTGTGGCAACGCATCCTTGGCCGAAATGCAGTGAGGTGAAAGCGATCTCCGTCCCCGAGTCTTTTGTCGCGGCCACGGTGCTTCCATACTTCGAGTCGACCGAGATCGAGAACCTCAATACTTCCGCGATCAAGGCCGCAAAGGAGTCCGTCGGTGCAGGCGTGAGGATATTGGCCAACCTGGATGCGAAGGTGAGTTCGGTAACAGCCTTTCCACAAGACAGCCCGGAAAGGGTAATCGTGAAAGAAGCTCAAAGGTGGGCGCCCAGATGATTCTTCTTGGTTCTCACGGACGGCGCGGCTTTGACTGCTTGACTATGGGGAGCATGTCGGAGCACGTAGCATTTCATGTCCTGTTCGGTCGAGGTGATTCGCGGCCAAAATGCCCAGGCCAAAAGGAAAAAAGGAGGAGAAATACAATGAAAGTGAAAGACGCAATGATGGGAACACCGTCTACTGCCAGCTCGATTCGAACCTTGGATCCGCGACGGAACTCATGTGGACCGGGAACTGCGGATTTCTTCCCGTCATGGGAGCGGACGGAAAGATCGTTGGCGTAGTCACCGATCGGGACACTTGCATCGCTCTCGGAACGCGCAATCGTTTTCCCGGAGACGTCACGGTTCGCGAAATGATGTCGGACAGGCTGTTCGCATGTTCGCCAGATGATGAGGTTCATATCGCCTTGCAGCGGATGCAAGAGGGAGGCGTGCGCCGCCTCCCTGCAATTGAGAAAACGGAGCGCTCGCAGGTGTGATCTCCATGGACGACCTCCTCCTACTATCTGCGGTTAGATTGTTTTGCTTAACTTTCATTTAAGCCGGCGCTGTTCGGAGGAGGTCGTGAAGACTTACCGAAACACGGTTTGCGGTACTCGGCGTTGCTCGATATCGCTCGGGACGTGTTGAACAAGAGAATCCTGTTAAGCCGGTGCTGCGCATCGCGGTCGTCAGTGACCCGCATCACGGTCCACACGATACAAGTGGTCTTATGTTAAGTGCATCGCCGTCGTAGTGTCCTGCCGCACGGTCACGCGCAACATCTCACCCGATGGATTGATCCCCAAAAGAAAGGAGGTTCGATGATCATTCCAACGATTCACCTGAACGGGACTAGCAAAGAAGAGCTGGCCCGCCAGCTCGAAGATGCTCATTCCGCGATCACCTTCGCGCAAACCAAACTTCGGCAAGCTGCCCCGAACGCGCGGGATTACTACCCCCAAGGTCCGGACGCGATCTATCAGGCAACCGATGACCATATGCCGGTCCCTGGGGCTTCCGCTCGTCGTTTCCGACTCAAGCGGCGCCCCTGGCTAGAGAGCTCCGGTCGTTTTGGATCGGCTAAAGCGGCTCGAATCCGTCAAGGATGAGCTGCAACAGATTGCCCAACACATCGACGCAGAGGGGCGGGAGTGAAAAGACCCGCTAATGCACAGGTCCCGGTCCCAAGTCCGGGGCAGATCGGAAACGTTAATGACGGATTATGAAAAAATCGAGATGGCGCAGCGTGCAGTGCAGCATTTCCTGCGAATTGCTAAAAGCAACAGTGTTTCCGACCAGCTTTCGTTTCTACAGGTTGCGAAAGTTGTCAAACGGGGAATCGCAAAGTTGAAAGAAGCTCAGCGGTTCTTGTCTGAGCTGAAGAAGTCTTATCGCGCGCCTGCAGCAGTCTCGCTCGGACGGCGCGGTGGAATGCAGACCTCGACGAAATATGGCAGAGCGCATCACGCAAAGATGGCGCGGCTCGGCCACGCGACAAAGATCGAGCGCTACGGCGAGAAAGAGTTTTTTGCGCTCGTTCGAGCTGGTTATAAACCGAGCCAGATGTCGGAAAAGGAACGGCATGCTGCGCTCAAGTGGATTGCGGCACAGCGAGAAGAGCGGAAGTGAAAGAAAAAGGTCGAAACCGGGATGAGTTCCGTCCGGTCTGATGATGGTCCGAGAGGAGCACTTCCATGAGAACGATGATTATGATCGTGTTTTTCTTCGCTACCGTACCGGCAACAACAGAGGAGCAGCAGACCTCGACGGTCGAAGCGCCTACGGTGCTCGTTGAGTCCGCAACGGAGTTGGTGAACGCGCCGGTCCCGAAAGCAGTCAAGCCAGTCACGCCGCTGATCCACAAGTTCTGCGACAAGCACGCCAAGCTGCAGTTCACCGCCGCTGTCGGTGCGGCTGCGTTCGACGCTGCGCAGACTTGCAACGTACTCGCCGATTGCGGTCATGAAGATTGGTTGCCTACGCAGAATTGCGCGGGCGTGGTCGGTTTATGGCCGCAGGGCTCGCGATGCAAGAGTTCGTCGCCTGGCAGTTCCACAAACACGGTCACCATAACCTCGAAAGAATCGTCCGCTTCGTTTCCATCGGCAGTAATGTCTGGGGGATCGCGCAGTCCAAAGCGAACGAGGCCTGGTAATCCTTTACAAAGCAGAGTGAACGGAGGAACTTCTCCTCCGCTAAATGCGCGCGCCGGTCACAAGTCCGGCGGGAAAGGGGAACATCCATGAAAACGAAAATTCTGACAGCCATCATCGGTGTGCTGTTCGTCGCTGCGGCGGCGGAAGGTATCGTCCTTTACAAACAGCACAAGTCCATCGTCGCGCAAACCCAAGTTCTCGCGCACCTGACTGCGCAGCACGAGAAATTGACCGGGGTTGCAATCGCTCAAGGTATGACAGTGAAGACGATCCAAGCGAGCTTTCAGCATCTGACGCAAGGGCTCGGTGCGGCTCTCGGCGGTCCGCCGCCGCAACCGTTTCCGGAAATCACAGCCATGTTCGATGAAGCGGTCCGAGAACTTCGCGCCGATGGTATCGAAATCGATCCGAAACTCGAACAGAAACTTCGAACAAACGTCAAGACCGGAAAGGCCGCATTTCAAAAAACCTTCGTTGATCCATTGCTCAAATGACCAGCAAACCGAAACGCGGTGAGCCCCACCGCGTCGCGCTGTTCCGCAGCGTCTGACGATGGTCCGAGGCGAGCGCTGTGGCTGGTGCTCGGAATCATCACGAAGGAGGACAAACCATGAGAGCCAGTAAACCGTTACCACTTAGAGTGGAAGAGAACCTTCGGAAACTCGTCGACAAGATGGTCGAGTTTCACGGACCGCACACAGTCACGGACTATATCCACGGCCTGGTCGTGCTCGATGCTTACCGCAACGAGATAGCTGAATGGCTGCATCAGGTCGCGGTCCCGAGTTGTGTAACGGGAAGCATTCTTGCTTTACCTAGTGAAAGGTCCGACAAGCGTTTAGCAACGGCGCGACGGCAACCGCGGGTTGCGACGGCCGGCAAATAAAGCGGCGGGATCACCGCTGCTCCGAAACCAGAAACGGAGTGAGTTCCACTCCGTCCCGCACTGCAAGGCGCTGCTGACGAAGGTCAGGGAAAAGGAAAGATCGGATGTATCAACGTAGTCGTTTTCATCATTGCGAGCCGCTTCCGCCGTCCGCACCGGAACGAGCCGCAGGTTACCGGTACCGCTCTTCGAAGTGCGGCAAGCTGCTGAAAGTTCTCAGTGGCACTTTGAAAGGAGGCAATCAGTGAAGCAGATCATCGTACTCGAAGAGCAGGAGAGCAAGGGTCTTCAGAAAGGGAAGATGCTGCTGATCACCACGCCAGGAGGAGCTGAGCTGGGAATCCAGTTCTCTACGAATGAGTTTGCTCATCCGAGTGAAGGGCTCGTTTGTGACAAGTGCGGTGCGACAAAGACTCGCTCGCCGTCTTCTGCAGTAGCAGTAATACGAAGCGTCCATCTGCGCTTAGCAGGCAGTGCACGGAACTCGAGCTGTTTCTGAGGTGCTACTGGAGTTGGGATACTTGATGGCTACGGCTATGCTCAAGTCCCTTTGTGTTCGTTGTTCGAGCTCTCACAGCCAGGCTACACCCGGCCCTGTAACGTCTGTCATTAAGGGCAGTGACATGGGTCACAGCTTTTTGGGGGGCTGCTTGCTAAAAGTCGGTTATCGGAGGATGAAGAGGGCGATGGGAGAGAGTCTCCAAGACCAAAGGACTGAAAAATCCGAGAGTACAGGAATTCCCCTTGGTCGCCTTCCGATGTGATGCGAAGCAACAACCAGGGTCTGACCAGTCGTGGCCTTTTCATCCTTCGACTTGAGGCGGCGGAGAAGGCAGGGAGCAAAGACCAAACTCCCGGGAGTTTCGACGTGCCGGCCCGAGAGGGTCGGTAGCATTTCGTAGCGCTGCCGCCCTTAAATTCTTGCCGCCAGATTGAGGGAGCGTGCCGATGAAGGAACTCAGCGCCGCAGCAGAAACTCGGTCATCGTGGTTTCGAGAAACACCTTGCGCAGCTCTCAGGATGAAAACTAAAGGAGGTCTCGTATGGCGACTTTCGTGATCCTCAGCCGATTTTCCCCAGATGCTTTTAGAGAGCCAAAAGATTTTAAGAAATTGGCCGAAACCGTGTCGAATAAAGTCAAAGGTGAATGTCGGGGACTCGAGTGGAAGCACAGCTATGCGACTCTCGGCCGGTTCGATGTTGTTGATGTCGTGGAAACAGATGACCCAAACCAAATTGAGAAAGCGGTGATGATCATCCGCGCCTACGGTCATTCGACAACGGAAACGCTCGCAGCTACGCCGTGGAAGGAGTTTCTCGCGAGATTGTGACATAGACCACAGTCGTAAACCAAACGCGCAGTGGCAGGCTGTTTCCCTGGCGAAACGATTGCAAACGTGCGGATGGCGCGGAGGTACCCATGTTGAAACCTGCCGTCATCAAGTCACTTCCTGCACTGGCAGGGCCGGTTCTCAGCGTTTACTTGGACACCGACCAAGCAAAGAAGGATAACCGAGGGCTCAAGCCAGGTTACTTAATTCGCTTGGAGTCTCAAGCCAAGAAGGTCTCTCAAACGCTCTCACTGGACGACCAAGAACCTTTCAGAAAACAATTGCTCGAGACTGAGGCCTATTTGCAGAATCACCCTCCGCGATGCCAAGGGATTGTGATCTTTGCCGGAGGCAAGCGCAAAGAAGTTTTTCCGCTCCAGGTGCCGGTGGAAGACGAGGTTCACTGGGGCAGGCCAGTCCTAGCGCAGTTGTTGTGGGTTCTAGAGGAACATAAGCCGTACGGTATCGTGGTGACTGGCCGAAAGCGCGTTCGATTTTTCCTCTACTGGCTGGGCGAAGTTCTTGAATCACAGGAAAAGGAGTTCCGACTGGAGCCTTCAAAAAGGAAAGAAATGGGTCCGGTAGCACGTCCTGGAGTGCGTCTATCTCGCGGGACGAATCGGGATGTATTCGAACGCCACCGCGCTGCAGAGTACGCGCACTACCACCAACAGATCGCTGAGCGCATCGAGCGCTGGTGTACCTCAGAGCAGTTAGAATCGGTGTTCTTGGTTGGGCTGGCCCAAATGGTGAAGGCCATTAAGAAACAAATCCCGTCAAGTCTCTCGCAAAAAATAGTATTGATCGAGGAAGCCCTCGGTTGGGTATCTCAAACTGAACTGCTTGATCGCATCAAACCGGTTGTCGTCGACCATGAGCGAAATCGCGAGATGGCCTCGGTCGACGCTCTGCTGGGTGACAGGCGGAATGCAGTGGTGGGAGTCGACGCAACTTTGGTCCAGCTCCAACAAGGGAAGGTCCGCAGTGTTGTGGTGATGAAGCCATTGAACGGAACCTTGCAGCAGTGCGTGAGTTGTTTATGGGCGGACCGCACTTCAGACCCCGTGTGCCCATCCTGCGGGAAGCAGCGGAAGAGCGTCGCACTTCGCGATGTATTCCCGGACCTGGTGCGGCGCAACAACGCGTCGCTGGAAGTTGTGTCCGCGGAAGCCGGGCAAAGGCTGCAGGAAGTCGGCGGAATGGGGGCTTGGCTAAGAGAGTTTGAGACGAAAGAGTACTCAGCGTTTGCTTAGATCAATCCTTTGCCGCGATGCGCGCGGATGGGTGCCGGAGAACATCGCGTGTTATCCGTTGAGAGTATGGCCCGATGGGAACACTTTTCACATGGTTCGGACATCGGCGTGCGTGGGTTCGGAGGGTCTATCGAAGAGGCGTTTGAGCAAGCCGCAGTTGCCCTGACGGCGATTGTGGCCGACCCTTCGTATATTGCGCCAACCGAGATGGTTGAGGTGCACTGTGACGCGACGGATCTCGAACTGCTGCTGGTGAGTTGGCTCAACGCGGTCATCTACGAAATGGCCGTGCGCACGATGTTATTCAGGAAGTTTCGTGTTCTTACGTCTGGGTGCTCGTTGACGGGCACGCTTCTTGGCGAGAAGGCGGACCCCGAACGCCATCAGATTGCGGTTGAAGCAAAGGGGGCGACGGTCACGGCGCTTAGAGTGGAACATGATGAGCAGGGCCAATGGGTCGCACAGTGCGTAATCGACGTCTGAGACTCCCATCGGAGCTCGTATGAATTTACAAGCGCTTACGCGTCGTTCGGAATTTGAATGGTACATCGAGGCCACTGGGGAGATGCGCGTGCCGGCCGTTATCTACGCGGGCGAACCGTTAGTCCGCGATATGGATGAGAAGGTTCGCGAACAGCTAACCAACGTCGCTACGTTGCCCGGAATCCAACGAGCGGCGTACGCGATGCCCGATGCTCACTGGGGCTATGGTTTTCCGATTGGCGGGGTCGCCGCCTTCGATCCCGATCAGGGAGGAGTCATCTCTGCCGGTGGCGTCGGCTTTGACATTTCCTGTGGAGTCCGCGCGCTGCGTACGGGAATCACCCTGGACGAGCTGCAACCACATAAAGCCGCTGTTGCCGACGCCCTGTTCGCCGGCATTCCTGCCGGGGTTGGCAGCACCGGGGCGATAGAGTTCGAGGGCAACGAGATGGACGAGATGCTGCGCTGTGGCGCGCAATGGGCTGTGGCTCAGGGATACGGAATTCCTCAAGATCTTGAGCGCATTGAAGAAGGCGGAAGTGCATCTGACGCGAGGCCTGAATTCGTCTCGCAACAAGCGAAAAAGCGGCAAGCTCACGAAATGGGAACGCTCGGATCGGGCAACCACTACCTGGAAGTGCAACGGGTCGCTGAGATCTTTGATTCCTCGATCGCTGCTATATTGGGGCTGCAGCAGGACGACGTTCTCGTAACCATCCATTGCGGCTCGAGAGGCCTCGGCCATCAGGTCGGGACTGACTACCTGAAAACGATGGTGAGCGAGGGCTTCGGGCCAATTCCGGATCGCGAACTTGCGTGTGCTCCCATACGCTCGGAGCTTGGCCAGCGGTATCTCGGCGCAATGCGCGCAGCCACGAATTGCGCTTTGGCGAACCGGCAAATTATCACGCATCTGGTTCGTGGCGCCTTCGCCGAAGTCATTCCAAAAGCCCGACTCGCGTTGTTGTATGACGTATCGCACAATACTTGCAAGATTGAGCGGCACGTTATCGATGGCGAAAGCCGGGAGCTGTTTGTTCATCGCAAAGGGGCAACGCGCAGCCTCGGCCCAGGTCATCCGGAACTACCGTCTTCGCTACAAGGAGCGGGACAGCCGGTGCTGATTGGTGGAACGATGGGGACGGAGTCCTACATTTTAATTGGCACAAACCATAGCGAGGAACTGTCCTTCTCGTCAGCCTGCCACGGGGCTGGCAGGTCTATGAGCAGGACGCAAGCGACGAAGCTCTGGCAAGGGCGCAAGCTGATTGAAGAGTTGGGCGAAAAGGGCATTCTGATACGCACACGATCCTATCGCGGCGTCGCCGAGGAGGCGCCAGGCGCCTACAAGGATGTGAACGCCGTCGCTGGGGCCGCCGAGCAGGCAGGCTTGGCGCGTCGCGTCGCGCGGCTCGTTCCGGTAGTGTGCGTCAAAGGATGAACACAACCTTGCCTCGACTCAGGCAATACGCGGGAGCGACGTTCTCGCACTGTAAGAGAAGGACTTGCCAATCAAGCACCTTAGTCTTTGAGACCTGGTAACTTTGAACTGTGACGAAGCCACTCTAATCTCTCCTGCTTGAACCAAGCTTGCGATACCAAACTGGACGAATCTCGCGCAGGAAAATTCGCGCGGTGACCGGCCCCATGTGTTTCAGTTCTTGCAATTTCCGAGAGAGTTCGGATGGCTCTTTCGACTGCGCCAACAGTCTCTTGAGAGAGCCATACCTTTGTTCGAGCTCTTCACAAACTGCGAGGAGTTTTGTCGCCGTAGAGAAATCGTACCGCGCGTAATGAGCCCGGTCTAACAGGGCCACAAGCCGATCCCAGCCTGCGCGGCGAACTGCGCCGGGAGTGGTAAGACGTGCTCTCATCAGTTCCTGATATGCACGCACCGCGACTTCTGACTGAATCGGCTTCGCAAAGAGCAAAGATGCCAGAAACCATTTAAACAGCTCCTTCTCCCGTTTCGAGCTCAGATGAATACCAAGCTGGCGGGCATTTGACGCATTCTTGGCCATTTGCTCTCGTCAGGCATGCTTGCGAACGGCGCCAACGTATGTCGGCGTGGCGTGCCAGGCTCACACACCCGGCTCGTTGATTTGCCTCGTTCCTAGTTGTGTAACTCCAGAAATCTGAGGCAGCGGCCGTCCTTCGAGCCTCACTGGCCGCCCCATCGAAGCTCCCAGGCGCTTCTTCTAGGCTTCCTATCTAGCCACTGCCTCAGCGAAGGACAGCAAGCCTTCGCATTGTCAGGTCTTGCTCGCTTCCATGCAGAAGCTTTTCAAGTTAATTTCTGTGCCGTCAGACTTATCGAATCTGTCCAACGCCAGAATTTCTCTGCCATCCAAGGTACGGCTCGCCAGGACGGACGAGGACACGCTAGCTGTCCCAGTCTCGACCAGCCACCCGTACCCTACAGCAAGGAGAAGGAGCATTCCCCACACGAGGTGATGGATGTGTCGTCCACGGATATAGATGTCATGGAAGGGTCCAAGATGAGGATAATTAGCATAAGCGAGTGAACGGGTGACGCCGAACGTCAGAACAAAACTAATCGCAGCGAGAAAGAGACGGCGTTGCGGTCTGTGGGGAATGTGCTGGTGAAAGAGTTCGCTGATGAGCGGATGACGAAAGATCAGAAGGACGACGCGTGTGCCACAAATGACGGCCAGCAGCCATGTTCTATGTAGCACAATTGAGCCTCTTCTTCACGGATATCGCTTGGCGCTCTATACCCGCTATAACGTCCGCACAGCGTCTTCCAGCTCTTTCGCTAGGGCGGTGTAGCTCTCTCCTTTCAGCAACCTGGGCGCACCGAAAGCCAGGTCCACGCGGCCCGAGCGTGGCCAATGGGCGTGCCGGTGGAGAATCTTATCTACACCTCGCAATCGAACAGGTACTACGGGTACCTTCAACCGCGCCGCGATCAATCCAATACCGGGCTGGAAGGACTTGATCTCTCCAGCTTCCGTTCGCTCGCCTTCCGGAAAAAACAATATGGACCAATTGTCGCTAACCAGTTCTCCCAGGTAGCGTAACGATTCGCCCGCGCCGGCTTCCGTCTGGGGAACAGGAAACGCACTGAAGAACAATGCGACCAACCAATACAGGAAGCTATCCCGAAACCGTTCATAGCGCGTGTGGCGGTCCGGAGAAAAGTGCGCATCGAAGTATTCCTTCCACATGGCCGGTGCGACGCGGTGTCGGTATCGGGCGGGCAAAGCAGAGAGGATCAAAGGCGTGTCCAGGTGGCTCTGGTGGTTTGGCGCAAGAATGACAGGTCCCCGTAACGCAGCCAAATGCTCGCGGCCGGAAATATGGGCATGCGCGAACATTCGGACGAAAGGCAAGAAGACCGTGGAGAGCATTGTGCGCCGAATCGCTCTCGCAGGCCAGGACCGGTTCCATGTGGGAAATAACGGAGCGGCAGGATGTACGCTCATTTCTTCAAGTGCGGAAACCGAGCGGCCGCCTGTTAATACGGATTCGTCGACGCTGATATCGAAGTGCTTTTCGAGATCCAACATGAGTTCGACACGATCGAGAGAACTTAGCCCTAACTGGTCGAGAGTCGTCTCCGGTGTGACGTTCTTGTCCGGCGTGTACCTCTGGAGAAGGTCGATGAGCGTATCTTTGGTTGTGACTATTGCTTCCGAATGGGGCCTTTTCTCCATCCACGCTTGGATCTCGCCGTGTTTCAGCTTCTGCGTGCCCTCCGTGCGCGGCAGGCGCTCCCCAGGCCACAGGGAGACTTCTCGTATTCTCTGGTGGCCTTCGAGTCGCTCGTTCGCCAGTCGGACTATTTCTTCCGGGTCGGCGCTGTTGCGCAGCACCAAGACCGCATGGACGCGATCCCGGCCCACTACCGCGGATTCCCGCACACCCGGCACCTGGTTCAGAATGTTTTCTACATCTTCAGGGAATACGTTGAGCCCCTCCGGTGTGACAATCATTTCTTTCTTGCGCCCCTGAATCACCAAGCAGCCCGTGTCGTCAAATCTTCCAATGTCCCCGGTGTGAAACCATCCATTCTTGAATGCCGACGCCGTCTCAATGGGAGCCCGGTAGTAGCCCGACGTGACACTCTCTCCGCGAACGAGAATCTCGCCATCCGGTGCGATCTTTACTTCGACGCCCGCGACAGGCTTGCCGACTGTACCTTCCTTGATGTCGAACGGATTGTTGAAAGCCACAACGGGCGCTGTTTCGGTCAGCCCATAGCCTTGGATGACTGCGAATCCCAGACTTGACCAAAACCCCTCGAGTTCTTTTGCGAGCGGTGCCGCTCCCACGACAAATGCCCAGAACTTCCATCCTAACGACGAATGCAGGCGGCGGTATCGCCACCAGCGGAAGACCCAGTGGGACCTAGAAGAAGAAAGATCAGCAGCCTCTGGGAATTCGAGGAGGATGTGCTTTCGAAGGACTTCGAGGATTCTGGGCACAGCGACAACCACCGACACACGGCGGCTGCGGATCTGGCGCGTGATTTCGTGCGGACTGTGTCCATGCATGAAGACCGTAGTAGCTGGAATCAAGGGCAAAATGAACATCGTCAGCACTTGCCCGAACAAATGGCTCATAGGGATCAGGCTCAGAAAGCGTAATGGTAGTAGTGGCCGGAACCACTTGCGGTACGCAGAAACAATGCGCGCTGGCGATGCGATATTGGCCAGAATGTTGCCATGCGTGATCAGGACCCCTTTGGGCTTGCCAGTGGCACCTGACGTAAACACAATTTCGACAACGTCATCTCTATCGATCTGGGCGATGGGAACTTCACATTCTCGCGAGGGCCATTCAAGGTCGCAGAGTCTCCAAACGGTTGGCTGTTCCTCCCAGCCAGTGAGCGGAACTTCCCCTCCGGCCAGAATGAGCCGAGCATCGACCAGCTCTTGAACATGACGCAAGAAACGAAGTGAGGCGCGGTAATCGATGGGAACGACGATTACACCTGCAAGGACGCAGCCCCAGAATGCGGCGATCCACTCGGGCCGGTTTTCGGACCAGATGATGAGCTTGTCGCCCTTACGGATATGGCTGCTTTTCAGGCGGGCCGCGAAATGATGCGCGGCGAGGCTCACCTGGGCACACGTGTATTTCCAGTTGCGATACCCGTTGTCGTATTGAAGAAACTCAGTTGGCGATCCTGAGAATTCCCGAAACAAATCGACCAAGTTCTGCCTAGAGACGGGCTGGCCGGGGTCGTTGTTCAACATGATTGTTCTGAATCCTCGACTAAAGGCTTGCCCAACGGATTGCTGGGTCCACAGGGCTCTTATACTGCTGGTGCGATTCCCGTTCTGTGAGGCTCATCACACCCACCTAGTGAGGTGAGAGCCTCCTTCGGCTTAAGGATGAACAATCTTCTTCAAAGAGAGCACCTCGGTGGGCTCACGAGAGCTACAGCCCCTTCGGTAGCGATCAGTCTCGCGCCGCGCGAGCACAGGTCATGGAGGACCTGCTTTCCTTTCTCCTGGTTTATGGCACGTACCGCGTCCGTTGCTATGGCGATGGAGTGGCCGCGGCGAAGCAGGCCCTCGGCCGTGTGGCGGACACAATATTCCGTAGCGACGCCGAAGACGACGAATTGTGGATCTGACGCAAGAGCGGGCGAGCCAGCAGGATTTATCCGGGCAAGAAATGCGTCTGTGTTCGGATTGTCGAAGACGTCGAGCGTGTTCTTCTCAAATGTAACCTGCCGATAGGTTCCGAGGTCTTGCGGGAGGGCAAATCCCTTACGGTTCGGGATGAGCAGTCGGGGCGAAGCGCATGCTTCGGGCAAAAGTTCGGCACCAGAAGAGCCTTTCAGGCAGTGTGGGGGCCAATCACGGAGTTCCGCGTCGTCCGGACTGTGAGCGTCGGCTGAAGAAATCAAAAGGACGCGACCCTGGCGTGCCGCGTCGGCAAGCAGCTTAATGTTCGCGATAATCTTTTCCGCGCCGGAAACATAGAGGTTCCCTCGAGGAAGCATGAAGTCAACCTGAACATCCACTCCCCACAAAACCGGCTGCGGTGAGACCATGACCGTCTCCGAATTCAAGTGAGCGGCGACGTTGTGAAGGATTGTCGTGCTTGTTCACACAGCTCTTCCAGGCGCGCGCTATAGGACACCGGATAGGGCGGGTCCGCTATGCCAAGGGTTAACAGACCATTCGGTAGCCTTGCTTTTTCAGCGAGGAACCGTGCCTGAGCCATTCGGACCGCACTTGCGGGATCCTGCCTGGCTGTTTCCAGACGCTGTCCGCGGCTCATCACTGGAACGAGCAGCGGTTCCGCCGACCCGAATGTCTCGTCCTCTAGGCCAATGATATCGCTGCAGTAAGTCGTCTCTGCAGTCGCGAGGCGAAACACTTGCTTGCGACCTGGATAGGTTTTCTTGTCCGCGCTAAACTTTGCCGTGCTCCGGATGCGGTGATCAAGTTCGACTTCGACCAGCTTGTAGATGACTCCCACATACGGTGCATCGGCGGAAGTTGAAAGCGCCGTGCCGACACCGAAGGCATCGATGGGCGCTCCGCTGCAAAGGAGGTTCTCGATTCGATGCTCATCCAGATCACCGGAGACGAAGATCTGCACGTCTTTCCAGCCAACCTGGTCAAGCCGCCGCCGAGTCCAGAGGCTATCGGCCAGCACATCACCGCTGTCGAGCCGGATGCCACCGGGTTTGCGGCCCAGCATAATGATTTTGTCGATTGCTTTGCGAACGTCATAGGTGTCCACGAGAAGAGTCGACTGTTCCGGAAAAACATCGAGGAAATTACTGAAAGCTTCGGCTTCGTCGTCGTGCGCCATGATCCAAGAGTGCGCCTGTGTTCCATAAACGGGGATCCCAAAGAAGTGGCCTGCGAAAGTGTTGGATGTTCCTGCGCAGCCGGCAATGTAGGCTGCGCGTGCAGCGAAGACTGCAGCTTCTGTCCCGTGGGCCCGGCGAGAGCCAAATTCGACAACAGATCGGCCAGCGGCGGCAGCGGTTACTCGCGCTGCTTTGCTGGCAATCAGGGTTTGTAAGTGCAGGATAGACAGGAGGCTGGTCTCGACGAGCTGGGCTTCGGCAATTGGAGCTGTAACTCGGAGCAAGGGTTCGCCGGGAAAGAAGACCGTGCCTTCGGGCAGAGCCCAAACATCGCCGGAGAAGTCGAACCGCTCGAGAAAATCGAAGAAGCCAGGCTGCACGTGTCGAAATATCGGCAGGCCGCGGACGAACGCGATTTCTTCGGCGGGGAAGTGAACGTTTTCAAGGAAGTCGAGACTTTGTTCGAGACCCGCAGCGACGAGATAGTTGCGATTGAGCGGCAGATGACGAACAAAGAGCTCGAAAGTGGCGCGGACGTCGAACCGATTTTGGACATACCCTGCCGCCATCGTGAGTTCATAGAGGTCGGTGAGGAGCCCGGAGAAAAGGTTGCTCGGGAACATAGTCCAGTTTATACCGGCTCCCAAGCACACATTGCTGTGACCTGTGTCACTGATTTGCCCGGGGCAGTTCTGTCAGTGTTTGTCTGCAGCGCTAACGTGGAGTTCTTCGTTTACGCCGATGATCTGCCGCAGTCGGCGCTGACATGATTCGAAGGAGGAGAAGGACACCATGGCGGAAACAACCGCAGTAAGACGCGCTGAAGAACCAATCAGACCAATCAAGTATGGTTCATTGTTCGATCAGCTGGAGAATACCTTCAACACGATCGCGCGAAGGGCCTATGAAATCTTCGAAGCCAACGGCCGGGCGTTCGGGCGGGACCTCGAGCACTGGTTCCGAGCAGAGAGAGAATTGCTTCATCCCGTTCTAGTGAACGTTACCGAAACAGACGGATCGTTCGAGATGAAAGCAGAAGTGCCAGGCTTCAACGAAAAAGAAATCGAAATCGGCGTGGAGCCACGTCGGCTGACGATTACCGGCAAACGAGAAGCCGAGAAAAAGGAGAAGAAGGGCAAGACTTGGGCGGAGAGTTGCTGCGACCAGATCCTCCGCACGGTTGACCTGCCCTCCGAAATCGAGACGGACAACGTAACAGCGACACTGAGGAATGGTGTTCTGGAGCTCAGCCTGCCGAAAGTGGCCAAAGCGCACACATTGCGCATTCATCCAAAGGCCGCCTGAGCTCCCCTACCGTGCGGTAGTCGGATGTGTTTCCCCGCTCGGACTACCGCACCTCAAGCGCAACGAGATCGCGCAGAAGGGAGGTTGGTATGGAAGATCGTCAGCGCACTGTGTACCTCCGGGAGGAACACGAAGTACTCCTAAATATCGCAGCCAGAATCGAGAAGCTGCTTGAATCAGCTTCAGGAAATGATTTTTCGGAGCGCGTGACGAGTCTCTCCGAACTGCGAGGGTTCGAGCACCGTCTGGCCGGCGTTGTGGAGCATTGCCACGCAGGGGATCGCCTTGTCGAATCTGTGGATGTTTCCCATTTACATCCAGAGGAGCGGACGCGAATCGAGGCAGAGCATGAACAGATCATCCGGGCTGTAAATAGCTTCAGCGAAGAGCTGAAGTGTGCCACTGGAGACCGTACAATGGCGATGATCCTGCCAGGTATGGATGTAGTGAAATGGCTTCGAGCTCACGTTGCGTATGAGCGAGAACTGCTCGGTCGAATCGCTGTGCTAGGGCGGCATCGGAAAAAAACTGCAGGAAAGAAGAAGACAATCAATGAAAAAAAGAGCAGGCACATCGCTAAACGAAAGACGTCCGGGAGGGCGGCTCACGTTCTGCCCGATACTCTTGAGTCGCATCCTGAATTATAGAGACTCGACGTTCTGGAACGTTTCTTATTCGCGACCGAAATAGGCGGCGGCCCATGAAGACGATCGATGTCAATACGCGAATTAGAATTAAGAATATCGCTTTCGCAACCGACCTCTCTCCCGCATCCTATGCCGCTTTGCCATTTGCGGCCGAGTTCGCGCGTTTCTATGGTGCAAGGGTCTGGGGCTTTAACGTGTTTTGCCCGAAAGTCTACCCCTTGCCTAAGTCTCTCGTTCTGCCTGCGCCAGCGGAAGATTCACGCGACGTGGCTAAGAGCTAGCAAGCCAGCTCGAGAAGCGGCTTGCAGGCGTGCCGCAGGAGGTTGTGATTGTCGACGGCGAAATCTTGAACGCTCTTTCTGCCTTCATTGAGAAAAACAACATCGACCTCCTTGTGATCGGCACGCACGGCCGGACGGGGGTTCGAAAGGCAGTCATGGGCTCCGTAGCGGAGATGGTTTTTCGCCAGAGCCTATGTCCGGTCTTAACGGTGGGGCCCAAAGCATCAAACCGCCTGGACCAGCCCGTCGAAACCAAAGAAATACTGTATGCAACAGATTTCACACCTCCGTCGCAGGCGGCGGCACCCTATGCGATTTCTCTTGCGCAGGAGCACCAAGCGCATCTGGTTCTGTTGCATGTGATCGAGCCGCCCAAAACACCTGAGCTGGCACACGGTGGAGAGTTTGTCAGCGCCACCATGAAACGCCTTCGCGACCTGGTTCCGCCCGAAGCAGAGCTTTGGTGCAAGCCCGAGCATGTTGCCCAGTACGGCTCGCCGGCCGACAACATTCTCAAAGTAGCGGCGCGCGGACATTCGCATCTCATCGTGCTTGGCGTGCGCAAGCCGGAAGGGAGCATCGGCTTGACGACTCATTTTGCTCGCGCGACAGCCTACAGGGTCGTTTCGGAGGCATGCTGTCCGGTTCTAACAGTCCGCGGATGAACAGCCTTGCCTCGCCTCCGTGACTCCCTGATCTTGGGTCTCTTTTAGGTCATTCGGTTTGTGGCTGTCATTCGCGAGATTCGCTTCCAAAAGGCAACACGACAGGCAAAGTGATACTTGCAGTTATCCAGTCGCGATCCCCTTCCATGGCCCGAATGTAGCGAATAACTGTCAGAAATGGTTTGCGAGATCGAGGTGACCTTGCTCACGCTGAACTGTGTGCCGGATCACTGAGCGCGACTTCATTAGGAGCGAAAAGTAAGTCATGGATAGGAGAGAAGCGCGATGCTCGCAAAAGATGTTATGACAAAGTCCGTCGTCGCATGCACGCCCTGGGACACGGCGCAAACGGCTGCGAAGTTGATGAAGGCGCACGACGTCGGAGCCATTCCGGTTGTCTGGGACATGACAGACCCCCTGGTGGAGGGCATCGTCACTGATCGCGACCTCTGCTGTGCCGTCATCGCTGACGCGAAGAAAGGCGACAGCATCAGGGTCTCGGAACTGATGACGCCCGTTCCTGTGACGTGCCAGCCCGAGTGCACCATCGAAGAGTGCGAAGAACTAATGCAGGAAAACCAGGTTCGACGTATCCCGGTTGTGGACGACCGGGGACGGTGCGTCGGCATAGTGGCCCTAGCAGACATCGCGCAACATGCTCGAGCCGAACAAGTAGCAACGACGATTAAAGAGATTTGCAAGCCTGCGAAGGAAGATAAAAGGGCGCCCATTAAGAGGGATTATTTGGACGAGCAGACGCACGAGGAGGATCAAGTCTTACTGCTGAATCGACGGCGCGAATTGCGCAGGGAAGCCGAGGTATCGCGATGATCTTCAGAAATCGACAAGATGCAGGACGGCGGCTGGCGTCACACCTGCAGAAGTATGCGAACCGTGATGACGTGATTGTGCTCGGTGTCCCACGAGGCGGCGTTCCGGTCGCGTTCCAAGTGGCTACCGCCCTTAACCTGCCGCTCGACATATTCGTATTGCGGAAGCTTGGAGTGCCCGGCCACGAAGAGCTGGCGTTCGGAGCCATCGGAAGCGGCGGCGTCCGAGTTCTGAACCGTAGTGTCGTGGAACATCTAGGATTATCCGACCTAGACATTGCCTCGGTGACGCACACGGAGAGGGAAGAGCTCGAACGGCGTGAAAGTTTGTATCGGGGGAACCGCGCCCCGCTTGATGTGCAGGGAAAAACAGTCATTGTTGTCGATGACGGGATCGCTACGGGCTCGAGCTTGATGGCTGCGATTCATGCGTTGAGGCAAACGAAGCCTGTGGCAATTGTTGTGGCGACACCGGTCGCGCCACCAGGGACGTGCCATCGCCTCCTCCAGGAGGTTGACGAACTGGTGTGTGTGGAAATACCGGAACCCTTCTACGGCGTGGGACAGTTCTACCATGATTTTTCGCAGATCTCGGACGAAGAAGTGAACGAACTCCTTGATCGCGCGTCCAAGCAGGTGCGCGAGCCGCAATACGAGGGCACGGAGGCTGAGCTGCGAGGGGCGCGTCACTGATTCGAGCCTGAACGTGAGACTCGGGATCGTGGAGCCCGATTTAGCGATCCGGGTTATCCACGCGTGCCAGAAATGAAGGTGCAGAAATGCTGGCCAGATCTGAACATAACCTAGTGCATGGGATCCGTCGGTCGGCGTCCCCGCTTACCGGAGAGGTCACGGACTTCGATCCATTGCTGAGATTGGTTGGCGACTCCCGAGTCGTTTTGATCGGCGAAGCTACGCACGGGACTCACGAGTTCTATCGCCTCCGCGCCCAGATCACTAAGAGGTTGATCACAGAAAAAGAGTTCAACGCAGTCGCTGTGGAAGCCGACTGGCCGGACGCATATCGAATTAACCAGTATATTCGTTTCGACAGCGATGACGAGGAGGCAGTCGATGCGCTTGCCGGCTTCCAGCGGTTTCCTGCTTGGATGTGGCGCAACGCTGACGTTCTCGATTTCGTAGGCTGGTTGCGCAATTACAACGAGCACCGACACGCAGGACGCGTCGGTTTCTATGGCTTGGACCTATACAGCCTGCATGCGTCAATGCGGGCAGTATTGGACTTCCTGGATAAAGTCGATCCTGATGCCGCACGCCGCGCGCGGTATCGTTACGCCTGCTTCGAAAATTTTGGCGAAGACACCCAAGCGTACGGATACGCCTCCAGCTTCGGCCTGAGCAAGAGCTGTGAAGACGAAGTCATCAACCAGTGGATGGAAATGCGCCGACGCGCCGCAGATCTTGCCAGGCGTAACGGCAGGGTAGGGCGGGATGAATTTTTCTTTGCGGAGCAGAACGCTCGGCTTGTGAAAAATGCCGAACAGTATTATCGCGCGATGTTTCATGAGCGGGTCTCATCCTGGAATCTGCGTGACACGCATATGGCGGAGACGCTGGCTGCGTTGGTGCGCCACCTTGGAGCCAAGGCCAAGGTAGTCATCTGGGCTCACAACTCTCACGTTGGCGACGCCCGCGCCACGGAAATGGGGCATCGAGGCGAATTGAATTTGGGGCAATTGGTGCGCCAGCGCTACGGCAAAAACGCGACACTCGTCGGATTCACTACGTACACAGGTACGGTGACAGCAGCGTCCGGGTGGGACAATCCTGCCGAACGGAAACATGTCCGCCCCGCACTGCCGGGGAGCTACGAAGAACTCCTCCACAAGACGGATATTCCGAATTTTCTGCTTCGGCTGGGCAAAAAGGAAGAAGTTACATCGGCCTTGCGAGAGCCGCGATTGGAGCGGGCTATCGGAGTGATCTATCTGCCGCAGTCGGAGCGTGCGAGCCATTATTTCCATGCACAGCTCCCGGACCAATTCGATGTCATTCTGCATTACGACGAGACCCGCGCCGTCGAACCGCTAGAGAGGACGGCGGCCTGGGAAGTCGGCGAGGTCCCCGAGACTTATCCTTCGATGCTGTAGAAGCGAGTCCTTGTCGGCAAACTTAAATGGCTTTGGGAACTGGAGGTACGCAAAATGCGCTGTTTACTGGCATTGACTCTAATCCTGGCGACAGCATTCGAGATTGGCACCGCCCAACAAGGAGCCGAGCAAGCCTCGCCCCGTTTTGACCCTGCAACCCTTACTACCGTGGTCGACGTGGCGTATCCATTACAGAGCATCGCTTCGGGTACGGTCGTGCTCGAAGTGTCGCTCGACGACGCCGGAAAGATCACCGACGTTCGTGTTGTGCGCGGCATACTCTCGCTGACCGAACCGGCCGAGCGAGCCGCGCGACAGTGGAAGTTTCAGCCAGCGAAGCTTGATGGAAAGCCCGTCGCTTCAAAGGTCCCTGTGGCTTTTTCCTTCGTTCCACCGAACGTTGGACCGCGTGTTTAATTCCCGGGACTAAGGCCACAGAGCAAAGGGCGGCAGTTGCCCCCAATGGAATCAACACAAACAGAGAGCGTCCACTCACCGGTCTTAAGCCCGACTGGGTTTTCGTCACAAGAAGCGGCAGAACGGCTAGCCAAATATGGTCCGAACGATCCCGCGCCCACGCGGCGCGGAGCCTTCGCGATCGAGCTATTGTCTTTGTTCCTCAATCCGTTGGTTATTATCCTTCTCGTTGCCAGCGCGGTATCAGCCGTCTTGGGGCAAAAGATAGACGCCGGCATCATCGTTGTCTTAGTTTTACTGGGGATCATCATTAACTTTGTCCAAACCTTTCGTTCGCAACGGGCGATTGAGAGAGTGCGCCAGCACGTAAGCTTGACGGCCACGGTGTTGCGCGACGGTGAGTGGCAGGAGTTGAGACGCCAGCTCATCGTTCCCGGGGACGTGGTTCGACTTTCCGCTGGGGATTTGGTTCCAGCAGACGCGCAACTCTTGGAATCACGCGACCTCTACGTTCAGCAGGCGGCCCTCACGGGTGAGTCGATGCCAGCAGAAAAAGAGGCGCGCTACGGTTCAGCCAAACACACCCCCGATGCTCCGAGCCAGGTGTTCCTGGGGACATCGGTGGTCAGTGGGACTGGGATTGCGCGGGTGCTTACCACCGGGCAGCAAACGTCATTCGGGGCTATCGCGACGAGATTGGTGGAACGCCCCGAGGAAACGGAATTCGAGCGCGGCCTGCGGCGTTTTGGCATGCTGATCATGCGTGCTGTCTTCTTCCTGGTCTTGTTTATTATCGCAGTCCGCATGGCCCTTCACAAAGACGCTTTCGAGTCCTTCATCTTTGCAGTTGCTCTGGCTGTTGGATTGACGCCGGAGTTTCTGCCCATGATCACATCCGTAACCCTGGCACGTGGTGCCGTTCGCATGGCTCGCAAGCAGGTGATCGTCAAGCACCTTCCGGCGATCCAGAATTTTGGCAGCATTGATGTCCTTTGCAGCGACAAAACAGGTACGCTGACTGTAGGCGTCATGACTTTGAGCGCGGCCCTGGACGCC
>Ga0182036_10000153_pt1 | contig 30302 bp, 40 predicted proteins | sample sta12Cox44000080_FD_125966 | JGI IMG/M metagenome (GOLD analysis project Ga0182036, IMG submission 125966) | Lab enrichment of tropical soil microbial communities from Luquillo Experimental Forest, Puerto Rico - statoxic.12C.oxic.44.000.080 | ecosystem: Environmental > Terrestrial > Soil >...
CAGGGCGGCCAGGGCGGGCAAGGCGGCGGCAGCGGGGGTGGCGGCGGCGGCGGCGGGCAAAACTCGCCGCTTAAGAATGCGCCTCCGCTTCAGCCCCAAACCTACAAGATGAAGATCGACCCCCAAGGCATCACGACCATCACCCATTTCCAGCAGCAGCAAGGCGGACAAAGCGGCGGCGGCGGGCAAGGCGGGCAAGGCGGCGGCGGCGATCCACCGGATCCGACTTCTACGCAATCGCCGGAGCAATACTCGAGTATGGAAACCGACCCGGTAAAGCTAAAGCATACGCACACGACCTATCAAGATGGGCAGGGGCAGCAATCCCAGAGCGGCGGCGGTGGCCAGGCGCAGCCCGCGACCAGCCAGGGCGATCCCGGCATGGACAGCAAGAACCAAGCCAAGACCAAGATGTTCTCACAGACCATTCACGACACTAAGAAAGGGGAGCTTTCGCACACGACTTATAACAAGCAGGGAAAGAAGCAGCATCAAGTCATCATGGACACCCAAGGCAACAAACTCACCGTCCAGACTTTCGAAGAAGACGGCGACCAGCCTAAGCACCAGATGATTATGGATAACCAAGGCGGGCACCTGACCTGCCAAACCTGCCAGGGCGGGCAGCCTATCTCCCAAATCAAAATGGATAACAAGGGCAATATCGCCCATAACGCTAAGAACATCGTCTCGATCAACGCCCCGCAAATGCAGAGCACCGGCAACTGGCAGCACAACGGCAATCTCCAGGGACACAATATCAACGCCACCCAATCGATGAGCGCGCCGACCGGATCGGTGCCTGGACCGCAATTGCCTATCGGCAGCGCGGCTTTCCAGGGCGTCCCGGCTTCACCGCTTGCTGGCTTTGGCGGATCGAGCGGCGGCGGCGGGGGCGGAGGATCCGGCGGCGGCGGCGGATCTGGCGGTAGGCCGGTATGAGCGTTCCGCAAAACATTCTTGACGATCTTACCGCCTTGCAGGCGCAGCTTGCCGCCGCCCAGCCGCTTGCCGCCGCATCCTGGCCCACAATCAAAGCGATCGAGCTTAACGCCGAGCAGCTTGAAACCGACACGACTCTGGCGCTTTTAAACGCCGCTGGCGGGCTCGACACATGGGTAGCGCCGTCCAATCAAATTGGCATCATCAACGGGGTTCAAGCCGCAGTCATGAGCGCATCCGACCAATGGTATCTTATGGACATGCTCGAAGTGATCAGCCGCGCCGTTCTCAATCTTGACTTGATGACCGGCGATATCGGCATTCAGCCGACCAGAAAGGTTCTGATTCCAGTATCATGACCATCGTTCCTGAAACGACCTACATTGCCGCCACCATTCCGGCAAAATCGATTTATGTCAGCGGCACGACTCTTTTTCATATAGCTGAGGATCAGCTTGGGGATGCGATGCGCTGGGTTGAGCTTGCCGATATGAACGACATGGTCGATCCTTGGATTTGGGGCATTCGGCAAATCTTGCTGCCGCCGGTTCTGTCGCAGCGTCCTTTGACTGGGATTCTTGGCTTATGACGGATTATTGGCTCGATTGGCAGAACGACTTTTTGGTTTCGCCGCGAGGGGGATTGGTTCTTGTGGACGGCGACGACGAAGCGCGTCAGCGTCTCATGCGGCGGATTTGCACGGCGGTCAAGGGCTATATCTGGCATCCAGAGTACGGAGCTGGTCTTCCGCAAAAAATTGGCGATCCATGGCAGCCGCCAACCATCGAAGCGATTTGCCGCGATCAAGTGAGCATGGAATCTTCAGTCGTGCAATATCCGCCACCGATCATCGGTGTCGCTGAAGCCATTCCCGGCATGGTGTCCATCGACATCCAGTACATCAGCGCGCAAACTGGCTTAGCGGTCCAATTTAATATAACTGTCTAGGTTCGATCGTGGCGACCCTTCCAACCCGAAGCTTTAACCAAATCGTCACTAATGTCTCGACTGGAATCCAGGGGCGGTCATCCAGACTGATTGATTTCGGGCAAGGCTCGCCGCTGCGCGCTATTGTCGAGGGCTTCGCCGGGCTCTTCCTGTGGTTTCAAGCGCTGGTGCTGCTGCTGCTTCAGGCGATGCGGCTCTCGACGGCGTCGGGCTCGGATGTCGATACTTTCACCGGCGACTTCCAGGTTTATCGGCTGCCAGCGCAGCCAGCTTCAGGCACGGCGATCGTATCCCGACGAAGCATTAGCAATACGACGGCTTTCATCCCGGTTGGAGCGCTTTTTCAGGTCGAGGCTGGCGGCCAGAAATATCAGGTCACCGCCAACGCGACGTTTATCGGCTATTCCGCTACGCTTGCTGGCTACACGCTGGCGGCGAACACGCAATCGATCATCGTTCCTATTAAAGCGGTGATTCCGGGCGCTGCTGGCAATGTGATCGCCAACAGCATCACGCAATTTGCTTCTCCGCTGACCGGGCTCGATGATGTCACTAACCCTGCGGCGCTCTTAAACGGCTTCGATTCCGAGCCCGATCAGCGACTCAAGGATCGCTTCGCCGCCTTTATCTTGGGGCTATCGCGCGGCGATTATTACGGCACAGAATACGCTATCCTTAGCGTAGGCATAACAGTTCAATGGACTCTGACCGAAGACTTCGATTATGCCGGGAATTGGCGGCCGGGCTATTACTATGTCGTCGCCGACGATGGATCTGGGGCTCCGTCATCTGATTTCATGACAGCGGTCACAAACGCGGTGAATTCAGTGCGTCCGCTCGGGATTCAAGCCGGGTGCTTCCCGCCGCAAATCACTTATGCCGTCGTTTCGATGGTTGTCACGACTGCGCCTGGATATGACCACAATACGGTTATCGGATTGGTTGCACAGGCGCTTGAAGATAACATCAACTTGCTTGGCTTAGGAAATGGTCTGGATTTCGCTATTCTTTCATCTTGGGCTTACACCGTTCCTGGGGTTACCAGGGTAAGTTCTGTCGTCTTGAACGGGCTGAGCGGCGATGCTGCCTCTATCGCGTCAAATGAGCAGGTCACCATCAAGTGCCAGAGCGCTATCGTTTCGTGATTAGGGGGCTATCATGCAGGAAAGCTTAGCTTTGAGAACAGCCAGAGTCACCCAAATCGGGGCTATCTTGACTGCGCAAGGCGGCGTTCCGCTTATGCGGATCTTCGGCGCTGACCCGCCGATCAATGTCGCCGCGGCCGATCCAGCTAACTTGCTTTGCACTTTCAACTTGCCATCTAATCCTCTTTCTGCGGCGAATGGCGTGGCGAGCATGATTCCGCCATGGACCGGCGTCGTCGCCAATCCAGGCTTTGCGCAATGCTTCCGGCTGTACGACGCGACGCCGACTTGCCATGTGCAGGGCTATTGCAGCGAACCGTGGCGTCCATCGACGCCTTATGTGCTCAATCAAAATATCTCCAACATCAACGGAGTTTATTCTTGCGTCGGCGCGGGAGTGTCGGCGTCGGTTGGCGTAGGTCCCGCCGGAACTGGAACCGGAATTCCCGATGGCAGCGCTTTATGGGCATTCTTGTGGTCTATAGCTGAAATGGTTTTCGGCAGCACGAATCTCGCGCCGGGGCTCAGCTTGCCGGTTCAGTCGTTTTCGATTTCGGCGGCTAACGCTTAAGGGAAAAATGCGGTAGCATAGCCATCACCAACGTAGCAGCCCTTATAAGAAGGCTGCCCCACCGCAGGGAAAATAGGCAGAGAGGAAGGAGAGAGCTAAGGAAAGATAGCAATGGCGGTCTACTCTGCATCTGGGCAACAAGCAACCCTGACAAGCGCGCTTAAGTCATTCATCACGCTGGCTTGCCCGGCGACGGCTATGCGGCGCTTCAAGGTCTTCGACATTAACGTATCGCAAGGCGCAGCCCCGGCTTCCACCGACACCAACATCGAGTTCAATATGGCTCGGTACACCGGGACGGTCGGCACCGGAACATCTTTCGTGCCGCCGCCAGCGGACCTTGCCGACGCGGTGACTCTGGTCACCTGCCTGACCAACTTAACGGCTGAGCCCGGCACTGTTACGGCTACAGCGCTCTTCGATATGTTCCTCAACCAAAGGGCTCCATATCGCTGGCAGACCTATCTAGGCTCTGGCGCAGAGCTTGTTATGCCCGCGACGGCGTCGATCGGATGCCGATTCGCGACGCAATCGGCTGGCTATACCGGGCAGGCAGGCGGGACGATCTACTTTCAGGAGCAATAAGCTCTTGCGCAAACCGACTGGCTATCTTTCCGTGGGAGATTCTGTTTCGGATCTTCCATTCGCTACAATGCCAGGCATTGCCGCGCCGCCGCCCGGCGGCGGCTATTTCGGGCGCGGGCCGGGCATGGGCAAGAGTCGGGTATTCGGCGGCCCGTGGGGCAGCGACAGGGAATGCGACACCTTCACTTGCGCGCATTGCTCGCATGTCGTTTTCGTCAAGCCATTTTGCGATCCGGCCGATATGGGCGGGCTTTGCCCGCGGTGCTCTTCTCCAAGCAAGCCGAGCTACCTATGCCCGGAGTGCGTCGATAAGGGCGTCTGCGATCCGTATGAAGAGAAGCTGAAGCGCTGGGAGGCACGCGACAATTTTCAGCGTGATTTTAGGGCCGCGCTAAAATAAGAGGCGGCAGCCCTTATGCCCACAATCTTCATCACTTCCGGGACTAGCTTCACGCTCCCGCCGGACTTCAACCCCGGCAACAACACCATCGAATGCTACGGCAGCGGCGCGACCGGCAGCGGCGCAGTCGCGGCTACTAGTGGCGGCGCTGGCGGTGGCGGCGGCGCTTATGCGTGGTCTCAAAACGTCAATCTTGGGGCTGGCGCACCTGTTCAAATTCAGATCGGGCAGCCCGGCGCGACCGATACTTTCTTTAACGCTTCTTCCTTAGCTAACGCTGTCGCCAAGGGGCCGACTCTCGCATGCGGCGCGCAAGGCGGACAGCCGCCGCCATCGAATGGCGTTGGCGGCAGCGGCGGGCAGGCTGCAAATTCCTGCGGCGGCGTAAAATGGAACGGCGGCAATGGCGGCAATGGCGGCTTTGTAAGCGGCAATTACTCTGGCGGCGGCGGCGGCGGCGCGGCTGGCTGGAACGGCCTCGGCGGAAATGGCGCAACCGCTGCCTTGTATAGCGGCGGGCGTGACGGCGGCGGCGGGGGCGGCGGCGCGAATGGCGGACAGCCCGGCGGGACTTGGAATACATCGACTCTTAATGGCGGTCCAGGCGGCAACGGACGCGGCGGCGTCGGCGGCGGCGCTGGCGGAGGCGGTCCTGGCGGCGGCGGCTATGCGGGCGGCGGCGGCGGCGGCGGCGGCTGGCATTCAGCCGGGCCTGGCGGCGCTGGCGGCTTAGACGATTGGTATTCGACCGGCGTTTATGGCCCCGGCGGCGGCGGCGGCGGCGGCGGCCCCTATTCAGCAGGCGGCGCGGCTAATCCAGGCGGCAACGGCGGCGGCATGGGCGGCGGCGGCGGCGGCGCTGGCTGGAATGCCCAGCCGGGCGGCTATGGCTCGACCGGGCTCATCGTCATCACTTATGTTTCCGCGCCGCCAGCCAATGTGATTGGCGGCGGCGGCGCTATTCCATATTTGGCTTTGCGCGCTCCTGCCATTATTCAAGCGCGCGGAATGCCTCGGCTGCCCGATATTCCGCCAACTAAAATGGATTGGCTTAAGCAGCCTGCCGATTTGCTTGCGCGCCCGCCGGGGCAAGATCTTTATCAATCTATCCCGACCATACCGTTCCCGGCTCCAAACCCGACTCCGCTCTATAAGCTGCCCTGGCTTCAGATGCCGGAGTTCATTCGGCGGCTGCCGCCTTCGCTAGACCATCGCCAGCAGTTCCCCGGCAAAGCGCCGATGGACTTCTTCGCGCGCCTTAAAGAAGGCGCGGACACGGCTTCCAGCGGCGCAACCCCCATAACAGTCACGTCTTATATCAATGCGGCGCTTAAAGAATATGACGCCGTTGTCTCGATCGTTCACCCAATTCCAGACCTTGGCGGAGCTGACGACATTATTCGCCGCGTCAAGCTGCTTCTGCCAAAGGGATGGTGGAACGATCGAGCGCCAATCCGCGACGCTATTATTGGCGGCATCGCTGACGTGGCCGCATGGTCATATTCTCTAATATCTTACGCTAAATTGCAGTCAAGGGTCGCATGGGCCACTGGCATCTGGCTTGATATCATTTCGAAAGATTATTTCCGATTCGAGCTTCCACGCCGCGTTAACGAATCTGACGCCACTTTCCGGGCTCGCATCCAGGAAGAGCTGATTCGTGAGCGCGTGACGCGCGCCGGGATGAGCAAGGCGCTTGAAGATCTAACCGGCCAAACGCCCTACATTTTCGAGCCATGGAATACGGGCGACACCGGGGCGTGGGATATTGGCACCTTTGCTTGGGATATTGGCGTATGCGGCTGGGGCGATACCATCCTGCCAGCCCAAGCGTTCGTCAACGTCATCCCGCCAGGATCCGGCATTCCTGGTGCGCCGGGCTGGGATATCGCTGGCGGCTGGGATTCTGGCAGCACGATGTGGGGCGACATGAGCCTCATCGCGGGCAGCATCACCGATGCGGATATTTACGCCACCATCAACAAAACTCGCCCGACCGGCTCGATCGTTTGGACTCAGCTTTCTGCGCCGCAGGGTCCGATTCCGATTCCGCCGCAGACCGCGCCGACGCCGTCGATCATTGTGCCAGGGTGGTGCCAGCCTTCGATTTGGTATCCAAACATGCAGCGGCCGACGATGCCGATGACGCAAATAGGGGGCTATCTCACCGCTAATCCAACAAGCCCGAATACCGAGCCGCCCTGGCTTACAAGTCAGCCGCCAGTGCATAAGCCGACTATCGCTATCGCTGAGATGCCAACGGATTATGGTGGCGCGCTCGTGCAGAATCCTACGACGCCGACATTCAAGCCGCCGCTCATGAATGCTCAGCCATTCTTCCGGCCGCCGAAGCTTCAAGATTGGTTTTCTACCATGCCTACTAGTTCGATGGCGGTCGGGGCTTCGAATAGGGCGTTGTGGGATGATAGCGCAGGGATATTATGGGATGATGGCGTAAACGTAGCGTGGAATTAAGGTCATGGTTGATAGGACTATTTCCGCCGCAGGCCCGACTCCGTTTTTAAATCCGACCGACAGGATTCCGATATCCCAAGGGCCGTTTACGCCAGGAAAAGCGGCGTTCACAACGCCATTGCAATTATTGCCTTTCGTCTCGGCGGCCGATTTTAATGCTTCTGGAAGTAATGCCACCACCACTGGCACGATATCGGCGGCTAGCACAAGCCTTGCGGTGGCGTCGGCTGCCGGATGGGTAGTCGGCATGGGCATCGCAGTCGCCGGTGCTGGGACTGCTGGGGCTAATTTAATTACATCGATTACCGCGATCGCAGGCACGACATTCACCCTTGCCGCAGCCGCGGTGACAGCCGTCACCGGAGCCGTCGTTTCCCATGACGATACGGCTGCTCTTCAAGCATGCATCAATTATTGTTTCGGCTCTGGATCGACGACGAATGGGAAATACAATTCACAGGCAAATTTGACGATGTTTATCCCTAATGGGATGTACAATGTTTCGACAGCGCTTTTAATTAAAGATTTAGTTGGCGGCATCGTTATGGGAGCTGGGCGCTATGCGACCATGCTTCAAGACACGTCCGGGAACGGAATCTTCGTCACCAATGCGTGCTCAAAGTCTGTTTTTGCGCACATGACTTTAACGGGGATTAGCACATCTCCTATTCTTTTCAATCTTGATTGGGATGGCGGAACGGCGGCTGGCGTCAATAGCAACAATGCCTTGCAGTCCAATATTTTCATGAATATGGCGTTCGATACGGGCTTGATCGGGCTTAGTCTCGGCACCACCGGGTATATGGGAAGCGAAACTACTATTATCGGATGCAGCATCGCCAATTTTACGACCGATGGAATCGCCGTTCAAAATTTCAACGCTCTGCAAAACACCGTCATCGGCGGCAACATCGCTCGATGCGGCATCGGCGTGCATGTCTATTATGGCAGCGCTTGCGTTTATAACACCGGCTTTCAGCAGCAGGTCAATTGGGATTTCCAACAAGACAATGCCGCGCATACCGCATGTATTTTGAGCGGCATTCGAACGGAAAGCACAAATTTTTGCAGAATCAATACCGGATCTTTAGCGGTAAAGATCGTTGCATGCAGCGCAGTCACCGCTACGTCTGGGTTTTTTGTTTATGCCAACGCCGATACGATCAGCATTGATTCTTGCTACAGCAATAATGGGCAAATCCAATTCCACACAGTGAATGGTGAAATATGCAATTCTGAGGTTGGAAGAGACGATTATATCGTTACCGGCAGCCAGGGGGTTATTCAATCAAGGAATGTTTTGCTTCCTAGTTCATATATCGCAAGCAGAACTGATTTTTTAGGTGGCGCTCCGCCGGTTTACGGAGGAAGCACTTGGAGTCAGTCGATTCCTTACATCAACACGGCGGCTACTGTGTATGGCAACGTCACATCGGCGCAGCTCATAGGCGTCTTTGGCTCGCCGGTCACTTACGCCAATCGCCCGACATCGCCAGCGATTGGCATGATCGCCAACATTTCGGACGCTGGGGTCAACACGTTTGGGGCAAATATAACGACCGGGGGCGGCTTATACCAAGTATGCGCTCGATGGAACGGCACAAATTGGACTGTCATGGGGATCTGAAGGATGGTAGACCGCACAATTACTTATACTCAAGCTGTGCCGCGCAGCCAAGACTTCCTACAAACCCAAAAGGATTTTTTACTTGGGCTTGGCTACTTGTCGCAAGCCATTCTCGGACAGCCGCAGCAGATCTTTTCTAATACTATCGCTTGGGTGGACGGGCTTGCTTGCAATCCGGTTTCGCCGACTTCTTTGAATGTGACGATCGGCAGCGGCTCCATTTATGAAATGGAGGAGATCGATGCGACCTCATACGGGGTGCTTGGCGTCGATACCGGCACAGTCTTGAAGCAGGGGCTGTTGCCTAGTCAAATCACCCTGGCTTGCACGCCGCCGACGACAAGCGGCTATTCGCAATATTACCTCGTTGAAGCGATCTACAACGATGTCGATGGCGGGCCGACTGTACTTCCATACTACAATGCGGCGAATCCTTTGATCCCGCTCGGCGGCCCTGGGAATAGCGGGCAGCAGCAGTATACTGTTCGGCAAGGCATATGCGTCGTCGCTCTTAAGGCGGGCGTAGCAGCCCCTACTGGCACTCAGACTATCCCGCCTGCCGATGCTGGCTATACGCCCTTGTGGTCTGTCCTGGTGTCCAATGGGCAGACGCAAATCACCAGCACCAATATCGCTGTCATTCCGAACGCCCCATTCATCTCGCCGAAGCTGACTCAGATCCCCCCGGCTATCCAGGCGCAAAAGGACAATTTCGCGATAGATCTGAGCACCGCGGCGGCACCCAATGCGATGTCGATCATATTGCCGTCATGGACCAATGTCGTTCCAGGGCTGACGCTTCGCATTCAGAAAAGCCTTTATAAAAACACCGCGTCTCCGACTCTAAGCATTAATGGCGGCCCGCCGCTTGGCGTCGCATGGGCTGACGGCAATGCTTTGCAGCCGGGCGATTGGCCGTTGAACGCGGTCGGGCAGATTACCTTTACCGGCACGTCTTGGGAGCTTTACACCATCGCCGGGCCGTCGATCTTCGCTCGCGTCGCGCCCGGCACAGCGCCGGTGGTCTCCGATGCTTCTTTGCTCCACTATGGCATCGATACCGGAACGGCGAACGCGGCGCTTTGCGCCAGCGTCGCCCCGACGATCGGATCGTCGATCACGGTCGGAATGACTTTTGAAGTCCAGAAAATAAGTCAGGCGAACTCTGGCACAATGACTTTTTCTGCTTCAGCGACGATCGGGGGCGCGGTCCTTGCGCCGCTTTATTGGGCTGATGGCAATGCCTTGCAGGCAGGCGATTGGCCAGCCGGCGCGCTGGCGATCATTGTTTTCGACGGAACTTATTATCGGCTGCTTTCGGTCACCAATCGTCCGGTCACCTTTCCGCAAGGCGCTTATGTTCACTATGGCATAGCTTCAGGAATCAATACTCTCACAGCGACGACGACTCCGCTTTTCAGCTCGATGGCGGACGGCATTTTTCTTGAGCTTAATCCGACGCAAGCCAATACCGGGCCGGTCAACCTTTCATGCAATGGATTGAGCCCGGCCGCAGTCCAAACCATAACCGGCAACAATTTGTCGTCTGGTCAATTTCAGCCAGCTCAGCCCGTGCTTTTGATGTCTCTCGGCGGGGTTTGGAAGGTCTTAACAGGGGGAGTCTCCGCCGCTGGATTTACGAATATTCAGGTTTTTACTTCTTCAGGAACTTATACGCCTACAGCCGGGGCGCAAAAGGCGCTGGTGTTCGTGACCGGCGGTGGCGGGGCTGGGGCTGTGGCGACTGGCGGCGGCGGCGGCGCTGGCGCTACAACCATATCTGCTGTCTCTTTAGGCGGGCTAGGACCAATCCCCTATACTATTGGCGCTGGCGGCGCTGGCGCAGTTATGGGTAATGGCGGCCCCGGCGGAACCACATCTTTCGGATCCTATGCTTCGAGCGGCGGCGGCAACGGCGGGACTGGCAATATTGGCGGCGGCGGCGGACAGCCTATCCTTGGAACGTTGTACTGTCCTGGCGGCGATGGCGGCGGCGCTCCTGAACAAACTACTGCTTTAGTTGGCGGCGTCGGCGGCTCGTCTTTCTGGGGCGGCGGCGGCATGGGCTGGGTGAAAGGCAGCTTCTCTAACGGCGCTGGCAATCCAGGGCAAGCTTATGGTTCTGGCGGCGGCGGCGCGCAAGCGCTCGGGCCGCCAGTCGCAGGCGGCAACGGGCGTCCTGGAGTGATTATGGTTTTGGAGTTCTAATCCAATGAAAAGAAAAGCCCTGATTAAAGACGGCAAGGTCACCGACATGATCATCGCCGGGGATGATTACAAACCTCCGGCTGGCTTTCGGCTTATCGAAGCGCTCGATGCCAATATCGGCGATCTCTTCGTGAACGATCGGTTCACCAGACCAAGAATCAAGTCTAGCCGCGATGATCTTTTGCGGGTCGCGCGAATCAGGCGGTCTCTAACTTCGAATTGGAGCTTTGTTTTTGAGCTTGAGAGCGGCGAGAAAGTTCAAGTGCCAGCAGACATCAGCGCTCGACAGGATCTCCTCGAAATCGCTTCGCTTGGCATCGACTCCAAATTCCTTTTTCCTGAAGGGCCGCGCGAAGTCACCGCTAAGGACTTCGCCAACATCGTCCGAGCAATCGCCGAGCGCACGGCGAAGAATCATGCGGTTTTGGCTGATGTCGCCGAGGCCATTGATAGGGAGCAAATTGTCTTTGAGGATCAAATCAACGAGCCGGAAAAGCTAGGCTTAAAAAAATGGATCGATTAAATGACGACTTATCCAGAGGGGCCATTAAGCCCTAGCGGGAAGCCGCCAAGCTCTAATGTTATGCTGCTGCCGCAGCTTGGCGGCATGACATTTTCGATAGCGAATAACGCCGGGTGGTATGATGTCCTCCTTTTTACTTCCCCGACAAACTCAGAAGCGCCGCTGGATATCAGCGGCATCAATTTTCATGCCGAGTTGAGGATTGCGGTCGGGGACGCCCAGAATTGGCTTGATATGAACACCGCCCCAGCGTTCGGGGTGGGGCAGCTCATCAATGGCGCTCTCACCGGGCAGCTTTTTTTTTCGGTTGACGTGAGTCTGATCGCTAAGCTTTCGCCAAGAGTCTATGTCATGGACATGATCGCGACGGACATCTCAAGCGGAATGATCAAGAGCCTCTGCGAGGTCCAGCCGATTCAAGTTACGGTTATCCAGGGAGTCACGCGATGATCACAGGGCTGCCGCCGCCTTCGCTTGTCTCCGGGACCGGGGGCGTTTTCGCTTCTATCGGATCAAGCCTTTCTTCTACGCCGACCGCGATCGATGTCACAATCACCCCTTCTATGGGAACCCCTACCACCATCTCGGCGGCGACCGATACGCTCGCAGGCGTGCTTGATGCAGCTAGGGCGTCCACCATCGATCATCTCGCCGTCGTCGCCACGAGCGGCAACTTCACGGATCTGATCAATCAGCCAGATCGCACCGCTCTCTTCTCAATAATTTTTGACGGCGGCGGCGCAGCCATCGGCGCGCCGTTCACGCGCTACCCCTTTTATGTTCCCTTCAATGCGACCATTGTTGGCTGGGCTCTGATGGCTGATCAGGTCGGCTCTATTTCAGTCGATATCTGGAAGGCTCCTCTTGCCAGCTTCCCGCCGCTAGTCGCCAACAGCATCACCGGCGGCAATCCGCCAGCCCTGTCGTCTCAGCAACAGATGTTCGTGACATCTGCGCCAGCGGGATGGACAACCCAGATCAATGCGGGCGATTGCTTGGCTTATCATGTCATTTCAGCGACGACGGTGCAGGTCGTGACTTTTGTGCTAGTGGTGACTCATTGACGCAAGTCAACCTCACATCCACCGGGGCTGGGACTTGGACGGTTCCAGCGAATGTCTCTTCGATCTTCGTTCAAGGGATTGGCGGCGGCGGCGGCGGCGGCAGTTGTCCAGGCGGCGCAGTGCCGGGCGGCGGCGGCGGCGCAGCTTACGCCTCGGCGACGATTTCGGTCACTCCGGGCCAGACCCTCTATTATTTCGTTGGGGCTGGCGGGGCGGCGTTCACAAATGGACGGGATTCATGGCTTAACGCCGCGGCTAATGCCCAGCCAGGATCCCCGTCCCTTGGAATCCTGGCTAAGTGCGGGACTGCCGGAACTGCAAATGGCAGCGGCTCGGGCGGGAGGGCGTCAGAATGCGTCGGCTCGCTTTGCAATAGCGGCGGCAGCGCCGCTGAAGGCGGGGGCGGCGCGGGCGGCCCGAATGGCGACGGCGCGGGCGGCGGCATTTGCAGCTTTACGAATTGGGGCGGAGCGGGCGGCGGGGGCGCGAATGGCGGCTCGCAAGGAAATCATTCTTCTAGCTTTAGCGGCGCAACTGGCGGCAATGGTTTCAGCGGCGTGGGCGGCGGCGTGGGCGGAACTTCATCAAGCAATGGCGGCGCTGGCAACACCGGCGGCGGCGGCGGCGGGGGCTATGGCAGCAGCGGATCTTTCTCGACCGGCGGCCCAGGCGGATCGGACGGCTCTTTAGGCGGCGGTATTGGGGCTGGGGGCGGCGGCGGCAGCGGCGGCCGAGTCGACAGCGGGACGCCGGGGCTGGGCGGCACAGGCGGCTTGTATGGCGGCGGCGGCGGCGCGGCGGGCTATAGCGGCACTACCTTCAATAATGGCGGCACCGGCGGGCAAGGCGTTATCGTGCTGATTTATTCCGCCGCGCTTCCGGCGCGAGTCACGGCGGTCGGCATGGCTGGGTGATCAATAAGGCGATCCCGGCGTCGCCGGTGGCGACCCTTCTAAGGGGCGAACCTTAATCTGCGGCTCTGTCTTCTCTTCTTTCGGCTTAGGCTTCGTCTTAGCCTTAGCCGGTTTTGCCGCATGAGGATGACTAGCGCCTAAGATTTTGTCGATGTTGGACCGGATGATGTCTTTCAAAGTTTTGCGGCAGTGCTCTTGCTGCATGCATTTGTCGAGCCGGGCTTTGTCGCGGTCTTCCATGGCTAAGGCGGCGGAGGTCGAGGCAATCAGGGTGACCATGGCGATGATGACGGCGAGGGTTCTGGACATTTCTTACCTTTGCTGAGTTGAATGGCGTTTCTGTGGCTATGGCTCGGGTGGCTGGAATCGAACCAGCGCTGTCGGCTCCAAAGGCCGGTGCCTTACCGCTTGGCGACACCCGAATAGGTCAACGATCGAGGCTGCGGCGTTTGCGCAGCTCTCGCTTCAATTCCCGATTTTCATCGGCGAGGTCTTCCGATTCGCTTCGCGGCGGTGATGGCGGCGGCGGCTCTTTAATGCCTATGAGCAGAAAAAGCACGGCGACGATTAATGCCGGGATTGCGAAGCGAAGCAAGCTTGCAAGGTTCGGATCCATCATGGGATTTTCTTCCCATCGTCAAGCATTTCCAAGCAACAGTCAGCTAGCGCCTTGGCTTCGAACGCTAAGACGGAAATAGGCTTCTGCCCTGGCGGGTTGTAGCGATCGAGATCGCGCCCGTCGCTGTGGATGCTAAGCCGCTTAATGGCGCTAAGAAGCACCGAGGTATTAAGCGCGGCCTGTTCCTTGGATGATTCGATGGCGAGCGCAATCAGGGCGCAGCCAACGAGAAGTTCTCGGCTATCGTTCATTGTCTTTACTCATGATAATGATTGCCAGGATGAGCGCCATGATCGAGATGGCGACAAGCGCTATCGCGACCGTGCCGCTGAGCCCGTACAAGAATCCGGCTAATGTTTCGTTCATGGCTGTGGTGTGTGAGTTGGGAGGGGCAGCAGCGCCGCCCCTTATTTTAGAAAGAATTCCTTCTCTATCCCCTCCAATTCCTCCAATTCGCGTAATTCAGCGTCTTGCTCCGGCTTCAGCCGCGCTCCCGGCCATGGGATGGCGCGGAGCGACATGCGCTGATAGGTCGGCGGCTCGTATGGGTTGAACGGGCCACGGATAAGCTGAGCAAGCTCCTGCCGAACGTACAGCACTTCGGAAAGCAAAACCCTTTGCATCCGGTTGAGTTCGTGGAAATGCTTTTCGCTGCATCCGCCGCCATTGTCTTCAATCATCTCTTCCGCCGCTTCGAAGCCTTTTCGAAAGGCGACTTGCTTATCGATATCGAAGGTGAAATCTACAATCTGCTGGGCTTCGGCGACGGCGTCAGCCAGCTTGATATCGGCTGGTCCGGTTGCTTTGATGTAGAATCCGAGCGCTCGGGCGATGTACGTGTCTTCGATCATAATATGGTTCCTTTCTAGGGCGATTATCGCCCGGTTTCCTGTGGTTGAGCAATGGTGGACTCGGAGGGAGTCGAACCCCCGTCATGCTTCAGTTTATATCGAATGTCATGATCGAAAAGCTTGGCGACGACGGCGGCGTGAATGCGATTGGCGGCTAGCTCGGCTGGCGGGTTATTCCATGGGCCGCAAGAGATCGACCAATCGGGCTGTTTATGAAAGCCGCCGAAATCATCTGGCGTTATCGGAGTCGCGTTCAGTAAAGGTTCCGATTCATTCAGCCATACCGAAAGCTTAGCTTTGATGATCGCTTGCGCATGGGGGAAAAGCTTTCCTGTTATGGCTGGCTTGATCGCATCCCATGCAGCGGCAAGCTCTGCGGCGAATTTCTCAGCTACAAGTTTTTGGTCGGGCGTTAGTGGGTCCATCTTCATTTTGGCTCCTCCTTTCTTTGGCGGCGGTGGCGTGATTGGGGCCGGCCCGATTGGCTTATCGAGGCGCGGCTTCAGCACAGGCTGGGTGATGGGCGGGGATTTCTTCGTCATGGTGGGAATGCAAGAGGCGCATTTGCTGCGCCTCTCCTCCTGTGGTTTTTGGGTTGATGATCAGGCGGCCATCGCCAAGGACCGCCATTCGCTCTGCGGCAGCTCAATCACCTTGCCGCCGAGGCGTTCCATGCGCGTAGCTTCGTCATAAGATTCGACATCCTGGGATGCTCGTGTCATCGCATTGTATAAGCCAAAGCGGGACAGCGATCCGCCTTCGATCAGGTGCCGAAGTACGCTGTTTTCCTGGGATTTATCCAGGTCGAACTTCTTCGCCGCGAGGTTCACGACCTTGATCGGATTGCCGTCGATAGGATCGGCTTGCGCGCCTTCGACCTTATCGACCAGGGCGTTGAACTTCGTGCGGTCGAAGATCGCCCGCACGGTGTCTCGGACTTGAAGCCAAAGCGCCTCATCGGTCTTCCGTTTGGTTTCGTCCGATAGAAGCTCGAAGAGCGCGTCGTCAGCGGCAAGCTCGTGCCGCGCGCCGAGATGGGTTTTGGTGACAGATCTTTCGCTGAAAGTAGCTAGGTTTGTGCACCAGCCCTGATAGAGCCCGCCAAGAACGCTCAAGCGCCCTTCGCCGGTTTCGCTGTTAGCGACGGTGATCGCCGGGTGGGCTTCCTTCGTATAGAGGATAGTGTGTCCGCCGTCGCCGAAATATGCGCCGGGATTCAGCGCCTTCATTTCGCGGCTGACATTTTTATCGACCGCTTTGAGATAGAGGCGGTGTTCGGTGATCTCGCAGGACATGATATCGAGATTCAAATCTGCGAAAATAGGCAGCACGATTTCAGCGAGGTCTTCGTGCTCGATGCGCCGGTAGCCATCCGAAAGCATTGCCCGGACCCTGCCGTCCAGGGTGCGAATCATGCGTTTCTTAGGCTCGGCGTCAATCCATTGGTTGACGTTGTCCGCAAGAAGCTCCGGCGCATTGGCTAGCATGCGCTTGTAATAGTCGGCCGGGATTTTGCAATATTGCGCAAGCTGGTCATGGGCATGCGGGGTGATGCCGTAGCTATCATCGCCGCGCACATAGAGCCTGATTTCTTTCGACTCTCCATGCCCATTCATCCGAAGATTGGCGGTAGGAACGATCAGGTCGCGCTTAGTGGCGGCGCGCCGCCCGATCTCGGCGGCGAGGCTTTGCAGAGAGCGTCCGGTTTTCATAGGGTTCTCCTTTTGGGTGCGGTAGTACCGACGAAGCCCCGCGCTGGGCGGGGCTTGATCTTAGATGCGGGTCGCGTCGGGTGATCGAAGAATTTCAAGCCAGCGCTTGGCTGCCCGGCGCTCGCTTTCATGCTTGTTCTGCTTCGCTGCGATCATCCTTTCGAAGGTATGCGGCGGCAGCTCATTTACGATTTTGCAGCATGTGTGCTCCTGACTGTCGAAAGCTGCAAAGTCAGGGGAAGTCCCCATTGCAGACAGGGCAATGGAAAGCTTGGCTTGTCACAGTGTCGCTCCTTTCATGGTTGATAGTCGAAGGAGCCGTAAAGCGACGGGTTTGCCCGGATCCCGGCTTCAACGATCGATCCATAGGCATCGTTCGCGTGCACCAGGATGTAATGCATGCCTTCGTCATAGCGGTCGGCTAGGGGCGGCTCTAATCCGCAATCGGCGGCGCTGGCATGGGGATGGAAGTCGCTGCCGAGATGCACCGCCCAAAAGCGGCAGATCGCTTTGATCGTTGCTTCAACGGCGTCATTCGACGGTTGGCGCTTGCATGGCATAATTGTGGTCCTTGGCTTGGGGGGATGTGAACCCCCCTTTTTTGTATTTCCTACGCAGCGTTGGTTCCGTGCCCTTCTTTGGCGGTGCCTATTTGCTGGGTAAGTCCTAGCTTGGATCTTCTTTGCTTAGCGAGCTTAGCCCCTTTCTGCCCGGCGCTAAGCTCCCGCCGACCGGGAGCGCTTTGGCCGGGCTTATTCTTATTATGATAGCATCTCTGCTACCAAAAGCTAGCAAAAAAATAAGGGCTAGCCCTTTTTGCTCGTCTAGCTTATATTCCATGTCATGAAATACATCTATGTGATGCGGCCGAAGCCGCTTTTGAAAATTGGCGTTTCGCAATCGCCAGAAGCGAAGCGTCGTCAGCTTGGCTATGTTGAGGTCGTTTATGCGATCAAAAGCAACGCTGCTACAGCTATTGAGGGCGCTGTTCATGAGGCGCTGAGGGGCAGGCGCATTGATGGAGAATGGTTCGATGTCAGCGTTGAAAATGCGATTAAGGCGATAGATGCGGCGGCAAAGTTGCATGGAGCTAATCCAATTCCGCAATCTTTTCGAGAATTGCTGTGGCAGCTCCAGGGACATCAAAGCCGGGAAAATTTTGCTGTCGAAATGAAGATGACCTACTGGACTGTCGCCGGATGGGAGAAAAAAAATCACATCCCGATACGGCACTGGAACAAGATTCTTGACATCGCTGCTAAGCGAGGACGCGGCGATATTACCAATGAACTTCTAACTAACCTTAATGAAGAACATAAAAAGAATAAACCTAAATAAAAGGGGTAGGATCCCACCCAACCATGACCAGGAATCAAATCATCGGGGCGGCCTCATCGGTCTGCCTGCTTCCGAGCTTTATTTTGACGGTCATTCCGACCGCCGCGCACGATCTCGGGCTTGCGGCGTGCATGGCTATCGCCGTCGTCGCGCTGCCGCTGGTTCCCTTTGCGATCCGGCGATGTTCCGACCTTAGTTCACGAGCCATGCTTGTCGTTCTTGGTTTGATCTTGCTGCTCTACAACTTCTCGAACGCCTTGGACGCCTTGAACCGCGGGCATGCCGCGGCGACCGGCCCGGCGCGCGGCCGGATCGCCGACGCCGCGGCGCTGCGCGAAAAAATTTCCGAGCTTGATGTCCGCAAACGTCAGGTTGCGCCGCATAAGACAGTAAGCCGGGAGTCCGCCTTGGCGGCGCAAGCCGCGCGCGACGCCGAGTGCAAGACCGGCTATGGCGTGAAGTGCCGGGCGCGCGAGGATGATCTTGCGGCGGCGCAACGGGACCGCGCGCTGACCGAGCGCGGCGAGCGCCTGGAAACAGAGCTTGATCAAGCCAAAGAAGATCTGCGCAAGCTTGGGCCGGTCGAGTCGACCGCCGACCAGACCGCCTCGCAGCTTGCTTCCCTTGCCGGGCTGCTCTGGTCTGGGGCGGATAAGTCCGGCGACGCCATCTCGACAAACCGGCCAGTCTTCCGGGCTGCCGTTGTCGAGCTTATGGGTGGGCTCGGCCCTTGGGTGCTGATGCTGATCTTCGGCGCGCCGGCGGCGAAGCCAGCGCCGAAGCAGAAAGCGAAGTCGGATCCCAAGAAAAAATTTCCAGATCCTGACAGTAAAGATTCTGTTGTGGATTGGTTTAAGGATCGCATTGAGAAGCGCGCCGGACGCAAGCTGCGCGCTGGGTCAGCATTCAAAGACTATGAAGCATGGTGCAAAAGCAAGCGTCTGTCGTCAGAGACGTTTACTTCGTTTGGCAATGTCCTGAAAAACGAGTTGGGCGTTGAAAAAAACACGGCTAACAATCGCGTAACTTATCTTGGCATCGGTCTGAAATTGAGGGCGGTAGCATGATCTATTTCATCAAATGCGGTGAGTTCGTGAAGATTGGATGTTCCAGCGATCCTCAGCAGAGACTTGAAGGGATTAGAGTTGGCAATCCATACGAGCTAAAAATCATCGGGCTCATTGATGGGGGTGGCGAGGAAGAGAAGCGTCTTCATGCCGCCTTTGAACCATTCCATCACAGGTACGAATGGTTCTTCTTCTCAAAAACGATCAAAGCTTTTGTAGAAAAACATTGCATTAAGCCAGAGCGCATAGTGGAAGCTGATGAGAAAGAGGTATTCATTAAACCAAAGACATTATTTGAAGCAGAGAAGTCACGCAACACAGTTATAAATTGGTTTAATGAAATGATTGTTGCTGCTCCAGGACGATCTCTCCGTGCAGGTCAAGTTTACAATCTCTATCGAGATTACTGCAAAGTCATAGATGCAGAGCCGGTTAATTTGAAGGTCTTTGGCACGATGATGAGACATGAACTTAACATTAAAAAAAGAGGCAGTGGGACTCGTATATCATATCTCGACATTTCATTAAGTCTCGCATTGGTCAGTGCGACACCTGATGATGGGTCTCGCAAAAGTCTCGCATAGGTATCGGGGATGAAGGTGATAAGGGGGATAAGCGACAGCGGCGGCGGCTCTTCCTTCTTCATAGAAGAGGACCCAGCACGCCTTCTTCCATGGCGAGTAGTACCAGATGTTGTTGTAAAGAGTCCACGCATAGGGGCAGTCCTCCGGGGCTACCCCTACGCAATAGCTCTCATTGGCGGCCGGCCCTGGAGGATCGTCCGCCTTCGCCGCCAGCGAGAAGATAAAGCTGAACGCCATCCACATCACGATGACCGCCACCGCCAGCCAAAACCAGTACCATCCCGCCCCGCGCTCGCCATAGCCTGCCCCGATAATCGGCTTTCCGAGCTTCGCCGCCGCCCGCGCGATGGCGTCTTTGGCGACGACATCGGGCACCTGGAACCATTCGCCATAGGTGTGCTTGCTGGCGAGGTCATGGTGCACCAGCGCTTCGATGCGCGAGGCGTCGGGATGGACCGCCTGATAGACCAGCCGCAGCGGATAGGTGGATCCGGTCTGCAATTGCTCCAGCCGCAAAATCGGGTTGTTGCTGATGCCCACCTTGCAGATTCCTTTATCGGTCGTGATCACGTAGATGGCTGTCTTTCCTCTTGGCATCCAAAACCAGCGCTTTCATCTGAGCAGTATTCTTGACGTTTCGAGTGGGATTCCGTCGATGGTGACCGCCGCCCCTTCGACCCGGAACGGCATCGTGATTCCCATGGGCGCGGCGTTCGACATGGCGACCTTCATGATCCCGCTGTCGAACGATATGGCGCTGCGGCAAACGCGCGGAATGACCTTGGACCCGGAAGTCCTGCCTTCATCGGTGACGTGAACGATTGCGACGACGGCGAGCCCGCGCCCGCGATACCAAGCCTGAAGCGGGCGCATCTTGTCGCGCACCGCGTCCTCGGTGTAGTTGCGGATGCGCAGCGCGCTCGCGAACGGCGAGAAGCTGATCATGCGGCAGTCGCCCAGATCTTCGGCGAGCTTGGTGATTTGTTTCAGCTTCGAAGCGACGCCGATCTCAGGCACCAGCATGCGGACATGAACCTTGCTCATATCGCAGCCCGCCGCCTGCAGGCGCGCAAGGGTTTCCAGCTCTGGATCCTCATCCTCGCAAATGATGGCGCTGCCGCGCGCTTCCGGCAGCACCGGCGCGCCATCCCACCAGCCTGGCCGCCAGCCGCCCGGCTCATAGGAGCCGCCGCTGGTGATGTAGCTGGCCAGCTTGGCGACGAACAGCGACTTGCCTTGCTTCGGCGGCCCGATGGCGAGCGTGATCGCTTCGCCCGGCACCCAGCCTTTCTTGATGACCGGCAAGCCGCGCTCGACTCGAACTTGATCGCCGCGCACGAACTTTTCGTCTGATTCCGGCCCAGCTTTGGCGGCTTTCTGACGCGGCGGTTCGAAGCTGAGCAGGTCTACTGTCCTTTCCCTCCGATGGAAGACCAGCTCGAAGCGGTAGTCGATATTCGGCACCGGAATCATGAGCGGCAGCACATCGACCCGGCAGTGACCGTGCGCCTCAGAAAAGCGGGCGGCGAATTCCGTGATCGACTGGCGCGCCACCGTCGCGTTAGCCGGGATGATGTAGCGCCAGACAAGAACGCTGTGATCACGCCCCTCGATCCAAGCAGAAGGCGGGCAAAGTTCATCAATGACTTTAACTTTGCTGGTCGGCACGGCGATGGCGACGCCGGTCGCCAGCAAGAGATCGCCGAGCGCTGGCTCCTTGGTCAGCGGCAAGCGGGAATATCCCAATAGAAACCGGACTATGTTGCTGCGATGCTTACTGATGAAGCCGAAGGCGTCTTGGCTGGTCTGGCAGAGCTTAGTTTCAAGCCAGCGCTCGCGCCGCCAAGCAGCAAGCGTCCATGGCGGCCGGCAAAAATCAACCAGGAAGGCGACGGCAGGGGTGGGGTTAAACATCGCCGCCTCCTTGGATGTCGTCGAGGATGCCGTCAGGCAGGATCCGGACTCCGATATATTCCATGCGTCCGCCGGTCTTATGCGGGAATGCGCCGAAGCGAATCATCGGGCCGCCGAGATCGGTTGCGATCATCGGATCGCGCGGCCGGTTCAGCGCGCGGCCGAAAGCCTCATCGCCCATGGTCGGGTGCCCGCGCTGGATGCACCAGCCGCGATAGTGCGCATGCATGGTCGCCAGCATCACCCGCTCGCCGCGGGCGCGCTCCAGGCACTGCCGCGCCCAGCTTTCGAACGCCATCTCGATCGGGTTCGCAAGCGCTCCTCCGTCGCCCACAGGAAGCCCGTCAGCGGCAGGAAGCCCTATCCGGGGCAGAAGGGTGCCGGGCTCGCTGTACATCGCCTTCAGGGCTTCCGCTGGTCCCCATATCATGGCGAGGGCGATAGCCCCGCCCAGCCCTACCGTGGCGAACAGCAGAAAGCGCTGCCGGGCGGTGATGATGATGCGAATTGGGATTGGGGTCATTTTTTGCGCAGGTTCTTGACTCCGGCGCGCGCGCTCGTCTTCGTATTGTCCAATGCGCGTCCTGGTCGCCCGCCCGTCCCATGAATTGAGCCAATCGCAGCCGCGCCAGACTCCGTTGTCGCAATCCTGCCTAGCGGCGCTGACAAAACCCAGGTCTTTTTTAAGCGCCGCCTCGATCGCCGCCATAGGGGCGGTCGCCAAGCTATCCTGGCCGCGCTCGGCCCGGGCGATAAGATAGAGCGCGCCCGACGCCGAGGTCACGATCCAGCAAATGATTCCGACGGCCAGGATAAGTTTGCCGATCTCGGGGCGGCGATCTTCGAAGAAGGGCCACAGCACCGGCGCGATGAGCGCCGCCCCGGCCGCGGTGAGGGCAAGCCAGACATAGCCGGGCCATTGCACGGTGCCGAACAAAGCCCCGAGCACGCTCAAATGCGCCCAATAGAACGCCCCGGCGACGCCGATCACCAAACCGATCCAAGCGAGGATGATAAGCAGGCGCGACCCGCGGGTGTCCTGCCATGACCATGTGCTGGTCAGGGGCGGCGGTCGATTCTGGTCTTCGTATTGAACCAGCATTAAATCTCGCGGCTAATTGCGGGCAGCTTCGGACGGTATTCAGCTTCGCCGCGCGGGCGCTCCAAAGCGACGGGCGGCGCATGCTCAAGTGCTCCGCGGCGTAGATCGTCATAGCGCGGATCGTAGCGCTCGACATGCAACTTGGTGATCTTCACCGCCATCCAGGCGACGATCCCAACAATGACGGTGAAGCACAGCGCGACGAAATTCGAATGCATCGCCCACGCGCTGAAGATCTTCTCCATGTGCTGGAGCATTTGCGACAGATCTGGCAGCGGCGGGGCTGGCGCGGTTGGCGCTTGCTGGGCGACGGCGGGCTGCGATGACTTTGCGAACGCCAGCCAAGCAGCCGATAGCGCGATGCATGTGATTGCGGACGCTAATAGCGGCTTGCGGAAAAATAAGATAAGCCACGCCACAGCCGGAATGGTGGCAATGCCTAGTGCGGTAGCGCTCATCTTGATCCTCCGTATGGTCCTTTCATTCCCTTGTGCATGGCGACGATAGGCCGATCCCGTTGGGGCGGCGGCTCCGGCTCATCTTCCGCTTCGAAATCCGGCAGCGGCCCATCGGGGCGCTCGAAATAGATCGGCGGGCATGGAATCCAGATGCTGGGCGGGCAGCCCGCGGCATTCTGGGCAATCCACTTCCAGCGATCCGGCGGATGGTAAATCTTCCGGGCGCTTATGATCCTGTCCTCTTCGTCCGAAACGCGGGGCGGCGGCTCCGATGGCGGCGCGGGCAGCGAGCGGCTTGCGGGCTTGGGTTCCTGGTTGCCATAGCCGAGCATCTCCGGCAGCGCTATGAAGCCAGCTGAAAGGGCTACTCCGAGTCCGATTGAAAACGATTTCCAGTCCATGGCGGGATAGATAATGCATTGCTAGCAAAAAAGCTAGCAACTAAAAAGGCAGAGGGTCATCGAAGGGGCGCTCAAGCTCCTTGCGCTTGTCTTTCTCGATCCACTCTTCAATTGGCGTCGAAGTCGGCGGCTTGCGCCGCTTGCGTCGCGGCGGCTGCGGCCATAGGTCGGGGTCGCGGCGGCGCTTCGATGTGGGCCAATCGGTTTCCTTATAGCCCCGCGTCATCCCAGACCTCTAAAGGCGGGCTAAAGGCAAAGCGATAGTAAGGCTGCCCGGCTTCGAGCCAGATCCACATTGCTTCATGGATGAACTGCGGACGGCAATCTGTTCCGCAGCCCATGTTATGGGGCTGCCAATTTATCTTGATCCGCGCGAGCGCGATCAAGAATCCTTTTTCTGAATCGGCAAGCGCACCTTGATCAAGGATTGGTCTTTTAAGCCTTGCGTTGATATGCTCGCCAACCCACGGCATGCTTTTTTCGTCTGAGATCCAGAGGATGATTTTGCCTAATTCATCCATGGATGCCTGCTTTCGCTCTTGCCTAGCCGTCTCCATAGAAATGGCTTTGTTCACTTCTTCGAACGTGTCGGTCATAGATTTTCTCTCATGTCTTTGCCATGGTCGAGCCCGTCTATGGTCTCCAGGGCGGCTAGCAGGAATTCAATGTGCGTCTTCGCGCCTTCCTCGCTGGCGTTGAGTTTCTTTTGCAGAATGCGAACCGGGTAGATTTCCTTCAAAATATCGATAGCCCGGCTTATCGCCAGCTTCTGATAACGCAGCTTCACTTCGTGCTTTGGCATGGCTTCGATTCTGTTCGATGGTGGGCCGGCGGTTGAAAGCCGGGCGCGATTGCGGCGACGCCATAGTCGCGGCGGTGCTGATCGCAGCAAAACGTTTCGCCGACCGGAATCTCAACGCCGCATTCCCAGCAATGCCAATCCTTAAGCTTTCTTCGCACGGTCACGCGGCGCTCGACACCACAGCGAGACATCCAGCGATAAAGCTGGTCATAAGAGACGCCAAAGCGCTTTCTTAAAGCCGGAATCTTAGCGCCTAGCTGATATTCGGCTATTGCCTTTCTGTAGTTTTCCGGGATGGAGTTCGGATCTATCGGCTCGGAATTTGCCTGATGCTGAATGCCAGCTTCATCAAGCGCGCGCTTGACGCGCTCGCTTCCGGCATGCAGCTCCCGGCAGACGCGCCCGACGCTTTTGAATTGCTCGAAAGCGGCGATGATTTGCTCAGCCGTCGCCGATGGCGGCCTGTCCTGAATGTTCATCTGAATCTCGCCTCCATCGCGGTGTTAAAGCATTCCAGGCTGCAATAGTCGGTTTCCTCCATAGCCTTCCCTTTGCAGCCGGGGGCTTGGCATGGCTTAAGATTTCTTAGCTTATCGTCTCTGACGCCTTCCCTTTCGCATGCCCGGCAGCAATATTTCCAGCGTTGGCGACACTGATCTTCCGAAAGCGGCTTGCCGCACCAATCGCATAGCTGTCTTGTTGGAGGCGTGGGTGCTCTTTCTTCCTTAATTTTTGGATGTGTGCGCTCTTCTCTCTTCCTGTCTCGAAGTTCGACGCTAGCTCGGTCTAAGCATCGATAAAGCTGCGAAGAGCTAAGCCCAAACCTAGCTTGGATGACCACAGTTTTATCGCCATTGGCGTAAGCGGCGACGGCGGCTTTCTCGTTATCATTCAGGGAAACCTTCTTTGGCATTGGCATGGCGGCAGTGGTCCTCTTCTAGTTGTTTCATGAAGGCTTTGTGGGATCTCAGCTCTTCAAGGGTCAGGCGGCCCGGTAGTGGCTCTGGGCGCGGCCCGGGGTGGGGAATAGGGCAAGCGGCAAGGATGATTCTTTCGTTGCCGCGAAGATGAACTAGCTCGCCGCCTTCCATCCCGGCGAGATTAAGCTGGTCGAGGCGTCCGACCAGCCTGACGTAGACTTCGGCAAGCAAGATCGTGTCCAGCTCCGCACCATGGACCGCCCGCGCGCCTTTGCGGATGCCGAAGTGGACGCATAGCGCGTCGAGCGTGTGCTTTTTGCGCGGGATCATTTTCTTGGCAAGCGGCAGGGTGTCGAACCAGGGCGCGTCCCATAGGGGTTGCCCGATCAGCCACATTTCGGTCTTGATAAAGGAAGCGTCGAAGGGCGCGTTGTGGGCGATCAAAGTCGCGCCTTCGATGAAGGCGAGGAAGGAGTCAGCCACGTCCTTGAACTTTGGCTGCCCCTTCAAATCGGCGTCAGTGATGCCATGGACAGCGATAGCGCCGGGATCCACCGATCGGCCAGGATCGAGCAGGGTATGCCAGCGCCGCCCGATGCGCACGCCGTCCAGCTCTACCGCGGCTATCTCGACAATGCGATGCCCTTCGCGCGGACTCAGACCGGTCGTTTCAGTATCGATGACGATTTCCCGCATCGCTCTCTCGCTTCGGCGACCCTTCGCCATTCGCGAAGGATCGCCTTATTTCGTTCTTGCGCTTCGCGAAGCTGCTGCGCGCACTCGCGAAGCGCGGCGATGGCTTCCTCGCGCGTCATGCTATCGACGCGCTTCAGTCCCCAATGGGTAAGCTCGGGCATCAGAACGGCATTTCGTCGTTCAATTCGCCGCCGCCGCTTGCGCCGCCGCCGCCGCCGCCGCGCTTCTTAGCCGGGGAAGCTGGCTTTACGGGTCCGCTTTTGCGCTTGCCGAGCCCCTTTGGCTTCGAAGACCAGAAGGCGTCGTCATTGCCGCCGCCGCGCCCTTGGCTTGGCTCGACTTTGGTGATCTCGGCGTAATAGATCGGTTCATCGCGAAGGTACTCGGGATGCGCTTGAAGGCGTCCCGTGAAGCGGATGTTGGTGACGCCTTCCTTGTCGAGCTTAAGAAGCTGATCTACGGCTTGATCAAGAACGTGCGCCCGCACATAGGCGATCAAGTCGCCCCAATTGCCGGTGCTGTCCCGGCCGCGAACCGGGGCTTCAATTTCGATGGGGATGTATCGGCCGCCGCCTTCCTCCTCTTCATCTTTCTCTACGGTAAGCTCATGGTTGATCGTGCCATCGACCCTGATGGTCAGCTCGTCTTCGGCGTCAGATCCGTCGATGCCGCAGGCGTTGAGTTGGAGAGTGTATTCGGCGCTGAACTCCTTCCATTCGCCGCGGCCCTCGCCGCGGATGCGCATGCCGCTCCGATAGTCCGCCCTGGATTCTGCGGCGCTGATTTGGTTGAAAAGCGTGATCTCGCTTCCCAAGACCCGCAGCTTGAACATGGTGTATCGTTCGTTGCCGGTCGGATCTCGGGTTAGCGCTCCCGTGGCTATGACTGTAAGCATGGCTTCCTTCTCCTTCGTTGGTGGTGGTGGTTAGTCGCAGTTGGAAAACGTGCAGTCCCGACAAGTCAAGCAATTCGCTTTCGGAAACCAGACGTTGGTTGAGCCGCAGTGCGGGCAGAAAGCGCCAGCCCATGTTCCGCCTGACGTATTTTCAACAATGCCGGAAACAATTTCGGCTGGGATGTTGAGCGCGATGTGCTCTTCGATAATGTATCCGATGGCGGCTGGAACGCTTGAGACGTACTTGCCGCTATGCCAAACGCCGCCGCGCGGGTCGGCGATGGCTTTCAATTCTTCAATGACGAAGCTGATGTCGCCGCCCCGGCGGAAGATTGCGCTGATCATGCGTGTTAACGCGGTTGACCATGCATAATGCTCAGCGTTCAACGAGTTGAAAAAGACCTCGTAAGGCGAACCGTCTGGATTGTTGTTGATAGTGATGTAAAAAGCGTGTCCGTTCCATTTGAACTTATGAGTCGCGCCAAGCATGGTCCGCTGCCTTGGAATGACGCGAGGGTGGTTAACCCCGCTCGCTTCATCGATCAAGCTCAAAATTTCCCGTCTATTTGGCAATGGCGGCAGCGATGTAGACTCCTCGCTGCCGCCATCCTCGCCTGCCTGACCATGACCTGACGGGCCATGACTAGCCTTGACCCGACTTGTCAGGCCCAGCCGCGCCTTCTCTTCCGCCGCAGGCGAAGCGGCAGAAGAAATCTCAAGAATGTTGCCGGTAATGGGGTTGGGACGAAAAGCGGCGCACGCTTTGAGCCCCATGTCATAGGCTTCCAAGTAAAGCTGTTCGAAATCTTCAAAAGGCATGTCCTCAGGGCAATTTACAGTTTTTGAAATTGATGAATCGACATCCGGTTGAAGCGCGGCTTGCATGTTGAGATGCTGCCGCGGCGACAGGTCGTGAGCGCAGGCTTGGAACTGCGGCGGCAGCTCCATGCCAGGGAACTTCTCCCGATAAAGGCGCACTGCATAATCTTCGACTTCGACGGGCAGCATGCTTCCGTCCGGCTGCTTGATGTTGCGCGTGAATTGGTGCGCATAGATCGGCTCGATGCCGCTCGAAACATTTCCAGCAATCAGGCTGATAGTGCCGGTCGGCGCGATCGAAGTCAGGTGCGAGTTGCGCATAGGTTCAGTAGTTCTAGCAGGATAATAGGTATTTCCCATCTTCTCGCTGAAAAGTGGGAATTTCCCCTTCTCCTCGGCAAGCGCGATGCTTGCCTCATAGGCGGCGCGATTGATCGTCTTCATCCAGGCAGCGGCGGTGGCGCAAGCTTCCGGCGAGCCATAATGCAAGCCGCACATGGCGAGCGTGTCGGCGAGTCCGGTGATGCCAAGCCCGATGCGGCGCTTGGCTAAGGCTTCTTCGCGCTGCGCCCGGAGCGGATAGTTAGAAACGTCGATCACGTTGTCGAGCATGCGGACGGCAATCTTGGTCACGCCGATGACGGCTTGCTCATCCCAATAGACCTGTGGCTCAAAGGGGTGCCGGATGAATGCAGTCAGGTTGATCGAGCCAAGCAGGCAAGCGCCGTTCGGGGGCAGCGGCTGTTCGGCGCAAGGGTTGGTGGCGCTGATGGTTTCGCAGTAAGCAAGATTATTAGTCTTGTTGATACAGTCGATAAAGATGACGCCGGGCTCCGCCGTCTCATAGGCGCTGCGCATGATCTTTTGCCAAAGCTTCCAGGCGTCGATGGTCTTGGAAACCCTGCCTCCGAAGCTAAGCGTCCAGCCTTCCTTGTTTTTCACTGCGCGCATGAAGTCATTAGTCACCAGGACGCTGATATTGAAATTGCGCAGCCGCAGCGGGTCACGCTTGGCGTCGATGAAGGCTTCGATGTCAGGATGGTCGCAGCGCAAGGTGCCCATCATCGCGCCGCGGCGCGCGCCTGCGGACATGATGGTCTTGCACATGGAATCCCAGCAATCCATGAAGCTAATCGGACCCGACGCTTTCGCCGCCACGCCGTGCACGTCCGCGCCGTTTGGGCGAAGCGTAGAGAAGTCCATGCCGATGCCGCCGCCTTGCTGCATGGTCAGCGCGCCATCCTTGAGCCGCTGAAAGATGCCTTCCATGGAATCCGATACGGTTCCTAGCACAAAGCAATTGAACAGGGTGACATCGCGGCCGGTGCCAGCCCCGGCGATGATCCTTCCTGCTGGAAGGAATTTGAAGTCTTCAAGCGCGCTGTAGAATCGTTTCTCCCAAAGGCGGGATTCCGCTTCCGGCGTGGCAAGGGCTTTGGCGATGCGCCGCCATGTGTCCTCGATGCAAGTGTCGCTGTTCAGCAATCTTGGGATTCCGCCTCGCGAGATGAAGCGATACTTGTCTTCCCAAATCTGCTTTTGGATTGGCAGCAGTTTCATTTTTAAAGTCCTTCTAGTTGCGCGTCGTGGTTGGCGCGGAGTTTGGTATTGCTAAGCTACAGTTTAGTCGCCTGAATAAAAGGTCTTGATAGTGGAATGCCACCGATCCTCGATGCCGCAGACTTCGAGCAGCTTAGGGATAGGATGAAGCAGGTCGAATGGCACTTCGTAGTTTCGGTGCTTGCCGTTTTCGGCGCGCGGCGGATAAGTCCTTAGCGGAACTTCGGCTCGCCCAACCCAGCCATTGATGATCACCCTAACTTTTTCGTTATACCGCAGCGCATCGCGAACGGAATCTAGCAAAGTTGCGAAGATATAGACTTCACAATTCAGCGGCCTCGGCTTGCCATAATCGTTGACGGCGCGAATAAGTCCTTCTTTGGCTTTTCGATATGTGGAAGTTTTGATCTCCATTCGATAATTGAGAGGCGGCGGACCCAAGAAATCCCAAGGCTTTCCGCCGGGCGGCAGCGGACTCAGATCTGGGAGCCTATTCGAACCAAGCGCTTGTTTCCCGGCATGCTCTCCGCAAAGACCTATGATCTCAGCTTCTTCGGTATGCCCTTCGCCCCAAGGTCCGTCTTTGAATTGGGTAGACCATTCGGTGACGGCTTCAGCGGCTAAGCGCAAAAAGTCATAGCCAACAAAGAAAGGCTTAACGCGGGGGCGAAATGATAAGCTCGTACTTCTCATCTATGTCTTTCTCCTTGGTAGCTTCCCTTGTGTTCATTGGGGCTGTGATGCTGTATTTGATCGTCACTTTTTCGATGTTCGCCCAAGCGTAAAGCGCGCGGACTTCCGGGCATTCGTCGTAGCTCAAGATCCAGGTTTGACTGTCGAGCGCCTTAAGCGCATCGGCTAGCCGCGCATGGTCGGCTTTGCTGAATTTGTCGCGATAGAGGTCATTGCCCTTCCTGTAATAGGGGGGATCCAGATAGAGGAGGCGATTGGGGATTAGGAACGGCTCGAAGTCGCCGCAGTGGATCTCCGCATAGCTCAGCGCCGCGTTCAAGCGGTCGATTTGCAGGCAAAGCCGGTCGGCATTCCATCGGCAGCCGACTTTATACTCTGCATCTGTCTGGTCTTTGCCGCCAATCGGCCCCGCCGCGCGCACGCCGAGCCCGCTATAAGAAATCTGATGGATAACTAATTTCATGAAGCC
>Ga0182036_10000158_pt1 | contig 29280 bp, 27 predicted proteins | sample sta12Cox44000080_FD_125966 | JGI IMG/M metagenome (GOLD analysis project Ga0182036, IMG submission 125966) | Lab enrichment of tropical soil microbial communities from Luquillo Experimental Forest, Puerto Rico - statoxic.12C.oxic.44.000.080 | ecosystem: Environmental > Terrestrial > Soil >...
AACCGCGTCACCCAAGCGGTATTTCGTTGCACCGCATGCGGTCACGGGCCCGCGCAGGCCGACGAACACGCCGCACATAACCTCCCACGGGCTGGACTGGCCCTTCACATGCAAGCCGCATGAAAAGAAGCCGACGGCTTCAAGCCGTCGGTCACGTCAAAACCGTGCCTGGAATATCCTGTAATCGTGACTAAAAAAACTGCGGTGGCGTCTAATGGCAAAATGTCGACGGACGCCGATTCCAAGTCCGCCCGCACCCGTGCCCGCATCCTCGATGCGGCGGCACACGTCTTGAGCTCGAAAGGGTTCGCCGGGACGAGGCTCTCGGATGTCGCCGACTACGCCGAGCTTCAGGCACCGGCGATCTACTACTACTTCAGGTCCCGCGAAGAGCTGATCGAAGAGGTGATGTACTGCGGCATCGCCGAGCTGCGCAAGCACGTGCAGGATGCCCTCGATGATCTGCCGCCACAGACATCGCCTCTGGAGCGGATCATGGTCGCTGTCGAGGCCCATCTGAGGCACGAATTGGAGATTTCCGACTACGCCACCGCCTCGATCCGCAATTCCGGGCAGATCCCAGAGCACCTCCGCACCCGGCAGCTCAAAGAGGAAACGGCCTACGGACGGGTGTGGCGCCGGTTGTTCGACAATGCACGGGCCGACGGGCAGATCCGGACCGACCTCGACCCCCGTTACGCGCAGCTGCTGGTCCTCGGGGCGCTGAACTGGGCCGCCGAATGGCGCGACCCACGCCGCGATGCCGTCGACGGCATCGTCGTCAACGCCCAATCCTTGGTCCGCCACGGACTGTGTCCGCCTGCGGAACCCCGGGCCTCCGCCACCAGGAAAGCGCGCACAGCCGCCAGCAGACGTTGAGAGGGCGCCACTTCGGGGCGGGTGGCTTAATTTTTTGATTCTATGTTAAATTATTCGGGTGACTGAAGCTTACATTGTTGATGCGGTTCGCACAGCGGTCGGCAAGCGCGGCGGCGGACTCGCCCACGAGCACCCGGCGGACATGGCCGCCCATGTCATTGGCACTGTTGTCGATCGACACGAGCTGGATCCCGAAGCAGTCGACGATGTGATCCTCGGCTGCCTGGACAACATCGGTTCTCAGGCCGGAGATATCGCCCGCACGGCGGCACTGGCAGCCGGCCTGCCCGAGTCGGTGCCGGGTGTGACGGTGGATCGACAGTGTGGATCGGCGCAACAGGCAGTACATTTCGCGGCGCAGGCCGTGATGAGCGGCACTGCGGACCTGATCGTCGCGGGCGGCGTGCAAAAGATGAGTCAGTACCCGATTTTGAGCGCATTCACCGCGGGTGAGCCTTTTGGCGCGAGCGATCCGTGGACTGGATGCCGCGGGTGGGAGGCCCGGTACGGCACCCAGGAAATCTCGCAGTTCCGCGGCGCGGAGATGATCGCCAGCCAGTGGAATCTCACCCGGGAAGATAACGAAAGCTTTGCGTTGAGCAGCCACCAGCGCGCCGTGGACGCAATCGCCGAAGGTCGATTCACCCGCGAAATCATCCCTTACGCGGGTGTCGTCGTGGATGAGGGGCCGCGCCCGGACACCTCGTTAGACAAGATGGCCACGTTGCCGACCCTGATCGAGGGTGGGGTGTTGACCGCGGCGGTGGCCAGCCAAATCTCCGACGGAGCCGCGGCATTGCTGATCGCATCGCAGGACGCGGTCGATCGGTTCGGGTTGACGCCGCGAGCGCGGATCCACCACATGTCGGTGCGCGGCGGTGATCCGGTGATGATGCTGACCGCCCCGATCCCGGCCACCCGGCATGCACTCAAGCGAACTGGGTTGTCGATCGAGGACATCGACCTGGTCGAAATCAATGAGGCATTTGCTCCGGTGGTACTTGCCTGGCTGGCAGAGCTTGACGCCGACCCCGAGCGCGTCAACGTCAACGGCGGGGCAATCGCTCTGGGGCACCCGATCGGCTGCACCGGCGCTCGCTTGATGACCTCACTGCTGCACGAACTGGAACGCACCGGCGGCCGCTACGGTCTGCAGACCATGTGTGAGGGCGGCGGACAGGCCAACGTCACGATCATCGAGAGGGTCTGACCGGTGCGCCGGGCACTATATGGCCCCGACCATGAGGCATACCGCGAAACGGTTCGGGAGTTCCTGGCTCGCGAAGTAGTTCCCCACCAGCATGACTGGGACCGCGACCACCGGATCGACCGTGAAGTGTTCGCCAGGGCCGCCAAGGCGGGGATCTACGCATTAGAGGTCGACGAGCGCTACGGCGGTGCCGGCGAACATGACTACCGCTATCGCATGGTGGTCTGCGAGGAAGTCGCCAGGGTCAACGCGCTGTCGTTCGGCCTGACCGTCAGCCTGCAGGATGACCTGGTGCTACATTACCTGCTCGATCTGACCACAGAGGATCAGAAACAGCGGTGGTTGCCAGGCTTCGCCTGCGGGGAACTGATCGGCGCCCTCGCGATGACCGAACCTGGCGCCGGCAGCGATCTCAGGGGGATCCGCACCAGCGCCCGCCGCGAGGGCGACCGCTGGATCCTCAATGGCCAGAAGACATTCATCTCGAGTGGCATCATGGCCGACCTCGTCGTGGTCGCCGCGCGCACCGACCAGGAGGGCGGCTCACGAGCGTTTAGCTTGTTCGTCGTGGAACGCGACACACCCGGGTTCCGGCGCGGACGCCAGCTCGAGAAAATCGGGCTGCCCGCTCAAGACACCGCTGAATTATTCTTCGATGACGCGGCGGTTCCCCTCGACAATCTCTTGGGAGAAGAAGGCCGCGGGCTGCACTATCTGATGAGCCATCTGCCCCGCGAGCGGCTGGGCGTTACCGCCCAAGCCATCTCGACCACGCGCGCGATCTTCGAGCAGACGGTCGAGTACTGCCAACAGCGCAATGCTTTCGGCCAGCCGCTAACCGCGCTGCAACACATCCGCTTCCAACTCGCCGAGATGGCCACCGAGCTCGACATTACCGAGGCATACGTCGACAAATCGGTTGAGGCGTTCAATGCGGGCGAGCTCTCCCCCATCGACGCTGCAAAGGGTAAGTGGTATGTCAGCGAGCTCCAAAACCGGCTCCTCGACCGTTGCCTGCAACTTCATGGGGGCTACGGGTACATGGTCGAATACCCAGTCGCCCGGGCTTATCTCGACACCCGCGCCCAAACGATCTACGGCGGCACAACCGAAGTCATGAAAGAGCTCATCGGCCGCGAGATTGCCGGATCGCGCCAGGCTGTTCCTCCGAAAGAGGATTGATCGGCAACGCGCGGAAGCGTCCTGGCCGCCAACCCGAACTTGCCGCGGCGGGGTGGGTTTATCCCCCGCCACGGCATTGTTTCAACGAAGCCGTCGGCGCGGTCGCTGTGGAGGGATGCGCGGGCCGCGCAGGCATTGGCATGGGGCGAATTCGACTTGTCGGCGTATTGTCGCCAACTTACTTAATGTCGGATAGAAGCTCGTGCTGTCGGCTCCTGTCACATTACTTTGCCCTGCGTCCGCAGACCGGCGGCAGCATCGAATGCCGGATAGAAAATCCTGTCGATGCGGGTCTGCAGGATCTGCTCGCTGGCTAGAATCGGTCATGGCCAGGCCAACTGACGAGGCACCCGCAGCGATCCCGCGGTCGGCCGAGGTCGCCGAGTCCAAGTCGGCCCAGACTAGACGGCGGATCTTAGACGCGGCTGCCCAGGTGTTGAGCGCCAAGGGATATGCCGGGTTGCGCCTCAACGATGTCGCGGCGCAGGCCGAGCTGCGGACGCCGGCGATCTACTACTATTACCCGTCGCGCGACGACCTCATCGAGGAGGTGATGTGGGCCGGCATCGCCGACATGCGCGAACATGTCATCGCGGTGCTCGACGCCTTACCGGCCGGCGTCTCTGCGGTTGATCGTCTGCTTACCGCGGTGGAGGCGCATTTGCGGCACGAACTCGAGATATCGGATTACACGACCGCGGCGATCCGCAATGCCGGCCAGGTGCCGGCGGGGATTCGCAAGCGCCAGGTCCTCGAGGAACAGCGCTATGGCGAAGTGTGGCGACGGCTCATCAACGACATGGCGCGATCGGGGGAACTTCGCGCCGACCTCGACTTGTACACGGCGCAGATGTTGGTCTTGGGTGCGCTGAATTGGGCGGTCGAGTGGTGGGATCCCCGCCGCGGCTCGGTGGACACCGTGGTCGCCAACGCGCAGTCGTTCGTCCGCCACGGGCTTGCAGAGACTTCGCCCGGCTAGCGTCCCGGCGCGGAGGGGGTATGCCGCAACGATTTTGTCGCCAGTCGTGGTCAGCGATATCGGGCCCGCGGCAACAATGAAGCTTCTCGGCGTCGTGTACGCGTTCGTTTTTGGTGTAGCGAGACACCCATTTCGGCGGTGCTGGTCTGGTCTTCGGGCAGGCCGGAGTCGCTGCGGGCAGAACCGATGCCGGCGACCAGTTTGGGCGCCCCTGCCGGGTTAGCTCGCTCAGCCAAAAGCCCCAGCCGCCGCCGGTGAGGTCGATGTTCTTGCCGCCGATGCGGTACAGCAGCGGCGGTTGGGGTTCGCGGATGTCGAACGGTGCGCCGACCCCGTCACAGCCAAGCGGTTACAAGATCGTTCGTTTCGTCGATGATGTCGACACTTCCCTTTTCCATCGGAAGAGCAACGAGAGCCGATTTCTAATAGTCATTAGAGAGATAATCGAGCAGCTCAATAGCCATCTGTCGTCACCCTAGCACAGAGTTTCTAGTATGTGTTAAATTATGATGCAGCTGCCTATCGTCCCCGGGAGAAACTGTGACAACGACGACGCGACGCCCCTCGGCGCCAGGCGCGCAGAACACGAGCACCGACTACACGACACTTCGTCTCGCCTTATGGTCGGTCGGCGTGTACGCGGGCCTCGGCCTACTCGGTTTCGCGGTGTTCGCCGGCTTTTGGCCACCCCCTGGACAAGACATGGACGCCTCAGCCATATCCCTGTACTTCCAGACTCACCACACCAACATCCAGGTGGGGATGGTCCTGATGGTCATCGGTGCACCCTGCTACTACACGTGGAGCGCTGCCCTATCGAAGATCATTGGCCGCATGGAAGGCCCGATAGGCGTCCTATCGACAACGGAACTTCTCGGCGGCCTGATGACAGGCGTCGTCACCGCCGTGCCGGCCGTGGTGTGGCAGACTGCGGCATTCCGCGCCGAAGCCCGCTCGCCGGAAACCGTGCAGACGTTATACGACTTCGGATGGTTGTTCTTCGACCTCACCTTCATGTTCTCGCTGCTACAGAGCGTGGCACTGGGTGTCGCCATCTTGATCGACCGTCGTGCGCAGCCCCTTTTCCCGCGATGGGTGGGCTACGCGTGCTTCCTTGTCGCGGCAATCTATGTTCCGCTGAGCCTGGTGCCATTTGTCCGAACCGGCCCATTCGCCTGGCATGGCCTGCTCAACTTTTGGGCGGTGTTCGTCATGTTCTTCGTGCTTATCGTCATCGTGACGCCCTGCGCCTTCGGCGCGCTGCGCCGCCTTGAGCACGAAGAATTGGCCTAGCGGAACTGACCGGAGTCCGTCCGAAAGCCACCCTGGGGTCCTACATCGGCCGCGCGGTGCTGTGGTCTTCGTCGCCACGCGCCGCCCGTCGGGACCGGTCAATTGATCTCGGTCAGCCGCGGTTACACGATGTGATGATCGGCCGGATCAGCCCGCCCACATATAGGTCGGCAGGTGCGCCGTCGACGCTCCGACGATGCCCAACCAGTTGAATGGCAGGTGATAGATCAATATGGTTGCTGCGCAGCAGAATCCGATCACAGCCAGGGTGCGCACCTTCGACTGAAGAGCCGGGCGCCACCGGTCGAATCCGCGCTCGACGGGCGACAGTCCGTCGTCGGACGAGACGGCCTGTATCCGCATCCAGGTATAGAGCAGCCCCAGCGCGGCCACGAGGAATGATTCATAGAGCGGGAACTGGAATTGACCGCCCGCCCACAGTGTCAACGGTCCGTACGTTTGCGCGTACGCGTAACCGTGGGTCAGTCGGATCGCAGCATTTTCGACAGCGAAGTCAAAAACGAACTCACCGACGAACACGATCGCCAACAACGACACGTTAGACAGCCGCGGCCAATGTGACCGCAGCGCGAAATAGGCCGGGCAGCCGACGATGGCCACACCAGCGCAAAAGTACACATACATCGGCGGCCCCCACAGCAGGGACTCCGCGTACCGCGACGAGGCCGCCGGATTGTGAAACGGCAGATACGCTGTCCAGACGCCCAAATTGACGTTGTGGGCGTTCCACGCGAACAGGTAGGTGTAGCAGTTGAGGAACGCGTCGGCGACGAAAGCCGCCATCCCGCCGAGGACGAACTTGCCGTCAAGGCTCAGCGCTCCGGTCCGCCGCCATGGCTTGATCACACAGAACCAGACCAGAAAAACCAGCAGTGCCATGCTGATTCCCTCGAAAACTCTCAGTGCCACCAGATTCCACGTCGGCATCCGGTCGGGACCGATCAGCGGCGTCGGCGCGAAATCGTCGGAGGCCACCCACCGCAGCAGGGCTTGCACCGCGATCACCAGCCACACCAACGCGATTGCGGCCCATACCGTGACCGCACCCGAACGGGCCGGCTCTGCCGTCGTCTCCCGCCGCGGCCCGGTACGGCGCAGTGTCGATCCGGACGTCACCACCATCAGCTCCTTTAGTTTTAATTAAGATTAAACACCCGGCCCCCGCCGGCCGCAATGGCCACACATTGCGGTGCAAGACAGGGTCGTATCCGGAGATCGGCCGGATCGTGGCCAGTGCACGAGAGTAGATGTTGTCTACAATCAGTACATGACTGAGATATGCCGTCTCAATATCCGGCCCGAAGAAGTGGAGACCGTCCCGATCCTGCCCTGCATCTGAAAGGCGCGTCGAACACATGACGCAGGCTCGGACTGACGATCCTTCTGCTTATCTCGGCGCTACCTGGTTTATTGACACTGAACATCCGAGGGTTCGCGAGTTCGCCGAACGTGTCTCCGAAGGCGCCGACACCGGCGTCCGGGTTGCGCAACAACTCTTCGTAGCAGTACGTGACGGCCTGCGTTACAGCCCCTACGCGGCCCGAGTGAATGACCCGGACAACTTTCGCGCCAGCAGCGTATTGACATTGCCGGCAACGTGGTGCGTACCGAAGGCTGTCGTGCTGACTGCGGTCGCGCGAGCACAGCAGATTCCAGCTCGGATCGGATTTGCTGACGTCAAGAACCATCTGTCGTCCGAGAAGCTCTCCAGCCTCATGGGCACCGATCTTTTCCTCTGGCACGGCTACACGGAACTATTTGTCGAAGGCAGGTGGACGAAGGTCACCCCGGCGTTTAACCGCGAGCTCTGCGCACGATTCGGAGTCGAGCCGATCGAGTTCGATGGCCTTCACGATGCCCTGATGCACGCTTTTGATGGCGGCGGAACCAGATTCATGGAATACGTCAACGATCGTGGCACGTACCCAGATCTGCCCTACGAGCGGCTGACGCAGGACCTTCGAAGTCACTATTCCCACATGCTCTCGATCTTGGAGGATGACGGTCCCATCGGTGCCGACGACGCCCTAATGGGACAACCGAACGCCTGATCCTGGGCCGTGCCGCCAGTGCCCGCGCTAGCCTTCGCCGATGCCTGTCAGCGGCTCGCGGCCTGGTTAGCGGGCAGCCAGCGGGCCTGGCGTTCCTGCACGGCCGCTTCGATGGCGTCCAGGATGCTGGCCGTCACGAGGTCGAAGATCTCGTCGGAGGACAGCCCACACTCCGCCATCGCCTTCGCCAGTGACGGGTACTCGCCCGCGTCGATGTCGTGTGTGCCTTCTGGCGGGTAGCCCTGTGTCTCATGCAGGGCGCTGCCGATTGCGAACAGTTCGAGGGCGTCGATCAGGGGCATGACCGCGGCGCTGGGCACCCCCTCCTCCATGAGCCGCGCGGCTGAGGTGTCCAGCATCCGGGTCCCCACACCCAGGGATCGTTTCGAAACGATCAGCGGCACCAGCGCGGGGTGCTTGAGCAGCGCCGCCCGCAGATTTCGCGCATTCTGCGACAGCCAGTGCCGCCAATGGTCCTCCGACTCATCCGGGGTCCGGACGTCGGCCAAGGCTAACTCGGCAGCGCCGACGAGTATGGCGTCCTTGTTGTCGAAGTGGTGATACAGCGAGGCGCCGTTGACACCAAGCGCGTCGGCCAGCCGGCGAATGCTCAGGCCGTCCAGCCCGTCTTCGTCGATGATGGCCAGCGCGGTCTCGAGGACTTTCCGTCGCGAGATCAACGCAACCTTGGGCCGTACCATCTCTGCCGCCTCCCCAGAGTGTGTCGATTCAGGCTAACCAAACACTGTGTTTATTGTGCGATGACACTCAACGGGCGGACTGGCCGACCGTGGACGCGCCGGATCCGTACTTCTTCTTCAAGTCAGCTTTCGGTAGCTTGCCGGTGACATTGCGCTCGAATGGCTCGACCTCGACGAACTCCGCGGGCACCTTGTATTTGGCCAGACGCTCGCGGCAGTACCCGGCGATCGCCGCGTAGTCCGGGTCGACACCGGCACGCGGAACGATCAGCGCTCGACCGACCTCTCCCCAGCGCTGGTCTGCGATCGGGATGACCGCGGCGTCGGCGATATCGGGATGCTCGTGCAGCACTCGCTCCACTTCAGCCGGGTAGACGTTTTCGCCGCCGGACTTGTACATGTCCTTGAACCGGTCGACCATCGTCAAAAAGCCGTCCTCGTCGCGCTTGACGGCGTCCCCGGTGCGGAACCACTCGCCATGGAATGACGGATCGTCGTCGCGGTTGCGGCGCCAGTAGCCGGGGGTGATCGCGGGACCGTTGGCCCACAGTTCACCGGTCTCCCCGATCGCGACGTCGCGGCCATCGGATCCGACGATGCGGATGTTGGTGTACTGCACCGGATCCCCGCACGAACCGAACTTCCGCAGCGTGTCCACAGGACGCACGACGGACACGATGGGGCCCATCTCGGTGGAACCGTAGCCCGGACTCAGCGGCAGACCGCGGTCGTAGAAGGCTTTGGTGACCTCCCAGCTCAAAAAGCCGCCGCCGACCTGGCCGTGCCGCATGTGCCGGAAGTCGGCGTTGCCGAACGCCGGGATGCCCGCCATCACCTGGTACATCACCGGCGCGCCGGAAAAGTGGGTGAATCGTTTCGCCGGGTCGCCCAGCAGTGCGACCACAGTGGCGGGGTCGAACCCCGATGCCACCGCCACCGTGCCGCCCAGCGCGAGCACCGGGTTGGTCATGCTGTTCAGACCTGCGGCGTGGAAGAACGGAAGCACCGCCAGATAGCGGCAGTCGGCCGAAAGCTGGTAGGGATCAAGCGAATTCAACGTCTGGTAGTGCAACGATTGATACGTGCAGATCGCGGCCTTCGGCTGCCCGGTGGTGCCCGAGGTGTAGATGAGCTGGACCGGGTCGGTAACCCGGTTGATCGGCTGCGCGGCCCTGCCCACGGCGTGTTCGGCGCCGGAGACCAAGTCGTACGGGCTGTCCTGGACGCCGAAGGACGCCAGCCGCGGCACCCGCGCAGCGGTGGTGATTGCGACGGCCGTCTGCTGCCAGGCCGCGTCGTGGATCAGCACCGCGGGCTCGGAGTCGGTGCACAGGAATTCCAGCTCGGGTTGGGCGAGCCGGAAGTTCAGCGGCACGAAGATCGCCCCGAGGCGCATACACGCGAACTGCAGAACCAGCACCCACGGGTGGTTGCCGGCCAGCACGGTCACCCGGTCGCCCTTGCCGATCCCCAGGTCGTCGGCCAGCGCGCCGGCCAGCCCTGCAACCTTGTGCTCCAACGCGTGCCAGCTGATCACCTCGCCGGTAACGACGTCTTCGAGCGCAGGGGCATGCGGCCGGCGCCGCGAGTGGTAGTACACGACATCGGTCGCGTAGTGCTCGACGCTCATCGCCTGACTGTCGGCCACGGAAGCTAGTTCAGTTGTGGGATCACGTCGGAGCCGATGAGCTCGACCATGCCGCGGAATTCGTCGGAGGGCTGGCCGCCCATATCGATGTAGATCAGGTTCGTGTCGCTGCTGAGCACCTCCGACCAGGTATTGAGCCGATCGGCCACTTCGGCCGGACTACCGACGATCGCGGGTCCTCGAGTGGTGAGGAAGCCGAAGTCGAACGGCTTGGTGACGAAGGCCGGCGGGTCGGGGTTGACCCGGGGGATCACCGTCTTCATCAGCTCGAAGTAGGCCCGGTAACGCGGCTCCCACCGCTCGCGTGCCGCCTGGCTCGTCGTGGCGACGTTGACGTGCCAGCAGGCGCCGATGCGCGGCTCGCGGGGGTGCCCGTAGGACGCGAACTTCTCCCGGTAGCTCTCCACTACGGGCTTGAACATCTCCGGGTTCCCGAACGCCGAGGGCAGCATCAGGTCGAGGCCCAGGCGCGCCGCCAGTTCCGTCGACGACTCCGAGGCACCGCCGCCGATCCACACCGGCATCGCACCAACCGGCGCGGGTTGCAGCACGAACTCGCTGATCGGTGCGCGGTGGCGCGAGCCGGGCCAGTCCACCTCCTTGCCGGCCCACAGCTGGATGAGCAGCTCCACGTTCTGCGCGAACAACTCGTGCGAGTCCTCCAACCGCTGCCCGAACAGCGTGTAGGTGGACACGAAGAAGTTGCCCCGGCCCACGACGACCTCGCAGCGACCACCCGACAGTGCGTCGACGGTCGCGTAATCCTCGGCCACCCGGATCGGATCCAGGTTCGCGGCCAATGTCACCGCGGTGGACAGCCGTAGTCTGCTGGTGCGCTCCCCGATCGCGGCAAGGATGACCGGCGGCGCGGACGTCGTGTACTCCAGCCCGTGGTGTTCGCCGATGTGCACGCCTTCGAAGCCGGCTCCGTCGGCGACGACGGCCGCTTCGACGATGGCCCGATGCCGTTCGGCGGCGGTAGCGGTAAACCCGGTGACCGGGTCGGTTACCGCGTCACCCAGGGTCATCAGACTCAATTTCATCTCGGCTCCTTGGATATCGATCGTTGTTTGGTTCTGGATGGGCGCCAGGGGTCAGCGACTCCCCGGCTTCACTGCGGTCAGGTTGCGTCGAAACCGTGGCGGCGCAGCCAGTCGTGGACGTGGTCGGCCGCCCGGGACAGGTGCGACCGTTGGTCTTCGCCGCTGAAGTAGTGGTTGGCTTCGGGCAGGTCCACGCGTTCTTTGTCCTGGTGGCCGATCGCGTCGAACACTTGCTCCTGGTGACTGGTTGGCACCGCATCGTCGCGGCCGTTGACGACCATGAGCACCGGCACCGAAACCCTCGGCGCGGCGTCGCCGGCGTCCACCTGCGCGGTGTCCAGGCCCCACTGCGACAGCCAGCTGCGCGCGGTGGTGAATCGCATCAGCGCTCCGGGGCTGGTGTTGGCCACCTCGGGATCGCCCAGATAGCTCCACCGCGGCCGGCGTCCGTTCGGCTCGATGGTCGAGTCCAGCCAGCGCGGATCGGCCATCGTCCCGTGCACGACGAACGAATGCTCGGCGTGCGGCTTGCCGGCGTTGTGGAATTCCTGCAGTTTCTGCTGCGCGAAGGCGGTGATCCGCCGGTTGCGCTCGCGCTGCCGCTCGCGGTAAGCGGCGAGGAAGTCGGCCGAATACGGCGGCTGATTCGGGTTCGCCGGGTCGTAGAGATCGAATTCGGCGTCGCGGTTGCGGTCGGGCTGTAGTTCGTTGGTGATCGAGGCGTCGAGGAACTCGGTAAGCAGCCGGTGACGGCTGCGCGGGGCGGCCAGCTGCATCACCGCATCGGCTGCCGGCAGCGCGGTTTCGGCCAGCAGTGTTGGCTCGCCGGCCGCGGTCTGGGTGATGGTGGGCTTCTCGGCTTCGGCCTGGTAGCCCATCATCGGCGATCCCCCGCCGCTCCAGCCGGCCAACACGACACGCTGATAGCCGAGCCGTTCTCGCGCGTCGCGAACACAGGCACCGAGGTCGAGCAGGTGGTTTTCCATCTGCAAGGCGAAGTCGCCGACGGAGTAGCGATTGGCATACCCGATGACGTGCAGCCCGGTGCGTGCCAGTTCGGAGAACAGCGGCAGGTAGGCGGGCGACCCGATCGGGTGGGACGCCACGATCACCGTGTCGGAGTCGCGGTCGCCACGCAGCAGTTGCGCGTAGCGAACCACGTTGTCTTCGACGGAGCCGTAGACGTCCTTGCGCACCGAATGCTCCTGCGACACCACCAGGAACGGGGTGCGCCGGTACTTCAAGCGGTCGACGGTCGACGGAGTTGACGACGTCATGAGCGGCGCACCTCCCGCCAGGAGATGTCGCGGTCGACCCGCGTCTCGCGCGGCAATCCGAGCACCCGTTCACCGAGGATGTTGCGCATCACTTCGGAGGTTCCTCCTTCGATCGAATTGGCCAGCGACCGCAGATAGGACTCGCGGACGTCGGTGCCGCCGTAGGCGGGCGAGAACGGCGGCGGCGCGACCGCTCGCAGCTGCTCGTCGTCCTCGCCGGGGATGAATGTCACTTTGTCCTCGTCTCGATCTCCCGGATCTTGCGTTGAGTATAACCATACATTGTTTGGTTTTGGTTGCCCAAGCTACGGAGAACCGGTTACCGGCACCGTCTTCTCAATCGATCACGTCGAAAAGCAGATCCAGGCGTTCCGGACCGTTGGCGATGCCCGGGGCCCAGTGCACTTCGGCGTCTGGGTCGGCAAAGCGCAAATTTGTCACGCGCTTGAACAGTTCGTCGAAAGCGACCGCGATCTGGATCCGCGCGAAATGTGAACCCAGACAACGGTGGATGCCCAGCCCGAAGCCAGCCGAGCTACCGCGATGCACATCGAACTTCAGGTGCGAAGCATCCTCGAAGCGAGCCTCGTCGCGATTGGCAGAATCGAAACGAATCAGCAACTGCTCGCCTTGCCTGATCATCACCCCACCGAGTTCGACATCTCTGGTGGCGGTTCGCCCGAGACATCCGACCGGCGACTCCAACCGGATGAACTCATCCATGTCCTGACGGATCCAGGCGGGATTCCGCAGCCGTTGTTCGAGTTCGGGCTGCCTTGCGAGGTGGTAGGCGATCGACCCCATCGCGCCCCGGGTCGTGTCGAGACCGCCCAGGAATAGGACGGTAGCGACGCCAAGCCGTTCGTCGTCCGTCAGGAGCCTGCCGCCATCCACCGTGCCGGTTGCGATGGCGTTCAACACGTCGTTTCGTTCAACGGGATTCGCCTCGCGCTCGGCGATGTACTGCCCCGCGAGCACGGCAAGTTCGAAGAACGCTTCGTCGGTGGCCTCGACGGCCACCCGAATCACGACTTGCGCCGCATGGTCCATCTTCTCTGGGTCGTCTTCGTTGAAGACGACCCTCGACAACGCGTTGCCGACGAATGGACCCGCATATTCCCGAACGAAGTCGAAGCGCCCGTTGTCGATGAAGCCCTCGATCAGGTCGGTCGCGTTCTTTCGCAACTCGGGCTCGAACCGCAGCAGAAAGCTGCGGGTGAACAGCGGGTTGAGGATTTTGCGCAGTTCGATCTGGTAAGGCGGATCGGAATCGAGCGGGTTGAGTCCCACCGGCGATGGGCGGGGCGCCACACCCGTCGACGAGAAGGTCTGCGGATCCTCGAGCGCCCGACGGACGTCCTCGTAGCGGGTCACAACGTACTGTCCGCCGCCGTCGGCATCGGTGTGCGCCACCGGGCAATTGCGGCGCGCGTACGAGAAGACGTCCCATTTGACCCTCTCGTGTTCGGGATCCCACATGTTGTAGTGCGGCAGAATCGCCGCCGCCGGGGGGCCGGATTCAGCGTGCACTTCGCCCATGACCGGGCAATTTAACCGATCGTTGTTTGGTTCGTCAATACGCTGCCGGCGGCCGCTACATTATCAAACAACGATAGGTTAGATTGGCCGTGGTGGGGACTACGGCACCACTGAACAGGAGCTACGAAATGGGAACGTTGGACGGCAAGGTTGCCTTCATCAGTGGAGGGGCGCGGGGTCAGGGACGCTCCCATGCGGTGCGGCTGGCCAAGGATGGTGCCGACATCGTCACGTTCGACATCTGCGAGCAGATCGACTCGGTTCCCTACCCGCTGGGAACCGAGGACGAACTCGCCCAGACCGTCGAGCGGGTCGAAGCACTCGGTCGCCGGATCGTGGCGGCCAAGGCCGATGTGCGCGACGAGGCGGCGGTCAACAAGGTTTTCGATGCGGGGCTCGCGGAGTTCGGCCGGGTGGACATCGTGATCGCCAACGCCGGCATCATGCCGGTGCTGGGTCCCACGTCGACCGTGGTTCAAGCGTGGCACGACTGCATCGATGTCATGCTCACCGGCGTGCTGTACACGATTGAGGCAGCCATTCCTACGCTCGTGGAGCAGAACCAGGGTGGCGCAATTGTGCTGACCTCTTCCGCTGCTGGCCTGAAGGGGACCACACGCAGCCTCCGCTCGAAAACGTACGGCATGTTGGGCTACACCGCCGCGAAGCACGGTGTCGTCGGGCTGATGCGGTCGTACGCAAACGCACTGGGCAGCTACAACATTCGGGTGAACTCGGTCCACCCCACCGGTGCCGACACTCCGATGATCAACAACGACGCCTTCCTCGGCGCCGCTCCCGAGGTCCCCGAACTGTTCGAGGCGATGACCAACATCCTTCCGGTCCCGCTGATCGATGCACAGGACGTGTCCGACGCGGTAGCCTGGCTGGTTTCCGACCAGGCGCGATACGTCACCGGTGCGGTGATCCCGGTCGATGCCGGTGCCACCGCACGTTGACGCCGGGTCCGCCGACGGCGCCGAGCAGGTGCGCTGGTGGCAGAAGATCTTCACCCTGAACGAAATCGCCGGCGATACCTATGAAACCGTTCCCATCGGCTCGGGTCTGCCACGCCTCTACGGCGGCCAGGTTGCGGCGCAGAGCCTGCTGGCCGCGGCCGCGACGGTCGGTTCCGACCATGTCGCGCACTCGTTGCACACCTCGTTTTTGTACGCAGGCGACGACGCGCGTGCGGTGAGCTACGAGGTGAACCGGGTGCGTGATTCGCGCTCGATGTCCACGCGTGTCGTCATCGCACGCCAACACGGGCGAATGCTCGCCACCAGCATCGCGTCGTTTCACACCGCACCATCGGGCGACGCCCCGCCACCGATCGACCACGAGTGGCGCCCAACCCAGACCGAACCCGTCCAGCCGCTGCCCGGCCCCGACGCGCTGCCATCGCGCTGGACGTCGTTGTCAGATCGATACGGAAACGACCTTCCGGACGGAGTGCCTCGACGATGGCCGATCGACCTACGATACGTCGACCACACCCCGTGGAGCGATTCGGCCGCCCCGCCACGAAACCGCCTCTGGCTGAAGGCTATTGATTATCCGCGCCATATCGCCAGTGCCGACCCCGCGGCGGTGGCTTTCGCGACCGATCTGCCCATGTTCGAACCGGTCTACTTTCCCACCGGGATCGCCTGGCGTGACATGGTCGGCCACATCACTCTGGCAGGATCCACCCTGGATCATTCGGTCTGGTTCCACCGTCCGGCGCATGTTGATGATTGGCTGTTGCTCGAGCAGTTCGCGCCCATCGCTCACGGATACCGGGCGTTCTGTCGCGCCGAATTACGCTCCCGTTCGGGGCAACTCATGGTCAGCATCGCTCAGGAGATGGTATTCATTGCGCCGCGGACTCACCGGCCCGATGCACCGGCGGAGCGAAAGGTCACACGCCGTGATGATCCGACCTGAGTTGCTCGCGTGACAATTTTCCGGTGACATTCCGAGGCAGTACGTCGGCCACGGCCAACCGCTTGGGCAGCTTATAGCGAGCCAGCCGTTGCACCGCAAAGGCATTCAATTCGTCGAGGGTAATAGTCACCCCGGGTTCTGGCACGACAACCGCCAGGCCGACCTCGCCCCACTGTTCGTCGGCGACACCGACGACGCCGACATCGCGCACGTCCGGATGCAACGCCAGGACCCGTTCGACCTCGGCCGGGTAGATGTTCTCCCCACCGGACTTGAACATCTCCTTGATACGTCCGGTCGGGTAGTAGAAGCCGCTCTCGTCACGCCATGCCGCGTCGCCGGTCGGAAACCAGCCGTCCTCGGTGAAGTAGTCGGCGCGGTCGCGGTCCCAGTAGCCGGCGGTGATGCTGGGACCCCGCAGCCAGATTTCACCGGTGACGCCGTCGTCGACGTCGCAACCGTCGGCATCGACCAGCCTGATCTGTGTGTGTGGCGCGGCACGACCCGTCGACCCGCTCTTCGCCGCCTCGAGGTTGGCCACCTCGTTGTCGAGAGCCGTTGCCATCGGGCCCATCTCGGTTCCGCCATATTGCGGCTGCAGCGGGAAGCCGCGGTCGGCCCAGAGTTGGAGGAGCTCCGGCGTTGCGATCGCCCCGGCGACGACCCCGTGGCGCAGACGCGACAAATCCGCCGCGCCGAACTCGGGTATCTCGGCGATGCGCTGGTAGAGCAACGGGATCGCGGCGAAATGAGTGATCGGCGGGTCGAGGCTAATCAGATTATGCAAAGCCTTTTCGGGGTCGAAGCGGGCCATCGTCGTCACCGCGCCGCCGAAGTACAGGATCGGATTGGCCATCACGTTCAGGCCGCCGGCGTGAAACAGCGGCATCGGATTGAGTTGGTGACATCCGGGCTGCGAGAACCCGGTGGTGTGGGCCGTGTTCAGGGCCTGCCAAACCAGGGTCGCATTGGTTGATAGGGCGCCCTTGGGTCTCCCAGTGGTCCCCGAGGTGTACAGGATGTGGGTGGGCTGCTCCATCGAGATGGCGCCGGTCGCACCGAACGGGACGGCCGCGGAGATGGCGGACTCGTAATCGGTCGCGCCGTGGGGCCGGTTGAAGGAAAGACGTTGGGCGATATCGGCTTTCTCGGCGACGGCGACCGCGACCTCCGCCCAGAGATCGTCGTGGACAATGACGCCGGGTCGTGCGTCGAGGCAGATCTCCTGGATCTCGCTGGGGTGCAACCTCCAATTGAGCGGCACGAACAGTGCGCCGAGGCGCATGCAGGCGAACTGCACCTCGAACACGCGCGGGTCGTTCTCGCTCATCAACGCCACCCGATCGCCGGGCCCGACCCCGAGCTCATGCAGCGTCGCGGCCACGCCGGCGACCCGGTCTTCCAGTTGCGCCCAGGTTGTTCGCCGCCCGTCGTCGGCGCATCCGAGGGCAAGAGAATCTCCGCGATGCTGCGCGTGGTGGGCCACCCAGTCTGTTGCGGCGAACACCATGTGCGCTCCGATCACCAGTTACCCAACGATGTACGAAATCTAGCGGATGCCAGCCAGTCGGCTGAGAGCTGTCGCCTTGTTTTACCAAACAACGTTCGGTATTGTCGGCCGGGTTGGGGTCCCGCGGCTGCGCGAGGACGACGCTGTCGCTAACCGGAGATGGGCACCGTGGATCAGTTCGATCATCATTCCGAGGAGTTCGCACAGCATTGGCGCCAGATATACGCGGATATGCGCGGGAAATGCCCGGTCGTCCACAGTGACCGACACGGCGGGTTCTGGGTGCTCACCCGCTATGACGACGTTAAGCGTGTGCTGCAAGACCCGGAGACCTTCGCCAGCGGCCGCGACCTGCGGTTCGGCGACCGCGTCATACCCGGAGGGGCCACCATACCGACCAACCCGGTACGGATGGGAATGATGGAGATGGATCCCCCGGCGTCGCAGTCCTACCGGCGGGTGCTCGCACCGTGGCTGTCTCGCAAGGCCATCGACGCCTACCGACCGCGGATGCAGGAGATCGTGACCTGGACCGTCGACCGAGTCATCGACTCGGGCAGCATCGACTTCGTCGACGACCTCTCCAACCCGCTGCCGGCGCTCGTGTCGCTGGACTACTTCGGGCTACCGCTGGACAAGTGGGAGCTGTACGCAACGGCGTTGCACAAAGCCGCCTACCGCGAGAAGGGCTCTGCGCGGGCGGTCGCGGAGATGCAGGCCGATCTGCGCGAGACCGTCGTCGGGCGCCGCGCCACCATAGGCACCCGCGGCGATCTGACCGACAGCCTGCTGACCGCGGAGGTCGATGGCGTTCCGCTGTCCGACGACATGGTCACCGAGTTGCTGTTCATGCTGCTCAACGGCGGCATTGATACCTCTACGGCGTTGATTGCCAACATGTTTCACTACCTGGGCGAGCATCCCGACGAGCGTGCCGCTCTCGCCGCCGACTCGGCGCTGATCCCGTCCGCCGTCGACGAGATGCTGCGGTACTTCACCCCGGGCCCCGGCGTCGCGCGCACCGTCACGCTACCCGTCGATTTCGGCGACCGGCACTTCGAACCCGGCGACCGGGTGTGGCTGGCGCTGGGATCGGCTAACAACGACCCCGAGGTGTTCTCGGCCCCGGACTGCGTCCGGCTCGACCGCGACAACACCGGCAGGCACCTGGCGTTCGGCTTCGGGGTGCACCGCTGCCTGGGCTCGTTCCTGGCGCCGATGGAGATGGCGGTGCTGCTCGAGGAAGTGCTGCGCCGACTTCCCGACTACCGGATCGACGCCGACCGCGTCTTGCACTACCCGACCATTCCGCTGGTCAACGGCTACATCGCGATGCCAGCCACGTTTACGCGCGGACCGCGCGTGTTGACCGGCTTCGCCAGCGCGTTGCCAATCCGGCTGGAACCGGCAGCCGCGGGCTGATCACGCGGTGGGGTCGTCGAGGTAGCCGTCGCGACTGCCGTCGAGAAAGGTCTGTCGGGCCTTACCCGAGTCACCGAGCATGTTCAGCTCGAACGTGTAACTGAGCTCTTGGCGGTAGAGCCGGCGCAGGTCGCGGCCCGCGGTGTTGTTCAACGACGCCTTCAGGCTGCGGATCACTCGGGGCGCCTTCGCCGCAATGGTTGCGGCAACCGCGAACGCCCGGGCAACCGCGGCATCAGCGGTGGCTTCGACGTGGTACACGCTGCCATAAGCCTGCAGCTCGGCGATGTCGAACGGCTCGCAGGTGAACATCGCAGCGCGTAGCCGCCGCTCCGGCAGCAGGCCCAGCGCCTGCACACCGCCGGTGGTGGCGCCGTTGTCGGCCTCGGCAAGCACGAAACGAGTTCCGGCACAACCGATCAGCACGTCACAGGTCCCGGCCAGCAGCACGCCGACACCGATGCAGTAACCATGCACGCAGCCGATCACCGGCACCGCGCATTCGGCGATCGCCACGCTGGCGTCTTGCGAACCGCGGGCCTGACCGAGGATCCCCTCGAAGCCGGGCAGGCCCTGTACCTCTTTCAGATCGCCGCCGCCGCAGAACCCGTTGCCCTGCGACCGCAACACGACGGCGCGAACCTCCTCGCGTGCCTCGTAGCCGCGGAGCAGTTCGGTCAGGCGCGTCAGGTCGGCGATGGAGAACGCGTTGACAGGCGGGTTCTCCACGAGGAGCTCCACGACGCCGTTGTCGTGGACGGTCTCGGTGAGAGCCATGGCTCAGGCACCGGCTATCGCCGGCACGTCCAGTGCCGTTGCCGCCTCGCCGAGTAGCGCCCGCGCCTGCGTGACGATCCGGCCGATAAGTTCGGCCACTGTCGGGATGTCGTGCACCGCCGCGGCGACCTGGCCCGCCACCAGGAGACCGTTCTCGACGTCGCCGTCCCGCTGCGCCTTGCGGATCTGCTCTTCCTCCCACGCCTGAAACTCCTCCCCGGACAAGGACTCCCGGGCTTGCGGCATGGCCTCTAGGCCCTTGTTGAGCAGCCCGCGAATCGGCGCGTAGATGCCCTGGTACACCACGTCGTCCCACTCCTTGGCGTCGACGATCCGCTGCTTGTACGCATCGTGCCACTCATGCTCCCGGGTGGCGATGAAGCGGGTGCCCATCGCCGCGGCCGCAGCGCCCATGGCCAGCACGGCCGCCAGGCCCCTGCCGTCGGCGATGCCGCCGGACACCACCACCGGCAGGTCGAGGGCGTCGATCACCTGCGGGGCAAGCACCATGGTGTGCACGGCCTTGCCGTGGGTGTGCCCGCCCATTTCGAAGCCCGAGGCGATGATCACGTCGGCGCCGTACTCGGCGGCTTTACGGGCATGTTTGACCGAGCCAACCTTGTGCATGTGCACCAGTCCCGACGCGCGGATCTGCTGACCGAATTCACCGGCGAAACCCGCCGACGTGACGATCGCCCGCAGCTGTTCCCCGACTCGGCCCCCGTCCCGTTTGGCCGCGATCGCTTCGTCGATGCAGACCCGGCTCACCAGCAGCAGCTCGCCGCTTGCGGTGCGGCCAACCGGAACGTTGACCGCGAACGGCCGGTCCGTCCTCGCCGCCACCGTCTCGATCGCGGCGCGGAAGCCTTGCCGAAGAAACTCTTCCGACGTGTTGGTGATGCTCGGGCAGCTAACGGTGCCGAGGCCACCGGCCGACGACACCGCCGCGGCGAGGTGAGTAGTTGGGGACGGTCCCATGCCGTCCTGCATGATCGGGTACTGCACACCGACCATGTCCTGGAATTGACGCCACCTGCTGCTCACGGATACCTCCTGGTCGTGCTGGTCATGGGTCAGCGGCCGCCTTCGTCGCGGCCGACCGAAACGGTCTTCGGGTGCGGCATCGGATGACGCACGTCCGGGGCGATATCCGGTGACTGCTCACGCACCCACTCGACTGCCCGGGCGTAGGCGGCGATCAGCCGATCCTCGGCCGCATAGTCGAATTTCGCCGGGTAAAGCGGGTAGTCCGCAGCAGTGACCGGGTTATCCTGCAGCCACTGCACCGCCTCGACCATCGCGTCTCGGGCCGAGACGACTTCGCGATAGCCCAACTCGCGCTTCGCCTTTGAGTTGTCCAGCAGGATGTGCGGCCGCCCCGTCGGCGGCAGTAATTCGATGAGCGCGGAGCCGGCCAGCTCCGCCGGAATGCCGACGAACTGCAAATCGCCACCCATGATGTCGGCGACCGCCTCGGCCCACTGCCGAACCGTGAACTGATCGTCGTCGGCGGCGTTGTAGGCCTGACCGTCGGCGACGTCGGGGTTGTCGACGGCAGCCAGCACGACCTCGGCGGCGTTGCGTGCCGCGCACCGGGAAATGATCCACAAGCCGTTGTCCGGCAGGATCATCGACTCACGACCATCCTTGATGCGACGTATCACCGACCATTCCCACGGCACCAGGTTGCGCGGTCCGTAGATCGCCGGATACCGGATCACGGTGCCGCGGAAAGCCCCTCGGGCGGCCCGGTCTAAGACGGCCCGCTCGGCGGCACGGATCAGGCCCGCGAATCGCGGGACGGGCTGAGTCTGATCGGCCAGTGGTCCGTCCTCGCACGCGTTGACCGCCATGCCGTAGGGCCTGACGATCTCCGGCTGCAGGCAGCCGCGGTAGGCGGGGACACCGCCGATGCTGATCAGCTGCCCGCAGCGCCCCGCGAAGACCTCCGCGATCGCGGCAACCCGGCCGTACATCGCCAGCACCACATCGAACGTCTCCTCGCCGACGGCCTCGGCGAGCGTCTCCGGGAAGTGCGGGTCGGCGTGGATGTGCCGAACCTGGGGCAGCCCGGGCGGTTCGTGGACACCGCGATGCAGCAACGTCACGTCGTGGCCGCGCCGCAGCAGTCCTTCGAGCACCGGTACACCCGTGGAGCCGGTCCCGCCGATCAGCAGAGCCTTCATCGCACTCCCCTAAACCAAACGCCAATTGGTTAATGCCATCAAACCACACTCACGCCGGCCGCGACCACCTCGTAAAGTCTTTCCGGTGACCAGTCCCGCCACCCGCCGCCGACCGGGCCGCCCATTGGGGGCCGACGGCGCCGGGACGCGGCTCAAAATCCTGCACAGCGCCCGGCAGGTGTTTGCCACGACCGGTTTCGAGCGGGCCAGCCTGAAGCAGATCGCCGAGGAAGCGGGCGTTACCCGCAACGCGATCGCCAACTACTACGCCAGCAAGATCGAGCTCTACGGCGCCGCGCTGGCTTCGGTCCACGACGTCGTCGTCGGGCGCATCCTCGACGACGCGAAGAACGTGACCGGTTCCGTCCACCGTCGCGTGATGGCGGTGTTCGAAAGCGCCGTCGCCTTCAGCCAGACCGACGAGACCTTCGTCCGGTTCTTCGTGATCTCCACCGCCGACGCCATCACCCACCCGGATCTTCGTGAACGGGCGCTGCTGCCAATCGAATCGGTGCGCGCGCACGTCCAGCAGCTCCTCGACAGCGCTGCGCGGGCCGGCGAGATCGACACCGCAATGGACACCGAGGCCACCACCCAGGTCTGCATGGACCTGTTGTGGGGCCTGGCGATGGACATCGGCTTCTACTCCGACGAAGAGCGCACCCGACGCACCATGCAGGCCATCGCCCGCATCGTCGCGGCCGCGCTCGCCCCGGCGAGAAGCGGCGCTACTTGATTGACGCACCCGCGTCGACGGGTAGCGCAACGCCGGTGATGTAGCGAGCATCATCGCTGGCTAGAAACAGCACTACGTTGGTGACGTCCCTGGCTTCGACCCACGGGATTGTCAGCGCGTTCATTTCTGTTGCCGGAACGGCGAACTGCTCCCGGGTCGGGCTCGGCTCGTCGGGCAGGAACACCCGATACGTCGGCTCGTTCTGGATCATCTCGGTATCGACGTTGGTCGGGTGAATGCTGTTGACCCTGATGTTCAGCGGTGCCAGCTCGAGGGCCAGGGTCTTCATCAGGCCCACCACGCCGTGCTTGGCCGACACGTAGTGCGAGAGGCCGGGCTGGGCGATCAGGCCGGCGATGCTGCTGGTCAGGATGATCGAGCCGCCCCGACCGCCGGCGATCATGTGCGGGATGGCGGCTTTGGCGGTGCGCCAGGCGCCGTTGAGGTTGATGTCGATCATCTCGGTCCACTCTTGCTCGGTCAGCTCGAATGACGCGCCGACCGACAGCACGCCGGCGTTGGCCGAGACGATGTCGAGCCGCCCCAACTCGGCGACACCGTCGTTGATCGCCGCGGTCAGGCCCGCGCCGTCGCGGACGTCGGCCACGCGGGTGACGATGCGCCGGCCCAGCGCCTCGACCTGCCGGGCGGTCTCGTCGAGGTCCGACCTCGTGGCCAGTTTGTAGGGCACGGAGTCGACCTGGGCGCAGATGTCGATCGCGATGATGTCGGCGCCCTCTTCGGCCAGCCGCACCGCGTGGCTTCGCCCCTGCCCCCGCGCCGCGCCGGTGATCAGCGCGACCTTACCTCCGACTCGTCCCGTCATATGTTGTTCTCCTCGTTGAGCTTTCGGATCCGGTCAGACCGTGTCGAAGGTGAGTGGGACACGGTCGGGGTAGTTGGCGATGCCCGGGGCCCACTTCAACGTGGCGGGGTCGGCATCAAGTTTGAGCTTGGTGATGCGGGCCAACAGCTCTTCGAAGGCAATCGCGATCTCCACGCGCGCCAGGTGCATCCCAATGCAACGGTGAATGCCCAGGCCGAACCCCGCGTTACCGCCACGGGGCGGGTCGAACTGCAGTTGGTCGGCGTTCGGGAACTTCTCTTCGTCGCGGTTGGCCGAGTCGAAGCGGACGAGAATCCGCTCGCCCCTGTTGATCGGGCATCCGTTGATCTCGGTGTCCTTGGTGACCACCCGGCCGAACGTCGCCACCGGCGATGTCAGCCGGATGAACTCGTCCATGTCGTTGCGCACCCAGCGCGGATCACGCACGCGCTCTTCGAGTTCCGGCCGCATCGCCATGTGCATCGCGATCGTGCCGATCGCCGAACGTGTGGTGTCCAGACCGCCCAGGAACAGCACGTTGAGCGCGCCGAGTGCTTCGTCTTCGGTGAGCAGCCGGCCATCCCCGGTGTTGGTGGCGAGAACCCGTAAGATGCCGTCCTGCTCGGGCGGATCGTCGAGGGCCGCGGCCAGATATTCGGCCGAGAGCACGGCCAGGTCGAAGAAGGACTCCTCGGTGCCGTGCTCGGCGACGCGCACCACGACTTCTTTGGCGCGCTCCATCTTTGACACGTCGGACTCGTTGAACACCAACCGGGCCAGCACCCGTGCCACGAAGGGGCCGGCGAACTCGCTGAGCAGCTCTACCTTGCCGTTGCCGATGAAGCCGTCGATCAGCTCGCGGGCATAGCCTCGCATGTTCTGTTCGAAGGTCAGCGCGAAATTGCGGGACAGGTACGGGTTGAGCAATTTGCGGAATGCGGTGTGCAGCGGCGGATCCGAGTCCAGCGGGCCCAGCCGCACGGGTGCCGGCGCCGGCGAACCGCCCACCGACGAGAAGGTCTCCGGATCTTCGAGTACCCGCCGCACGTCGGCGTAGCGGGTGATCATCCACATCGGGCCGGTGGATTCCGGCGCCACCAGGGTCACGGGGCAGCGCTTCCGCGCGTAGGCGAAGGCGTCGTACTTCCATTCCTCGTGTTCGGCCGCGAACGTATCGAACGATGCGAGCAGCGCAGCGCAGTCGCGCTCAACGGAGGAGGTCATCGGCGGGCGCTTTCAGGGTCGACGGTGATGCTGACCGAAACGCACTAAGCAAACGGCGTTCGGTATTAATTGGCCAGCATGCCATATGTTGTGGATCACGTCTACCCGCCTAGCGGCGGGGTCCGGGAGCTGCTCAGTCCTGCAAAATCGGGTCGAGCTTCAGCGGCCGCGCGGCCTCGACCATGATGATTTCCCACTCGATTCGCGGGTGCTCGTCCCATTCCCGCCGGGACTTGAGCCGGGCGCGGTCGGGAAAGCCGTGGTGGATGCCCTGCGGATCGTGGCTGACCAGGCCGGGTTTGAGGGGACGGCCCAACGACTTGCCGCCGTGGATGAGCGCGACCTCGTCGTAGTCGGCGTTGCGGTGAAACCATGGGATACGCTCGACGCCCTTGACGGACTCGAAGGGGCGCGGCAACAGGTTGATGATGTTGATGCCCTCGGCCACCAGGAAGCAGTGCATCGACGGAGGCAGGTGCAGGCTGTCGGACATGATCACGTTCCAGTCGCGGATGTTGAACGCAAACGGGAAGTAATCCCCCTTCCACCCCTGCACGTCGCAGGGATGATGGTCGACGTAGATCGAGGAGTACTCGTCGTCGTACTTCACCAGGATCTCGTACTCTTCCGCTTCCGAGGTGACCGGCACGGGCTCGGGAACCCGGATCACGTCGGCGTCGAACGGCGCGTGACGGCCCAGCCCGATGTAGTTCGGCGCCCGCAGTTCGCCCACCGTCTCGATGCCGAACAAAAATGTCTCGCCCGGATCGACCAGCCATCGGTGGGTGATGGCCTTGGGGATCACCACATAGTCGCCCTGTTCGTAGCCGATCGGCCCGAACTCAGTTTCGACCGTTCCGGAACCGCGGTGGACGAACCAGCATTCGTCGCCGTCGACATTGCGTCGATAGAACGGCATCGACTCGACCCGCCGCGACAACCAGATGGTGACGTCGGCGTTGTAATACAGCCGCTGCGCCGAGCCGCGCGGATCGGTCAAGTCCTCGGTCTTGACCTCGGTGAGCATCGCCGACGTGGACTTGAACCGTCCCTCAGCGCGGAACACCGTCGGGTCATTGCACCGATAGAGCACGGCCTCGCGCCCATCGAAGCCCTGCCGGGTGAGTTCGTCGTCCTTGAGCAGCGAACCGTCGTCGCCGGTGCCGGGCAGGTCACGGTGCGCCTGCCGGCTGGTTTTGCCCCGGCTGAATTGGATGAGCGTGCGCGTCTGCATGACCAGAAAGGCTACACCTTCATCAAGCCTTTGACGATCGCTGTTCGGTTAATCGCGCCCGTTGATCGGCCAGCGTGGCGAGGAGCCCGCTCAGCCGTTGCTGATCGGCGGGCGCCAGCGCCGCCAGCCACTCGCGCTCGCGGCCGGCCTGCTCACGCATCGCCTCGCGAAGCGCCGAGAGGCCGTGTTCGGTCAGCTGAACCCGGACCATCCGGCGGTCGGCACCGTCACGGGTCCGCGACACCCGCCCGTCACGCTCGAGGGTGTTCAGCGCGCTGGAGACGGCGGCGCGTGACGCCCCGGATAGCCGTGCGATATCACGCAATTCGGCGGCGCCTACGGCCCACAACACGTTCATGATGCGGAAGCCGGCCCACGTCCAGCCCCGCCGCCGGTGCAAGGACTCGAAATCGCGGGAGAGCCGGTGCTGCAGGCGCGTCAGGTTGAACACCAGCTCGGCGTGCTCGGCCGCGTCCCGGTCGACGACGCCGTCCGCGCGCAGGCGCCGGGCCAACAGCTCGCGGTACTCCTCGACGCTGATCGTCCGGGCCGATGGGTCCTCGGTGGTCATGCCCGATTATCGCGCGGCTGTATAAAACAAACTGCGTTTGGTAGTTTGGCGCGGTGATCGACACCTCGCGATCCGGTGCTCCCCCGCTGGCCGGCGTGCGGGTGCTGGACCTGAGCGCGCTCGGGCCGGGACCGTTCTGCTCGATGCTGTTGGCGGATTTCGGAGCCGACGTGATCAGCGTCGAGCGACCCGAGACGCCAGCATTCGACCCGGCCAAGTATCTGTCACGCGGTAAGCGGTCGGCGATCGTCGACCTGCGCCGTCCGCGCGGCGCAGAGGTGATCGCCAGGCTGGCCGAGCACTGCGACGTGCTGCTGGAAAGCAACCGGCCCGGCACGATGGAACGCCGGGGATTGGGGCCCGACGTGCTGTGTGCCCGCAACCCGCGGTTGATCTACGCACGGCTGACGGGGTGGGGGCAGGACGGTCCCTACAACGCGCGGGCCGGTCACGACATCAACTACACCGCGGTCTCGGGCGCGCTCGGCGCGATCGGCGCTGACGCGCCGGTGCCACCGCTGGCCATGGTCGGCGACCTGGCCGGTGGCTCGCTCATGACGGCGCTCGGCATCGTGATGGCCCTGTTCGAGCGCACGGTAACCGGCATGGGCCAGGTCGTGGATGGCGCGATCGTCGACGGCTCAGCGCTGCTGGGCATCACCCACCTGGCCGAGCTCAGCGCCGGCATCTGGCCGGGCCGCGGCAAGCACGTGCTGTCCGGCGTCGCGCCGTTCTACGGCGTATACGCCTGCGCCGACGGGCATTTCTTCGCCGTCGGGGCGATCGAGCCGAAGTTCTACGCGCAGTTTCTGGCCGCGCTCGGCATGGACGACGTCGACGTGTCGCGGCAAATGGATACGGCGACCTGGCCGGCGCTGCGCGAGCGCGTCGCCGCCGCGTTTCGCACCAAGCCGCGATCGCACTGGACGGCCGTGTTCGCAAACATCGACGGGTGCGGCTCACCGGTGCTGGAACTCGATGAGCTGGCCGAGGATCCACATCTGCGGGCCCGCGGCACGGTCGTCACCGGCCCCGACGGCGCCGTCACCTCTGCCCCCGCCCCGCGGCTGTCGCGCAGCCCCGGTCAGATTCGGCCGGCACCGGCGGCACGGGGCACCCACACCAGAGAGGTGCTCCGCGAGGCGGGGTTCAGCGCCGACGAGATCGACGCGCTGGCCACCGACGGGACCGTTGTCGCCGCGGACTGACGAAACGTCCGTCACTCGCTCAAGGTGATTGCGCTCTCCGGGCAGGCCAGTGCCGCTTCGCGGATGTCATCCAGGTCGGCCTCGGCCACCTCGGGGATCAGCACCTGTCCGTAGCCCGAGTCGTCGACCCCGAAATAAGTTGGTGCGATCAGCGCACAGCGACCATGACCCTGGCATTTGGCCCTGTCGATCGACACGTAGGGCACCGGTTGTCCTCTCGATGGGCGGCGTTGCGCCGGCGAACGCCGCCACCTAACCTAACGGCATTTGGTGAAACGGGTCAAGCGAAAGGGCGCGGCCGGGATACGGTGTTCTCAACTCGTTCGAGCGCCGGGTCGCCCCGGAGGCGCTGGGCTACCCGCTTACCGCGTTTCGTCACCACCCAGGTGACCCAACGCATGCTCGACTAAGTTGCCGAAGCCCCGGCAGGCATCCCCGAAGTAATTGAAGTCCAGGGCATTTCGGGCCCGGTCGACGTGCTGGTACACGTGGTCGCAGCCGACGCCGACGATCTCTACCGAGTTGCGGGGCAGATCCTTGCGATCCCGGACGTGGAGCGCACCAACAGCTCGCTGGTCATGCGCCGGTTGGTCGACTACCGCATCACTCCCCTGCTTCGCCGCAGCGCCGGACGATGACCTCGGGGAATGCTAACGATCGTTTACGTAATGGCACGACCGTCTTTTCGTCAACCCGGTGCCCGATGCGGCCACTGCGGTGGCGGTCTGTGCAGGACTTATACTATTTTCGGTCACGCTGCGCCCGCTAAACTTCGCGCTGCGGCTGGACCCCGTAAAATCTGTAAGTGATCGTTTACAGACAGGTGTCTAGGCGCTACCATTACCGGTATCGCCGCCGGTAGGTGGGCGCGCTGCGAGGCAAGGACCAGGGAGCGGAACATGAGCTACTCGATTCCCGACACGGTAGTCACCCAGGGGCCGTTCCAGCCGATGCGGTTCGAGGCCACGGTCGAGGAGTGCATCGTCACCCACGGCGAGATCCCCAAAGACCTCGCCGGCGGCATCTACCGCACCGGGCCGTGCTGGAAGCGGCCGACCAACCAGGGGACCACACCGCTGCTGGCGATGGACGGCATGGTGCAGGGCCTGGTCTTTGACAACGGCCGGGCCGACTTCCGCAACCGCTGGGTGCGCACCCCGAAGTACCTGCTGGAAGACAAGCACGGCCGCGGCATGTTCGACTACGCCGACGGCGGATTCGGCGACTACCGGGACTACGGCTACGGCGAGGTGGTGCGCACCCTGGACAACGCGCACACCCCGCAGGGCACCGCCAGCATCAACATCTTCCCGTTCGCCGGCGAGCTGGTCGTCTCTGGTGAGTTGGGCGGTCCCCCGCAGGTCATCGACCCGATCACCCTGGAGACCAAAGGCGTCGTGCCGTGGGCGCCGGCCTTATCCAAAGGGCCGCACGAACTGGTGTGCTTCGGCGACGGCACCTTCTGCGCTCACCCGAAGTGGGATGAGGACACCGGCATTCTTTACGGCTGGTCATACAGCGACACCGCACCGTATGTGTCCATGAAATACGTGCACCCCGACGGCACGGTGGAATCCCGCGACCTCTGGGATGCCCCCTACAATACGGTCGCACATGACATTTGGCTCACCCCAGAGTGGGTTGTGATGCCGTTCCAGCCATTCATCATCGACCGGCAGCGTAATGCCAAGGGCCTGGCCATCTTCGGCTGGCAGCCAGAACTGCCGATCACCCTCGCGCTGATCCCGCGGCACAACCTGCAGGGCGAGATCCGTTGGATCCACACCGATCTGCCCGCGCAATATGTCATGCACACCATGACGGCCAACGTGAGGGG
>Ga0182036_10000159_pt1 | contig 29178 bp, 21 predicted proteins | sample sta12Cox44000080_FD_125966 | JGI IMG/M metagenome (GOLD analysis project Ga0182036, IMG submission 125966) | Lab enrichment of tropical soil microbial communities from Luquillo Experimental Forest, Puerto Rico - statoxic.12C.oxic.44.000.080 | ecosystem: Environmental > Terrestrial > Soil >...
CACGGTGACCAATTCGCGGATCGGCTGACCGGCGACTTTTTTTCCTTCCGCCCTGGCGCTTTCGAAGTGTTTCACGACCGCATCCACCACCGCATACTTCTTCTCATCGTCGCAATGCGGTGACATCGTCGGCGAGCCCCAGGTCTTTGGCAGCGCCTTGCGCAAATCGGCCATGCTCTTGTCCCGATTGCGATCGAGCATGTCGCACACTGCGAGCGCGAAGATCATGCCATCATCGTAGCCGCGGCCGAACGGTTTGTTGAAAAAGAAATGTCCCGACTTCTCGAAGCCGGCGATGGCGCCAAGCTCATTGACCCGGCGCTTGATGTAGGAATGGCCGGTTTTCCAGTAGTCGGCCTTCACGCCATTGGCTTTCAGCACCGGATCGGTGAGGAACAGGCCGGTCGACTTCACGTCAACCACGAAGGTCGTGTTCTGGTGCATGCTCGACATGTCGCGCGCCAGCATGACGCCGACCTTGTCGGCGAAGATCTCCTCGCCTTCGTTGTCTACGACGCCACAGCGATCGCCGTCGCCGTCGAAGCCGAGCGCGACGTCGGCCTTGTTGACGAGAACCGCATCGCGCATCGCGTGCAGCATCTTCATGTCTTCGGTGTTCGGGTTGTAACGGGGAAACGTATGGTCGAGATTGCAGTCGAGCGGCACGACCTCGCATCCGATCGCCTGCAATATCCGCGGTGCGAACGCGCCGGCGGTGCCGTTGCCGCATGCGGCGACAACCCTGAGCTCGCGTTTAAGCTTTGGCCGCTTGGTCAGATCGGCGATGTAGCGTTCAGGAAAGTTCTCCACGAAATCGTAGCTGCCGCCGGCCCGGAAATCGAACTTCGCCGTCATCACGATTTCCTTGAGCCGCTTCATCTCGACCGGCCCGAACGTCAGCGGCCGGTTTGCTCCCATCTTCACACCGGTCCAGCCATTGTCGTTGTGCGACGCCGTAACCATCGCGACGCAGGGCACGTTGAGCTCGAACTGGGCGAAATAGGCCATTGGCGTGATGACAAGGCCGATGTCGTAAACCTTGCAGCCTGACGCCATCAGGCCGGAGATGAGCGCCATTTTCACCGATGATGAGTAGCTGCGAAAATCGTGCCCGGTCACGATTTCAGGTTTGACGTTGAGTTCGTGAATGAGGGTGCCGAGGCCGAGACCGAGGGCCTGCACGCCCATCAGGTTGATTTCTGTTTCCAGCAACCAGCGCGCATCGTATTCACGGAAGCCGGTCGGCTTAACCAGCGGTGAGGACTCGTAGGCATATGTATTGGGCGTGAGCGCGGTTTTCGGCGTCGGAAACATCAGATCCTCGGGCTAAAGGGCGCAAATCCAATACCCTAACGCCGGAGGCGCGGAAAGCGCTCCGCCACCGATTTCGAGGGCACCGATTACTGTTCGTGCAGCAGGCGGCCGTTGGCGTATTCGTAACGCCTGAGCCGCGACAGGAACGAGACGTCGAGCGGGTTCTTCGACAGCATCTCGTCAGGCAGGACCATGGCCGGCACGTTGTAGACCGTGATATCGCCGAGATGCGATCAATCTTGGCAGGCGCCAGCCGTCGCCGTGTAATCGCGGGGCTGCGGACGAATGCCCGCCAACGCGGCGGACGACTCGCGCAGGACAACGAGGGACGCACCGGTACAAAGTCGACAAACCGACCTTCGACCCGCGCCTCGACCTGGAAATGGCCCTGACGGTCGGTCTCAAGCATCAGGCTGCGACCGGACGTGGTCGGTTCACGCAGATCGTTGGCCGGTTCGAGGATCTGAGGCTCGGGACGCGCTTCAACTACACGATCGGCAAACCGGGTTGCATAGCTCCCGGCGACGACCAACCCGACGGCAAGGAAAATCAGCTGACGCATGACAAGGCCTGATGATCGCCGGCCCATGCGAGGCTCAAGGGGGGCTTAATGGATTCGGAGTGAACGCGTGCTTTTGCGCATGGTGACCGCGTGGTAACCCGATTGAGGACAATTGAAACTATTGGCCACGTGGTTTGGCGCGTCGCGTTGCCGGCGCCGTCAGCGGATCATCGGGCCAAGGATGCTTCGGGTAACGGCCACGCAGGTCAGTTCGCACATCCTTGTAGCTGCCGCGCCAGAATCCGGGCAGATCGCGCGTCATCTGCACCGGACGATGCGCCGGCGATAGCAGTTCGATGAGTAGAGGCACGCGTCCTCCTGCGATTGTGGGATGCACGGCGAGGCCGAACAGCTCCTGCACGCGGATCGAAAGCTTCGGCCCTTCCTCCGCCTCGTAGTCGATCGGTACCTGCGAGCCGGATGGAGCGGCAAAATGTGTTGGCGCCTCGGCATCGATCCGCTTGCGCAGAGTCCACGGCAACAAGGCGTCGAGCATCGCAGCGAGATCGTCGGCGCCGATTTGCTGCAGCGAAGTCTTTCCGGTGAGGAACGGCGCCAGCCATTCGGCCGCCGTGCGCGCCAGCGTGTCATCCGACAGGTCGGGCCACTCATCGCCTTCGGCGCGCCGCAGGAACATCACGCGATTGCGCAACTGGAGTTGCGCCTTGCTCCACGGCAGCTTGCGGACACCGATCGTCGCGATCCCCTCGGCCAGCAATCTGGCGCTTCCGGAATCGAACCCCACCGGCCGGGTCTGCTCGGCGAGAACCAATGAACCGAGGCGACGCGTACGACGCGCGCGCAGCGAGGCGGAGGTTGCGTCGAACGTCACGGTCTCGCTGTCTCTGATCTGCTCGGCGAAATCTTGCTCGATCTCCTCAAGCGTAATCGGCGCGGCCAGAACGATACGGCCGGCGGCTGCGGCTCCCGCAAGCTCGGCGACCACGAGATAAGTCTCGCGCGCAAGCGCCGACGCTGGGTCGATCATCCCGCCGCGGCCATTGGCGAGCAGAAATGCACCGCCGCTACCGCCACGATTCCTGGCGACGCGATCCGGATAGGCGAGCGCGAGCAGCGCCCCGGGCGACTGGTCGTTGTCTGTTTGCCTGTTGCCGGCCGTGGCCGTCCAGCGTCGCACCATCGCTCGCGCATCCTCGGCACGTCGTGAGCGATCGCGCCGGAAGTTTTCCAGGCGGTGGCCGAGATCGACATCGTTGCCGCCGAGACCGCGTTCCGTAAGAACGGCGGCAATCGCAGCGGCCATCTCGCCCGCGCCTTGCGCCGCGGCATCGACCACCATGCGCGCGAGCCGGGGCGGCAGTGGCAGGGCTCGGAGTTTGCGGCCCTCCTCTGTGATGCGGTTGTTCTCGTCGATGGCGCCGATCTCACGCAGCAAGGTCCTCGCCTCGTTCATGGCGGCCTGCGGCGGCGCATCGAGGAAGGCGAGCTGGCCTGTATCCCCAGCGCCCCATTGCGCGAGATCGAGTGCGAAAGACGACAGGTCGGCCGACAATATTTCCGGGCGCGTGTAAGGCTCGAGCGATCCGGTCTGCGGCTCGTCCCAGAGCCGGTAGCAGATGCCCGGCTCCGTGCGACCGGCGCGCCCGCGACGCTGGTCGGCGGCCGCGCGCGAGACGCGCACGGTTTCCAGTCGCGTGAGCCCGACATCCGGCTCGTAGCGCGGAACCCGTGCGAGCCCGCTGTCGATGACGACGCGCACGCCCTCGATGGTGATCGAGGTTTCGGCGATCGAGGTCGCCAGCACCACCTTGCGCCGCCCCGGCGGCGACGGCGAAATCGCGCGATCCTGCTCGCGCGCATCGAGTGCGCCGAAGAGACCGACGATATCGACATTCGTGTCGCGAATGCGCTCTTTCAGCAGCTCCTCGGTGCGACGGATCTCGCCGGCGCCCGGCAGAAACACCAACAGCGAGCCGCTTTCAGCCCGCAGCGCGCGCTCGACCGCATCAGCTGCCTGACGTTCGATCGATGCGCGCGGATCGCGGCCGAGATAGCGGGTCTCCACCGGAAAAACGCGTCCTTCGCTTTCGACTGCCAGCGCATCGCCGAGCAGCGCTGCAACCCGCGCGCCATCAAGCGTTGCCGACATCACTAGCAACTTGAGATCGGGTCGCAGGCCGAGCTGCGCATCGCGCGCCAGCGCCAATCCGAGATCGGCATCGAGCGACCGCTCGTGAAATTCATCGAACAGCACGGCGGCAATGCCATCGAGCGACGGGTCGTCGAGAATAAGCCGCGTGAATACGCCCTCGGTCAAAATCTCGATGCGCGTGCGTTTCGTCACTTTCGAATCAAAACGCACGCGAAGACCGACCGTGTCGCCGACCTGCTCGCGCAAGGTCGACGCCATGCGAGCGGCCGCGGCACGCGCCGCGAGCCGGCGCGGCTCGAGCACAAGAATTTTTTTGTCCTTCGCCCAGGGCTCGTCGAGCAGCACCAGCGGCACGCGCGTCGTCTTGCCCGCGCCGGGCGAAGCGACCAACACGGCGGCATCGTTGCCAGCGAGAGCCGATGTGAGTTGCGGCAGCGCGGCGTCGATTGGCAGAGATGTCTCGAAACTTCGCATGATTTTCGTCGTCATCATCCGGACCACCGGATGAACCGGTAACCGCTAAAAGCAAGAAACGCGATTTGGATGATTACCGGGTCCCCCGCTCGCGCGGGGGACGACAACTTCTATCAAAGGCGAGGCTGACAAACATCATTTCCGCGGCCGTCCCACGCTTTCGTAGACGAAGCCGTGGCGGGTAATTTCATCCGGCCGGTAGACGTTGCGCAGATCGACCAGAACCGGCCGCGCCATCAACCCCTTCAGCCGATCGAAATCCAGCGCGCGGAATTGCTCCCACTCCGTGACGATCACCAGTGCTGAAGCGCCTTCCGCGCAGGAATACGAATCGTCGCAGAATATGATGTTGCCGATGAGGCCCTTGGCCTGCTCCATGCCGATCGGATCGTAAACACGCACCTTTGCGCCCATGTCTTGCAACGCGGTGATGAGCGGAATCGATGGCGCCTCGCGCATGTCGTCGGTATTCGGCTTGAACGTGAGGCCAAGGACCGCGATCGTTTTTCCGCGCAGCTCGCCGCCGAGCGCGGCCGAAACCTTGCGCGCCATCGCGCGCTTGCGCGCATCGTTGACGGCCGCAACGGCTTCGACGATGCGCAGCGGCGCGGAGTGGTCCTGCGCCGTCTTGATGAGCGCGACCGTATCCTTGGGAAAACACGAACCGCCATAACCGGGGCCGGCATGCAGGAACTTCGATCCGATCCGGTTGTCCAACCCGATTCCGCGCGCGATCTCCTGAACGTCGGCACCCACTTTCTCGGCGAGATCGGCGATCTCGTTGATGAAGGTGATCTTGGTGGCGAGGAAAGCGTTTGCCGCATACTTGATGAGCTCGGCCGTACGCCGGTCGGTGAAGAGTATCGGCGAACGGTTGAGATAGAGCGGACGGTACAATTCGCTCATGACTTCACGCGCGCGTGCATCGGGTGTACCGATGACAATGCGGTCGGGATGCTTGAAGTCTTGAATGGCCGCACCTTCGCGAAGGAATTCCGGATTCGAGACGACCGCACAGTCGGCATCGGACCTTGTCTCGCGGATAATGCGTTCCACTTCGTCGCCTGTGCCGACCGGTACCGTCGATTTGGTGATGACGACCGTGAAGCCGTCGAGCGCGCGCGCAATCTCGCGTGCAGCCTCGTGAACAAAGCTCAGGTCGGCGAAGCCGTCGCCGCGGCGCGAGGGGGTCCCAACCGCGATGAAGACCGCATTCGCTGCGGCAACAGCGCCGAGGAGCTCAGTCGTGAATTTCAACCTGCCCGCGCGGGTGTTGCTGGCGACCAGGTCACTGAGGCCGGGCTCATAGATCGGCACCTCACCGCGGCTCAGCGCCGCGATCTTTGCCTTGTCCTTGTCGACGCAGACGACCTCATGGCCGAAGTCGGCAAAGCAAGCACCGGAAACGAGGCCGACATAGCCGGTGCCGATCATGGCAACGCGCATGTAAGATCCATCATGAAGGTGGCAAACCGCTTCCGGTCAAAGCCCGACCGCGGCCTGCATAGCAGACGCAATGCCGAGTGGCGAGAGGCGACGGCTTCTGCGCATTTTCTGTGACCGGAGATTCTGGCCGATTGATTAACGCCCGCTCCAGGCCCACATTCCGCACATGCCAGCCTCCGCAAAATCGAGCCCCAAAACAAAACCCGCCGCCCCAGCCCCGCCGACGGCGTCCCGCGCCGTCAAAAAGGGCGACCACGTGTTCCTGGTGGACGGTTCCGGCTACATCTTCCGCGCGTATCACGCGATCAGGTTCGAGCCGCGCACCGCCGACGGCACGCATGTCAACGCGGTGTACGGTTTCTGCAACATGCTGTGGAAGCTGCTCAAGGAGATGAAGCCGGATGAGCGGCCGACCCATCTCGCGGTGATCTTCGACAAATCGGAAAAGACGTTCCGCACGGAGATGTACAAGGAGTACAAGGCGCACCGACCGCCGCCGCCTGACGACCTCATTCCCCAGTTCCCGCTGATCCGCGATGCGGTGAATGCCTTCGAGATCCCCTGTCTCGAGCAGGCCGGGTACGAGGCTGACGATCTGATCGCAACATATGCGCGTATCGCCTGTGAAGCCGGCGCGACCGCCACCATCGTGTCGTCCGACAAGGACCTCATGCAGCTCGTGAATGAGTGCGTGGTCATGTACGACACGATGAAGGATGTGCGCATTGGCGTTCCCGAAGTGCTCGAAAAATTCGGGGTCCCTCCGACGAAGGTCATCGAGGTTCAGGCGCTGATCGGCGATTCTACCGACAACGTGCCCGGCGTACCGGGCATCGGCGTAAAAACCGCAGCCCAGCTCATCGGCGAGTACGGCGACCTTGAAACTCTGCTCAAGCGGGCAACCGAGATCAAACAGGACAAGCGTCGCCAGGCCCTTCTCGACAATGCCGATGCGGCACGCATGTCGAAAAAACTTGTGACCCTCGATGATCGCGTGCCCCTCGATGTGCCGATCGAAAACCTCGGGGTTAGAGAGCCCGACTACAAGGAGTTGATCACATTTCTCAAGGCGATGGGTTTCAAAACGTTGACGCAGCGTGTCGCCGAAAAGGCCGGCGTCGACGCAAGCCAGGTTGAAGCCGCGCAAGCACCATCGCCGGCACCCAAATCATCGGGCGTCCCGGCCGGGCGCACCAGCGGACAGGGACAGCTTCCGCTTGTTACCCCCTCCGCCGCCAGAAGCAAGGCCAGCGCGGGTGCGGAGGCCGCGCAACTGACGCCGATCTCGCTGTCCGAACGGCGGCTTGAAACGTTGCGCGCAAGCAAGATCGAACCAGCGAAGTACGAGACGATCGAAACAGTCGATCGCCTGAAGCACTGGATCGCGCGCGCTCACGACACGGGTGTTCTCGCAATCAAGACGGAAACGACCAGTCTTGATCCGATGCAGGCCGCGCTGTGCGGCATCGCGCTCGCCGTCGCACCGAACGAGGCGGCCTATCTGCCGCTCGGCCATCGCGAGGCAAGCGAAGGAGAGACCTCGGGGCTGTTCGCGGCCAAACTCTGCAGCGGGCAGATTCCCGAGCGTGATGCGCTTGAAGCGTTCAAGCCGATTTTCGAAGACCAAAGCATCATCAAGGTCGGCCACGACGTGAAACGCGACTGGCTGGTTCTCGCCTGCCGCGGTGTCCGCCTCGGAACGACCGACGATACGATGCTGATGTCGTATGTCCTCGATGCCGGCAAGGGCGCGCATGACCTCGACAGCGTCGCAACGCGCTATTTCGGTCGCAGCCCTTCCCGCTTCGACGACGCCAAAAACAGGGAAAAGGCGTTGTCGACTCAGGAAGCGACGCCGATCGTCCGCACCGCGAGCTACGCGGCCGAAGACGCGGACCTCATTTTCCGGCTTTGGCAGGCTTTGAAAGCGCGCATGGTCGGCGAGAAGGTGACGCGCGTTTACGAAACGCTCGAGCGGCCGATGCCGCGCGTCCTCGCCTGCATGGAGGAACGCGGCATATCGGTTGATCCCGGCGTCCTTTCACAGCTCTCCAATGACTTCGGCAAGAAGCAGGCGGCGCTTGAGCACGACATCAACAAGATCGCCGGGACACAAGTGAATCCGGGCAGCCCGAAACAGCTGGGCGACATCCTGTTCGGCCAAATGGGTTTACTCGGCGGCACCAAAACCAAGACCGGCCAGTGGTCGACGGGCGCGCGCACGCTGGAAGAACTGGCCGAGCAAGGCCACAAGCTTCCGCAGGTCATTCTCGACTGGCGGCAGGTGTCGAAGCTGCGCTCGACCTATACCGAGGCCTTGCCGAACTACGTCAATCCGAAAACGCACCGCGTGCACACGAGCTACGCGCTCGCGGCAACATCGACCGGCCGTCTCTCATCGTCCGAACCCAACCTGCAGAACATTCCGATCCGCACCGAAGACGGGCGCAAGATCCGCCGAGCCTTCGTTGCCGCGCCGGGAATGAAGCTCGTCTCAGCCGACTATTCGCAGATCGAACTACGGCTGCTTTCGGAAGTCGCCAATGTGCCGACTTTGCGAAAAGCGTTTCAGGATGGCGTCGACATCCACGCCATGACCGCTTCGGAAATGTTCGGCGTCCCGGTCAAGGACATGCCGGCTGAAGTGCGCCGCCGCGCAAAGGCGATCAACTTCGGCATCATCTACGGAATTTCGGCGTTCGGCCTCGCCGCGCAACTCGGCATCGAAAGCAAGGAAGCGGGCGCCTACATCAAGAAATACTTCGAACGTTTCCCGGGCATACGTGACTACATGGACGAGACGCGCGAGTTCTGCCGCGAGCACGGCTACGTGCTCACATTATTCGGTCGCAAGTGCCACTACCCCGACATCAAGGCCAGCAATCCTTCGATCCGCTCGTTCAATGAACGTGCGGCGATCAATGCGCGCCTGCAGGGCTCGGCCGCCGACATCATCCGACGCGCCATGATCCGTATCGAGCCGGAGCTTCGCAAGGACAAGCTCAATGCACGTATGCTTCTGCAGGTGCACGACGAACTGATCTTCGAAGTGCCGGAGAAAGAAGTCGAGCGCACCCTGCCGATCATCAAAGGCGTGATGCAGAGTGCGCCCGATCCAGCCGTGGCGCTGCATGTCCCGCTTCAGGTCGACGCCCGCGCCGCCGACAACTGGGACGAAGCGCACTAGCTAGCGATAGCTACCTGCGTTTGTGGCGCGCCTTCGCCTTTTTGGCGGAACGGCGCCCAGCGGGTTCCGCCCGCGCAGCTTTTGCGGCTTTAGCCGGCAACACCGCAATCGCTTCGATCTCGAACAACGCACCTGGTCGCGCCAGCTGGGAGATGGCGACCGTCGTACTTGCCGGCGGCGCAGCCATATTGAAGTGGCGGTCGCGCACTTCGCGGAAGATCGAGATATGCGACATATCGACGAGGTAGTTGTTGATCTTGACCACCTCCTTGAGCGTAGCGCCGGCGTCGGCAAGCGCGAGCTTCAGGTTTTCAATTGCCTTTTCCGCCTGCGCGCCGAAATCACCCGGCGCTCCCACGAGCTTGTTCTCCATATCGAGGCCAAGCTGGCCGGCGATGAATATCAGCCTGTTCGGCCCGGTCGCCTCGACGACGTAACTGTAGCCGGGCGGCTTTGCGAGCGTCTTCGGATTGGAAAAGCGCAGATTGGCAGCCATCGAAATCCTCCTGTCATTTAATCGATTGACCCGGTCATCCACGATCCAGAAGCCCCAAAATTTCTGCCAGCCATTTTGTGGCCGCGATGCTGCCCGACGCTTTGCGAAATGACAACGGGCGGTTATCCGCAATGCCGCTTGACCCGCGACCCGCATTGGCGGATTTAGTCGAAAGCCTTTCAAACACGTGAGTCGGTGAACGATGCGAAAAGCGGTATTTGCAGCAGCAATCTGCGCCTTCGGACCCTTGCTCGCGGAGCACGCTTTTGCCGCCACGCCCTGCCGCACCAGCGGCAGCTACGAGCGCTGGCTCGAGGATTTCAAGAAGGAGGCTGCCGCACAGGGCATCTCGCCGCGGGTCATTGCGGCGGCGGCGCCGAGCATGGTCTTCGACCAAGCCATCATCCGGCGCGACCACGGCCAGGCGGTCTTCAACCAGACATTCCTGCAATTTTCCGATCGCATGGTCGGTGGCGGCCGCATTCCTTCCGGACTCGCCAAGATGAAGCAGCACGCGTCCCTGTTCGCGCGGATCGAGGAGAAGTACGGCGTGCCCGCGCCGGTTCTGACCGCGTTCTGGGGGCTGGAAAGCGACTTCGGCGCAAATTTCGGCAAGTACAACATTCTGAGCGCGATCGCATCGCTCGCCTATGATTGCCGCCGGCCGGATTTCTTCCGTCAGCAGCTGTTCGATGCGTTGCGCATCATCGAGCGCGGCGACCAGAGCGTCGAAGACATGATCGGCGACTGGGCCGGCGAATTCGGCGGAATGCAATTCACCGCCACCGACTACCTCAAGAACGCGGTCGACTTCGACGGCGATGGCCGCCGCGATCTGATCAAAAGCGTTCCCGATACGCTCGCTTCCGCGGCCAACTTCCTGGTCAGCCTCGGCTGGCAGCGTGGCCAGCCTTGGCTGAAAGAAGTGCGCGTGCCCGCGAACCTGCCCTGGCAGGAAGCCGATGTCGGGATCCAGCACCCGCAATCGCAATGGGTCGCGTGGGGCGTGAAGCCGATGCAGGGCGAATTGCCGAGCGGCAATCTTCCCGCTTCGCTCATTCTTCCCATGGGCCGGCAGGGGCCGGCGTTCCTCGCCTATCCGAACTTCAAGGCATTCCTCGGCTGGAATTCGGCCATGGTCTACTCAACGACAGTTGCCTATTTCGCCACGCGCCTCGCGGGTGCGCCAACGGTCGACCATTCGGGCGCGGCCAGCGTCGCGCCGCTCTCGTCGCAGCAGGTGATGGAGCTGCAACGCCTGCTCAACAAGCAGGGCTACGAAGGCGTCGGTGAACCCGACGGAAAGGTCGGCAACGGCACGCGCATCGCAACAAAGAAGGCGCAGCTGAAGGTCGGCTTGCCGGCCGATTCCTATCCGAATGCCGAGCTGATCGAACGCCTGCGCAACGCCAGCGCCGCCAACAGGTAATTTCCCGCCGCAGCGACAGCCGCGCCGTGAACGTAAATTACAAAACGTTCATGTCCCGTCACATCCGCACGATGGAACCGCCGGATTCGTGAACTCCGCGCCGTTTAATCCGTTAAAGGACCGAACTTCGCGTCCCGGAGTTGGTGGAGGATTAAAAAATGACACGACAAAAAGGCACGCTGCTGCTGGCAGCGATGCTTGTCGCCGGTATTTCGACGACGACTAGCGCCCAGCAACCGCAGCATGGTGGTGGCGGACGAGCAGCGGCAGCGCCCGCCCGGCTGGCTGCACCGCATTTCGCGCCGGCGCCGCGCATAGCAGCGCCACAGATGTCCGCGCCACGGATGTCGGCACCGCACATGTCGGCGCCCCGCATGTCCGCCCCGCAAATGGCGCCACGCATGCAGCCGCGCATTCAGCCGCACATGGCGACCCCGCGCGTGAATGCACCGCGCATGGCGGCAACGCCCCAGCGGCCGCCGACGGTCAACCGGACCGTTCAGCGGCAGCAATTGCGTCAGGAGCGCGCATTGCGCCAGCAGACGCAGCCGTCGCAGGCACGGTCCAACGTGCAGGCGCAGACGAAACAGCAGCTGCAGGCCAATATGCAAGCCAACTCACGTGACCAGTTGCGGGCGACACGCGAGCAGCTGCGCGCCGAGCATACATTGCGTCAATCTGAGGCACGCGAACTGCGCCAGCTTCCGCCCTCGCAACGCGCGGCCAATCGCCAGCAGTTCGAGCAGGCGCGCCAGCAGCGCGCCCTCGCCCGGCAGCAGCTCACGCAGCCGAACGCAGCGCACGCCAACGCGAACACGCGCAACTGGCGTGAAAACCGTCGCAACGGAATGGCACGCGTGACACCCGACGCAGCACGTCAGGGCCGCTTCGCGGCACGCTTTGCCCAGCAGGTCGGAGGCATCAATCAGAACAATCGCTGGGCGTGGGCTTCCGCGCGTAACGCATGGCGAAACCATCACCGCGCCCGCTTTGTTGCCTGGTTCGGACCGGTGTTCTGGCCGTACGCCTATTCCGACATCTTTGACTACACATTCTGGCCGTACGGCTACGACGATGGCTATTGGGCATACGCCTACGATGATTTCTTCGACGGCGTTTTCTGGGGCGATGCCGGCGTGCCGGACGCCTATGCCTATGCGCCGGCATCCGGCTATTCGTCGTCGGGCGGAGTGCGGACAACCCCTGCGGCGTCGGCACCGCGCCCAAGCTATACGAGCGTGCAGGAACTTTGCAGGCAGCCCGGCAACGGCGTGACCGCCTGGCCGTTCGGCGACATTGAACACAAGGTTGGCCTCAACGGCGAGCAGAAGCAGTTGCTCGACGATGTGCGCAGGGCAAGCGACGACGCAGCCGCGGGCTTCAAAGCGTCATGTCCGGCGGACAATGCTTTCCCGCTGACGCCTCCGGGCCGCCTCGCCGCGATGACGGTGCGACTGGAAGCAACGCTGCAAGCCGTGCAGATGGTGCGTCCGCCGCTCGAGAAGTTCTATGCATCGCTGAGCGACGAGCAGAAGGAGCGCTTCAATCTGCTTGGTCCGCAGAACGCAGGGATGGAAGCACAGGCAAGCGTCGCCTCGCAGGCCGCCGATACGTGCAAGCAGCCGAAGCAGGGCCTAACCAACCTGCCGATCGAGCAGATTGAGGACGCGCTCAATCCGACCGATGCGCAGGAGGCCGAGCTGATGAAGCTGCAGGACGCGACCAACAAGGCGGTCTCGATCATGCAGACAGCCTGCCCTAATGAGACGCCGATGACGCCTCCAGGGCGGCTCAATGTGATGGAGAAGCGTCTGCAGTCGATGGTCGACGCCGCCAATACGGTGAAGCCGGCACTCGAGAACTTCTACGCGTCGTTGTCGAGCGAGCAGAAGGCCCGCTTCAACCGGATCGGGCAACAGCTGGCGCGAACCAACGGCCAATAGCCGGAACCAAGCAAGGAAAAAGGGCGGCATCGCAGCCGTCCTTTTTATTTTGCCTGGAGTTCGTCAGATCGCTCAGGCGCAGACGACAAGGTGCTGTCTGTTGCGACACAAATACAGACTTGCCGTATTTCTCCCGCCGCGCAACTATTCCCGGAACAGAGGCCTGGAGGGAGAGTATGAGTAAAACGTGTCGACGAATGACTGTTGGCATCGCGGCGCTTGCGTTTGCCGTTGCGACAGCCGCCGCCGAAGCCAAGGACAAGGTCAAGGTCGGCTTCATTGGTCCGCTCACAGGCGGCGTTTCCGTCAATGGCCTCGGGGGCCGCAATTCGGCCGATCTCGCCGTACGCTTGCGCAACGCCGATCCCAACGCGAAGTACGAATACGAGCTCGTCGTGCTCGACGACGAATGCAAGCCGAACGTTGCGGTGCAGGTCGCGACCAAGATGGCCGCCGACAAGGACATCATCGCCGGTGCGACGCACTATTGTTCCGCGACGGCGATCGCCACGGTCGACACCTATCACAAGTTCGGTTTTCCAGTGATCGTGTGGGGCGCCGTGCTGCCCGACATCACGTATCGCAACAAGTACGAAGAGGTGCACCGCGTCAACGGCACCATGATCAACCAGAATGACGCGAACGCCGAGCTGATCTCCAAGCTCGGTTACAAGACGGTCGCGGTCATTCACGACACCACCGACTACGGAAAAGGTCACAACGAATATTTCAGCAAGGCGCTGGCCAAGATCGGCAAGGCGAATATTGTCGGCACCTTCGGGGTCACTGCAGAACAGCAGGATTTCACCGGCGAGCTCACCAAGATCAAGGCACTCAATCCCGAGGTGATCTACTTCGGCGGGCTGACGCCGATCGGCGTGCGCATCCGCTCGCAGATGGACAAGCTCGGCATCAATGCCGTGTTCGACGGCACCTCGGGCATCGTTTCCGACGCCTATATCCAGGGTCTCGGACCGCTGGCGGAAAGCACGCTCGCCTTCCGTGAAGGCGCACCGACCGAGAAACTTCCCGGCGGCAAGTTCTTCATGGAAAAGTACAACGCGCAGAAATACGACAATCCGCCGGAAGCCTATGGTGCCTTCGCCTTTGCGGCGATGGACATGATCCTCGACACCATCGAGAAGGTCGGTCCGGATCGCAAGAAAGTTATCGCCGCGCTTGCCGACGTGAAGGATCGCGATTCGATCGTCGGCAAGATCACCTTCGACGATCACGGCCAGAATACCGTTCCGGTCATCACCAAATACGTGGTGCAGGACGGCAAGTTCGTGGAATGGGACGACAGCGAGTACGCGTCCGGCAAGCGCAAGTTGCCGGGACAGAAGTAACGCTGCGCGGCGCAAGACGCTTGAGGCAATGACCCGTCATGGCCGGGCCAGTCCCGGCCATCCACGTCTGTCCTAATTTCGCGGGGACGTGGGTGCCCGATCCAAGGTCGGGCATGGCGGCGGAGATCCGGGACATGGATGCTGGCCTGCTCGCCCAATACATCATGAATGGGCTGATGCTCGGCATGATGTATGCGCTGGTGGCCGTCGGCTTCACGCTGTTCTTCGGCGTGCTCGACGTGATCAAGTTCTCGCACGGCGATGTGCTGACGGTCGGCGCCTTCACCGCGCTCGCGGCCTATGTCGGCCTGCACGCCGCCGGCGTCAATTCCAGCTGGCTCGACCTGCTCATCATGCTTGTTCTGTCGACGCTCGCCATGGCGCTGCTCGGCATGGGCATCGCCCGCTATCTCGTGATGCCGCTGCGTTCCGCGCCGGCGCTCAATACATTGCTGATCACGCTGATGCTCGGCACGGTACTGCGCGAAAGCGTGCGGCTGTTCTATCCGCAGGGCGCCAATCCCAAGCCGTTTCCGGCGCTCTTGCCGCGTGCCTCGGTCGATCTCGGCGGATTTAATCTGCGGCTCGACAATGTCCTGATGCTCGCCGCCGGTGTGCTGGTGATCCTGGGCATCCAGTATCTGCTCAACCGGACGAAGCTCGGCCTCGCAATCCGGGCAGTGGCGCAGGACGAGGAAACCGCGCGCACGATGGGCATCAACTTCACCGCGATCGTGCTCATCACCTTTGCCATCGGCTCAGGACTGGCGGCGTTCGCCGGTGTGATGAACGGCCTCTACTACAATGAAATCAATTTCGGCATTGGCCTTTATCTTGGCGTTATCGGCTTTTCCGCCGCCATCGTCGGCGGGCTGGGCAGCATCTATGGGGCCATCCTCGGCGGCTTTCTGTTCGCCGGCCTGCAGACGATCGGTACGGTGCTGCTTCCCTTCGCCAGTGCCTACAAGGATGTGTTCGCCTTCGGCGTGGTCATCGCCATCATGGCCTGGCGACCCACAGGCTTGATCCAGGAAAAGATCAGTGAGCGCGTCTAAGATCGTGGTGAAAAAAGCGCGCGTCTGGCCGGGCGTGATCGCGATCGCGATTGCGACCGTCTATCTGATCGCGCTGCTCGCTGCCGAGCGGCAGAACCTGATTATCGCGCTGCTCGTCGCTGGCATCGTTGTGGTGATCGCAGGCGCCTGGCTTGGCGTTCTTGACAGCGTGAGCGCGTCCTTTGGCGATCATGAGGACGCGCTCGGCGGATCCGCGATCATCGCCGCGGTCGCGATCGCGGCGTTCTTCCATGAAAATCATTTCGTGCTGCTGCTGGTCATCACCGTGCTTATCTACTCAGTGGCAACGCTCGGTCTCAATGTGCAGTTCGGCTATGCCGGCGTTCTCAATTTCGCCGGCGCGTCGTTTTTCGGCATCGGCGCCTACACGTCAGCCGTCCTTAATACCTACACCCCGGTGCCCCATCTGCTCGTGCTGGTGATCGGCGGCCTGCTCGCGGCATTCGCGGGCTCGCTTCTGCTGCTGCCGGTTCTGCGGACGCGCGGACACTACGCGGCGGTCGTGACGATTGCCTTTGCCCTGCTGTTCAAAACCTTTCTCGAAGTAAACGACGTGCTGGGCGGGCCGCAGGGCATGCAAGTCAAGGGCATGAGCATTCTCGGATGGTCGTTCAATGACAACATCAAGATCGGCAACATCTCACTGTCGTTCTACATGAACTACTTCGTCGTCAGCCTCTTGCTGTTGATCGGTGCGTTCATCCTTGTCCGGCGGCTCGAGCGGTCCTGGATCGGCCTCAATCTCGATGCCCTGCGGCTCGATGAAACGGCGGCGAATTGTTTCGGCCTCAATATCGTGCGCTGGAAGGTCACGGCCTTCCTGATCGGCAATTTTCTCATCGGCATCGCCGGCGCGCTGTTCGGCATGGTCGGCGGATTCGTCGCGCCCAATAACTACACCTTCGCCGATTCACTCATCCTGGTGTCCATCCTTTTGCTGGGTGGCATCGGCAATCCGTGGGGTCTCATCGTGGCTACCATCATCGTCGTGGTCGTACCGGAGAAACTGCAGACGATCCAGGAATACCGTTTCCTGCTGTACGCAATGATGGTGATCGCGGTGCTGCTGTTCCGTCCCGAAGGATTGCTGCCGCGGCCAGTGCGACGCTACTTTCCGGGGTGGCGGCCATGAGCGCGTTACTCGACGTGCAGCGACTGTCCAAGCACTTCGGAGGCGTGCTCGCGCTCGACAGGCTCGATCTCGCCGTCGCTCCCAACGAGATTCTCGGCCTGATTGGCCCGAACGGCTCGGGCAAGACCACGTTCTTCAACGTCATCACCGGCATCTATCGCGCCGATGCCGGCAGCGTCACCTTCAATGGCGTGGACGTGACCAATGCGAACGGACAGGTAGTCTATCAGGCCGGCATGGCGCGCACATTCCAGCGTTCGCGTCTGTCTCTGCCGCTTTCCATCTTCGACAACATCATGATCGGCAACCACAAGCGCCTCAATCAGGGCCTGTGGTTCAACCTGGTCAGACGCCGTGATTTCAAGCGCGAGTTCGAGCAAAACTACGCGGCCGCGCGGGCATTGGTCGAGGTATTCGAGCCTGGGCTGGCCGACCGCCTGTTCGAGCCGGTTGGCGGCCTGCCCATGATCGATCGCCGCCGTATCGAAATCTGCCGCGCGCTGATCAGCGCACCCCGGCTGCTCCTGCTTGACGAGCCTTCGGCGGGAATGACGCACGAGGAAACGGCGGAGTTGATGAATGACATCCTGCTCGTGCGCGCGCGCAACAAGGACCTGACCATCATCATTGTCGAGCATGAGATGGGCGTGATCGAACGCATCACCGAGCGCTGCGTCGTGCTTAATTTCGGCCGCAAGATCGCCGAAGGCCCCTACCGCACTGTCGCCTCCGACACGCAGGTGCAGGAAGCCTATCTCGGAGTGGCATGATGAGCGGCTCGCTCGAAATCGAGGGCGTTTTCACGGCTTACGACAAAGCCGACGTCTTGCAAGGCATATCGCTCAAGGTCGAGGCCGGGCGCATCACCTGTCTGCTCGGTTCCAACGGCTCGGGCAAAACGACGCTCGTGCGCTCGATCCTCGGATTGACGCCTGCGCGTGGCGGCCGCATCGTATTCGATGGTGCGGACATCACACGATTGCCGACACACAAGATCATCGCTGCTGGCATCGCCTGCATTCCCGAGGGGCGCAAGGTGTTTCCCAAGCTCACGGTCGAGGAAAACTTGCGGGTCGGCGCCTATCAAGAGCCTTCGGACAAAGTGAGCGCCGCGCGCCTCGATGAAATCCTGCAAATTTTCCCGCGGCTGTCAGAGCGGCGCACGCAGCTTGCCGGAACGATGTCGGGTGGCGAGCAGGCGATGGTGTCGATCGGGCGTGGCCTCATGTGCGCGCCGAAACTGCTGCTGATCGACGAGCCCTCGCTTGGACTGTCGCCGCGCCTTGTGAAGGAAAACTTCAACATCATCCGCCGCATCAACGAGCGCGGCATCACCGTATTGCTCGTCGAGCAGAACGTGCATCAAACGCTGGCGATTTCCCACTACGGCTTTGTGTTATCGAAGGGTCGCGTCGCCGCAAGCGGAACGCCGACAGAACTCGCAGCCCGCCAGGACGTGCGGGATGCCTACTTTGGATAACCCATGACCTCCTCGGTAAAGCTCACGCCTGGTGTGGCGTCTAGCAGCGCGGCCGATCACTCGGCCGCGATGCGCACTTCCGGTGCCGCCGCCTTGATGTCCGGCGTCACGTGCTGCTCGAACTTGGCGAAATTCTTCTGGAACATCGCGACCAGATCGCGCGCGATCCTGTCGAACTCGGCTTTGTCCTTCCAGGTCTTGAACGGATTGAGCAGATGCGGCTCGACACCCGGTACCGAGGTCGGCACCGAGAACCCGAAATACGGATCGGTGCGGAAGTCGGCATTCTTGAGCGAACCATTGAGTGCCGCCGTCAGGAGCGTGCGTGTCGCACGGATCGGCATGCGCCGGCCGACACCGTATTTGCCGCCAGTCCAGCCGGAATTGACCAGCCAGACATCGACTTTGTGCTTGTTGATGTAATCGCGCAGCAGGTTCGCATAGACCGACGGATGTCGCGGCAGGAACGGCGCGCCGAAGCAGGTGGAGAATTCCGGTTGCACGCCGACCAGCCCCTTTTCGGTGCCGGCAACCTTGGCGGTGTAACCTGACAGGAAGTGATACATCGCCTGCGTCGGCGTCAGCTTGGCGATCGGCGGCATTACGCCGTAGGCATCGGCCGTGAGGAAGATGATGTTCTTCGGGTGGCCCGCGCGTCCGCTGCGCGAGGCGTTCGAGATGAAATCGAGCGGATAGGCTGAACGCGTGTTCTCGGTCTTGGTGCCGTCATCGTAATCGGGCACGCGCGTGACCGGATCGAACGCAACATTTTCCAGGACAGCACCGAAACGGTTGGTGGCGCCCCAGATCATCGGCTCTGCTTCGTGCGAGAGCTTGATGGTCTTGGCATAGCAGCCGCCTTCGAAATTGAAGATGCCGTCCGGACCCCAGCCAGTCTCGTCGTCGCCGATCAGGATGCGGTTCGGATCGGCCGACAACGTTGTCTTGCCCGTTCCGGACAGGCCGAAGAACAGCGCGCTCTCGCCCTCGTGGCTGACGTTGGCCGAGCAGTGCATCGGTACGACGTTCTGCGCAGGCAGATAAAAATTGAGCGTGGTGAACACCGATTTCTTCATCTCGCCCGCATAGGACGATCCGCAGATCAGAACGATCTTTCGCGTGAAGTCGATTGCGACCATCGTGTCGGAGCCTTCGCGACCGCCATGACGTTTGGCATCGGGCCTGAACGAGGGGAAATCGACGATGGTGAGTTCGGGAACGAAGTCGGCAAGCTCTTTGCGCTCGGGACGGATCAGCAGCTGGCGGATGAACAGGGAGTGCCAGGCGAGTTCGGTGTAAATGCGGGTCTTGATCCGGTATTTCGGATCGGCGCCGCCATAGAGGTCCTGCGCGAAAAGTTTCTTGCCCTCGGCATGTTTCAGGAAATCGGCGAGCAGATTGTCGAAGTTCTCCTTCGACATCTTGCGATTGCCGTCCCACCAGAGTGAATCGCGGGTGAGATCGTCGACGACGGTATGCTTGTCCTTGGGACTGCGTCCGGTGTGATGACCTGTTTCCGCGCAGAGCGCGCCACCTGCGACGATCGAAGCCTCACCCGCCGCGACTGCATACTCATACAAAGTCGGCTCGGTCAGGTTCCAGCGCACCTCGGAGAGATTCTTGAAGCCGAATTTGTCGGCGCCGTACGCACCGTTCCGCATACCCTGCTCTTGCACGCGATTTCTCCCAAACAGGCCGCTTTTTTGCCAGAACCCCTCTCTGGGCTCTTGGGTCCCCCCGCGGCTATTAAGACGTTAGTATAGACCCTTGCTCGAAGGCGCGCGACCATAGTCAGGGCGTCCTCGAAAGCCAAGAAAAAATGGCATGGGAGGCCTGCAGCCCGCGTTGCGCTGCATCAATGTTTTCGAATAACGCCGGCCTATTCAACCAACCCCTTGTCCGCAAGCCATTTCTGAATCAGGTCGGCAACCTGGCCATTATTCTTGTCCATCATCAGCATGTGGGAATTTCCCTTGATGCCGGCCTCCGGCAGGTTAACCACGTCCGCAGTCCCTCCCGCGGCACGGATCGCTTCCGCGTAATCGAGGCCGATCTGCCGCATTTTCGGCCAGCGGCTGTCGAGCGGAATGTAGTCACCATAGACAACGAGGGTTGGGATGTTTTTCAGCCTGCCCGCCTGAGCCTTGTCGCCCGCGACAGCCGGTTCAACTGCAACGATCGCTTTTATCTTGTCAGGGCGTGCCTGCGCGACGGTGAAGCCAAACCCTCCGGCCTGGCTGTGAAACAAGAGAACGCATGGACAGACTTTGTCGACCAGCGCGGTATAGGCGGCGATGATCGCATCATCGGTGCTGGTCCAGCGCGGCACGATTTGTTTGGTGAAGTTGTCGTAGGCCTCGACCGGGAACTGGCTGCCGACATTCACTTTCATTTTCGCCGGATCGGCATTCCATGAGCCGAGGCCTTGCCCGATACGGAAGCGCTCGAACGGATTGGCCTTGGTCAGGAAATTCGGCTCGCTGTTCCACACATCGGGCGGCGCGAAGCCAGAGCGGCCACGCTCGACCGCGTCGGAGTTGTAGACGTCCCAGCCTTTGCGGATGAACAGGTTGAGCCAACCTTCGCGGCCGTCCGGTGTGGTCTCGTAGGTGGCGCCGGTAAGCCCGCCTCCGTGCCACATCAGCAGCGGGTATTTGCCCTTGCGATTTTGCGGCAGGAAGTACTGCACGTACATCTGTTCGACCTGATAAAGGCCGTTCGGATCGATCTTGGCCGGAACACCGCCGGCTCCGAACACGACTTCCTTCACCGGCTTGCCGGAAATCTCAACGACGCGTCCGCCGACATGGAAAGAGCCCATGTCTCGCAATGTGATCGGTTCGCCGGCAAACGTTGGATTGATCGCCGCAGCACTGAGCAGAATCGAGAACAGTGTCTTACGCATTGTTTCGCTCCCGGACATTTTATCGTTGCGGACAGTCTGACTCATCCGGACGCGCTTGGCGATAATGCATTCGTGCAGGGGCGGACGAATGTTGGGCCGCCGCCCGCGTCAGCCCGTCCGTGCCTGCTCGGCGAGTTGTCTTAGAACAGCACGCAGCGGACCCGGAGCGGTGATGCGCTGCGGAAACGGCAAGCGCAGCGCTGTTCGCCCTTGTTGCAGTTCAAGGCCGTCGGGATCGATGCCGACGCAACGCCAGTCGCCGTCGGGCGCACCAAGCAATTTCGTCGCGTACAGGCGGCAGGCATCCGCGTGATCTTCATTCATGTGTGCAATTAGGCCGGGCTCGGCGTCGATCAGCGCCTGCGCATCCGACACATCGGCGAGCAGATCTTTCGGTTTAATGTCCACGATGCGTCCGAAGCCGGCAACCAGATGCGCACGGCCGATCTCCATCCGGTAAAAAGCGAAGTCAGCGAAGTTCGCAAACATCTCCGCCTCCGGGTGACGCCTTAAGTAAGCGGCAGCCACCGAAGGATCGGACTTCGCGCACGTTCCCATAAGCATGATGCGTGCGCCTTCCAGGGGATCTCCTTCTTTACGCTCGTCCAGCATCAACGATACGCGCGCGGCCGCCTGGATGTTCCTGGTGTGCAGCGCCAGGTTCGAGAGCAGGAGAAGCGGCGCCCCATCGATTGCGGTTGCCACGTTGACCAGGGAGCAATAGGGGTCACCGGAGCCGGGCATCAATGTTGCCAGGGCGCCGGAACGGCCCTCGCGCAACAGCTTTTTGGCAGCCAGGTGGGCATCAAAGGCTTTATCGGGCTTCATCGGCCAGTCACTCGCACCCTAAAAGATTTAGCCCCGCCGTTAGTTTGTACTTCCTTGGGGTTGAAATCGCTACCGAATCACATAGTTGATGCAAAGAGGCCACATTTAGGACCCCGTTTGTGGGGTTCAAAAAGCGCGGGACATCACGGAAGAGGGGCACATGCCGACAATCGCTCTCGTCGACGATGACCGCAATATTCTGACCTCCGTGTCTATGGCTCTAGAAGCAGAGGGCTATCGCATCATGGCGTACACGGACGGCGCCTCGGCGCTCGACGGCTTCAAGTCGTCTCCGCCGGATCTTGCGATTCTCGACATCAAGATGCCGCGCATGGACGGAATGGAAACGCTGCGGCGCCTTCGGCAGAAGACCGACATCCCGGTGATCTTCCTCACCTCCAAGGACGAGGAGATCGACGAGTTGTTCGGGCTGAAGATGGGGGCCGACGATTTTATCCGTAAACCCTTCTCGCAACGGCTCCTGGTCGAACGCGTGAAGGCTGTGCTGCGCCGCTCAAGTCCGAAAGATGGCGCGCCGCCAAAAGAGATCGATTCCGCCAAGGTTCTGGAACGCGGCCTGCTGCGTATGGACCCCGAGCGCCACACCTGCACCTGGAAGGGCGAGCCCGTAACGCTGACCGTCACCGAGTTCCTTATCCTTCAGGCGCTCGCCACTCGGCCAGGCGTGGTTAAGAGTCGTAACGCGTTGATGGACGCGGCCTATGACGACCAGGTTTACGTGGATGACCGCACCATCGACAGCCACATCAAGCGCTTGCGCAAGAAATTCAAGGTGGTTGACGACGATTTCGAGATGATCGAAACGCTTTATGGCGTCGGCTATCGTTTCAAGGAATGAAATATTCTTGATGACCCGGCCCGGCTGGGCGGCCTGACGGAGCGTCCCGGCTTGCGGTAAAATACCCGGGGCTCGGATCGCGCATGAACCCGAAAAGGCGCTGGCTTTTTCGGCGAAGATCATGCGCCGGAAAAAGGGCCCACGGTCAACCCGGCTGGATTGAACGAAGTGCTCGATCGAACCGCGGAAATTGTTGCGCAGAACGCCGAAGCCGAACCATCCGGCGCGGAAGCTGCGCGCCCGGAGTCCGGGCCGCAAAGCGGCGCCGTGCGGCGCATGCTGGGCGCGGTCTGGCATTTCTTCGTATCGCAAAGTTTTTCAAGCCTCACTCGACGCATCGTCTTCCTCAATCTCGCCGGACTGGTCGCGCTCGTCACCGGCGTGCTCTACCTGTCGCAATTCCGCGCCGGACTGATCGACGCGCGCGTGCAGAGCTTGCTCACGCAGAGCGAAATCATCGCCGGCGCTATTGCGGCATCGGCCACGGTTGAAACGGATTCCATCACGATCGATCCCGAGCGCTTGCTCGAGCTGCAGGCAGGCGAGAGTTATGGGCCGGCGGACGATTCTCTCTCCGGCATCGAATTCCCGATCAACCCGGAACGCGTTGCGCCGGTGCTCCGGCGTCTCGTCTCGCCGACCAAAACACGCGCGCGCATCTATGACCGCGACGGCGTTCTCATTCTCGACAGTCGAAATCTTTATGGGCGCGGCGACGTTCTGCGCTTCGACCTGCCGCCGCCGAGTGCGGAAAAGCAGGGCCTGATGGAGCGCACGTTCATGACCATGCGTCGATGGTTCGGCCGCGGCGACCTGCCTCTGTACAACGAACTCGGCCCGGAAAACGGAAAGGGCTACGAGGAAGTCACGCAGGCACTTAACGGCGCACACGCCAGCATGGTGCGTGTCAACGACCGGGGCGAAGTCATCGTTTCCGTCGCAGTGCCCGTGCAGCGGTTTCGCGCCGTTCGCGGTGCGCTGATGTTGTCGACCCAGGGCGCCGACATCGACGACATGGTGGAAGCCGAGCGGCTCGCGATCGTGAAGGTGTTCTTCGTCGCCGCCGGCGTCATGGTCGTACTCTCGATGCTGCTCGCCGGCACGATTGCCGGTCCGGTGCGTCGTCTCGCCGATGGAGCCGAACGGGTTCGCCGACGTATTCGCAGTCGCGTTGAAATTCCCGACTTCACCGGCCGACGCGACGAAATCGGAGAGCTGTCTGGTGCGATACGTGACATGACCAACGCGCTCTACAGTCGTATCGAAGCGATCGAGAGTTTTGCCGCGGATGTCGCGCATGAGCTGCGCAATCCCCTCACCTCGCTGCGCTCGGCGGTGGAGACGCTGCCCTTGGCCAAAACCGATCAGGGCCGGCAACGCTTGCTCGCGGTGATCGAGCACGACGTCAAGCGACTCGACCGACTGATCTCGGACATATCCGATGCCAGCCGGCTCGACGCCGAATTGCAGCGGCAGGAAGCTGCGCCAGTCGATCTCGCGAAACTACTCGACGCCCTCGTCAAGGCCGCGAACGAAATCCGCACCGACGACGTCAACGTGACGCTGACATTCGAAGGCAGCGCGCTTTCGAACTTCAAGGTCGCCGGGCACGACTCGAGGCTCGGTCAGGTGGTCAGCAACCTTGTCGACAACGCACGTTCGTTTTCACCGCCTGGAGGCACTGTGCGCATCACGTGCCGGCGCTTGAAAGACGAGGTTGAAATCCTGGTCGATGACGACGGGCCAGGCATCCGTCCCGAAGCGCTCGACAAGATTTTCGAGCGCTTCTACACCGATCGGCCGGAACACGGGTTCGGTCAGAATTCAGGGCTCGGCCTATCGATTTCCAAGCAAATCATCGAAGCCCATGGCGGCAACATCCGCGTCGAGAATCGCACCAGCGTCGCAACCGGCCATGGAGAGCCACGCGTGCTGGGCGCCCGCTTCGTGGTTCGGCTGCCGGCAACCTGATGGCCCGGCCGGACGCCACGATCCATGCCTCTGCAGTGCTTGTCGGGCCGAAAGCCGTCGTTATCCGCGGGCCCTCCGGTTCCGGCAAATCGCGGCTTGCATGGGACCTTCTGATCGCAGCAACACAGGGTCTCGTGCCTTTTGCGCGGCTTGTCGCAGATGACCGCGCATACCTTGAAAATCATGCAGGACGTCTGGTTGTGCGCCCGGCGCAGTCGCTGGCTGGCATGATCGAGATCCGAGGCCTTGGCATCCGCAAGGTCGAGGTGGAACCGCTGGCGGTCGTTGGCCTGATCGTCGATCTTGACGCCGCGGATAGCGTACGCCACCCCGAGAAAGCGGCCGCCAAGACCGTAATTGATGGCGTTACGCTGCCGCGGCTAGGGGTCGCAGCTGGGACGGCTGGTCTCCCCTTGGTTTTGGCTGCTGTGCGCATCCCCTCGGCGGGTGATTGACCGGCGGCCACTGCTTGAGGTACCTCCTGCGCCCTCACCGATCGAGAAAATTAACCGTAACGGCCTAGGATCGCGCACCCAAAAGAGCACGCAACCGAGCCCCTCCTTGGCACCGTCTTTCCGCAGTGCAGCAGAGCGCTTATATAGCGAAAGAACCCCTTGCAATGGGGTTTCAGATGGGCGTGAATGTGCGCCCTTTCGTGCGGCGCAGCGTAGCGCCCGCGAGGAGTTAGGGATGATCGGCCTCGTACTTGTGACTCATGGGCGGCTCGCCATCGAGTTCCGCTCAGCGCTGGAGCATGTGGTCGGACCCCAGCGTCAGATCGAGGCGATCACCATTGGCCCCGACGATGACGTCGAGCAGTGTCGCAAGAACATTCTCGAGGCGGTTAAACGTGTCGACAGCGGCGAAGGCGTAGCGATACTCACCGACATGTTCGGTGGCACGCCGTCCAATCTCGCCATCTCGGTGATGAGCCAGCCCAAGGTCGAGGTGCTGGCCGGTATCAATCTACCGATGCTCATCAAGCTCGCGAAGATCCGCGAGATTTGTCCGCTCCAGGATGCTGTCGCTGCGGCGCAGGAGGCGGGCCGCAAGTACTGCACGATCGCCAGCCGAGTTCTCAACGGTAAATGAGCCCACGCGCTTCAGCGGACGACCTGCCCGTCGTTCGCGAGGTGGAAATCGTCAACAAAAAGGGACTGCACGCCCGGGCCTCCGCCAAATTCGTGCAAACCGCCGAGAAATTTGACGCCGCCATTACCGTAACGCGGGGCCATGAAACCGTTGGCGGTACGTCAATCATGGGGCTCATGATGCTGGCCGCTGGCCCTGGCGCGAACATCGTGATCAAGGCCATCGGCAAGGATGCCGCCATCGCAGTCGATACGTTGGCCAAACTGGTGGCCGATGGATTCGGCGAGGAAGACTAAGCTTCCTTATCTCTCTACATAAAGAAATCTTTATATATGCGTTGCGAGGCTGCCGCCGGGCTGTTATAGGCACGCCCAACCAAGTCAGGCCAATTCACCCGCAAGTCACCCGTATGAGCCAGGAACCGTCATGACTGCTTCTGCAAAGCCGAAAACCCGAGCCGGCGACTTCATCGTCAAGGACATCACGCTCGCCGAATTCGGCCGCAAGGAAATCTCACTCGCCGAAACGGAAATGCCCGGCCTGATGGCGACCCGTGAGGAATACGGACCCAAGAAGCCACTCAAGGGAGCGCGCATCGCCGGCTCGCTTCACATGACCATTCAGACCGCGGTGCTGATCGAAACTCTGGCGGCGCTTGGCGCCGAGGTGCGCTGGGTCTCCTGCAACATCTATTCGACACAGGACCATGCTGCCGCGGCGATTGCCGCCGCCGGAATTCCCGTATTTGCGATCAAGGGCGAGAGCCTCAAGGACTACTGGGACTACACCGCCAAGCTGTTCGAGTGGCACGACGGTGGCACGCCCAACATGATTCTCGACGACGGTGGCGACGCCACTATGCTGGTGCATAGCGGAGTGCGCGCCGAACAGGGCGACACCGCCTTCCTCGACAAGCCCACGTCCGAGGAAGAGGAAGTATTCTATGCGCTGATCAAAAGGCTCCTGCAGGAAAAGCCGAAGGGCTGGTTCGCAACGATTGCCAAAAACATCAAGGGCGTGTCCGAGGAGACCACCACCGGCGTGCATCGCCTCTATCTGATGGAGAAGGCGGGAAAGCTTCTATTTCCGGCGATCAACGTCAACGACAGTGTCACCAAGTCAAAGTTCGACAATCTCTATGGCTGCCGCGAGTCGCTCGTCGACGGCATCCGCCGCGGCACGGACGTCATGATGTCGGGCAAGGTTGCGATGGTTGCGGGCTTCGGTGACGTCGGCAAGGGCTCAGCCGCATCGCTGCGTCAGGCCGGCTGCCGCGTCATGGTGTCGGAAATCGATCCGATCTGCGCGCTGCAGGCGGCGATGGAAGGCTATCAAGTCGTAACGATGGAAGATGCCGCCCCGATCGCCGACATCTTCGTCACCGCGACCGGCAACAAGGACATCATCACCATCGACCACATGCGAAAGATGAAAGATCGCGCCATTGTTTGCAACATTGGCCATTTCGACAACGAGATCCAGGTCGCGCATCTGAAGAACCTGAAGTGGACCAATATCAAGCCGCAGGTGGATGAAATCGAATTTCCTGATCGCCACCGCATCATCTTGTTGTCGGAAGGCCGCCTGGTGAACTTGGGCAATGCCATGGGTCATCCGAGCTTCGTGATGTCGGCATCGTTTACCAACCAGACGCTCGCGCAGATCGAGCTATTCGCCAACCAGGGCAAGTACGAAAAGAAGGTGTATGTGCTGCCGAAGACGCTGGACGAAAAGGTGGCGCGACTGCACCTCGCGAAGATCGGCGTGAAGCTGACGGAGCTGCGTGCCGACCAGGCCGATTACATCGGCGTGTCGCAAGCCGGCCCGTTCAAGAGCGACCACTATCGTTACTGATTTTCATGCACCGCGCGTGATCGCATACCCGGCTCGCGCCAGGCATGCGTGCTTTTTGACCTGGTGTTCGCCGGCGTAGACGATTCTGGCGCGCTTGAAGGACCGCACCCCTAGTGTTATCTCGCCCGCCATGACGACGTCGCCGATTCAGAACATCCGTAATTTCTCCATTGTCGCGCATATCGACCATGGCAAGTCGACACTCGCCGACCGGCTGATCCAGCTCACCGGGGGCCTGGAAGCGCGCGAGATGAAGGAACAAGTGCTCGATTCCATGGACATCGAGCGCGAGCGCGGAATTACCATCAAGGCGCAAACGGTGCGCCTCAACTACAAGGCGCGCGACGGGAAGAGCTACGTGCTCAATCTGATCGATACGCCCGGCCACGTCGACTTTGCCTATGAGGTGAACCGGTCGCTGGCGGCCTGCGAGGGCTCCCTGCTGGTGGTCGATGCAAGCCAGGGGGTCGAAGCCCAGACACTCGCCAATGTCTACCAGGCGATCGACACCGGCCACGAAATCGTGCCGGTGCTCAACAAGGTCGATTTGCCCGCCGCCGAGCCGGCAAAGGTCAAGCAACAGATTGAAGACGTCATCGGCCTCGATGCCAGCAATGCGATCGAGATATCGGCGAAAACAGGGTTGAATGTCCCCGAGGTGCTCGAAGCCATCGTGACGCGGCTGCCGCCGCCGAAAGGCGATCGCGATGCGACACTCAAGGCGCTGCTGGTCGACAGCTGGTACGACCTCTATCTCGGTGTCGTGGTGCTCGTACGCATCGTCGATGGCGTGCTCAAGAAAGGCCAGCGCATCCGTATGATGGGCACGAATGCGAGCTACGAGGTGGACCGCACCGGCGTATTCACTCCGAAGCTTCAGCCGGTGGAAGAGCTCGGCCCAGGCGAGATCGGGATGCTCACGGCCTCGATCAAGGAAGTGGCTGACACACGCGTCGGCGACACCATCACCGACGATCGCAATCCTGTCGACAAGCCCCTCCCCGGCTTCCGCCCTGCGGTGCCGGTCGTGTTCTGCGGTCTGTTCCCGGTTGACGCCGCGCAATTTGAAGACCTTCGCGCCGCGATGGGCAAGCTGCGCCTCAATGACGCGAGCTTCACCTACGAGATGGAGACCTCGGCGGCCTTGGGCTTCGGCTTCCGCTGCGGTTTCCTCGGTCTGCTGCATCTCGAGATCATTCAGGAAAGATTGTCGCGTGAGTTCAATCTCGATCTCATCGCGACCGCGCCTTCGGTCATCTACAAGATCAAGATGACGACCGGCAAAGAACTGGAGATCCACAATCCGGTCGATATGCCGGAGCCGAACCACATCGAGGAAATGCAGGAGCCGTGGATCGAAGCGACAATCCTGACGCCGGACGAATATCTCGGCTCGGTGCTCAAGCTCTGCCAGGATCGCCGCGGCGAGCAGAAAGAACTCACCTACGTCGGCAACCGCGCGATGGTGAAATATGATCTGCCGCTGAACGAAGTGGTGTTCGATTTCTACGACCGGCTCAAATCGGTCTCGCGTGGCTACGCCTCGTTCGACTATCACCTCACCGACTACCGGCCGGCGGACCTGGTCAAATTGCAGATGCTGGTCAACGGCGATCCGGTCGACGCGCTGGCGATGCTGGTTCATCGCACCCGCGCCGAATCGCGAGG
>Ga0182036_10000161_pt1 | contig 29014 bp, 26 predicted proteins | sample sta12Cox44000080_FD_125966 | JGI IMG/M metagenome (GOLD analysis project Ga0182036, IMG submission 125966) | Lab enrichment of tropical soil microbial communities from Luquillo Experimental Forest, Puerto Rico - statoxic.12C.oxic.44.000.080 | ecosystem: Environmental > Terrestrial > Soil >...
CGTGATGTTCGTGGCCGTACCATTTCGTGTAAGCCGCGGTATCAGCCAGACGAAAATCTGCAGAGAGATCGACGACCTTGGTCGCGGGGGATGTTGCCAGAAGTTCCTTGATCACCTTCTGCGTGGTCGCGTGCGGCAACGCACAGAACGCGACGTCGAGAGCCAGGCTGGCCCAGTCGAGACTATCGATCGCCACAAGCTGTGGCAGCGGGAACGGCGTGAAATGCGCGAACACATCCCGCATCGCTTTGCCGGCGCTGCGCTCCGCCGTAAGCACGACGATTTCCGCTCGCGGATGGCGAAAAAGGATACGGACCAGTTCGCCACCGGTGTAACCCGAAGCACCCAGCACCCCGATCTTCGCTTTTGTAGCCATAGTCGATCCTTATCCAGAAGTTTTAAAGAACTACCGGAAGATGGCCAGCGGCGGGAATTCTTTGGGGAGCCTTGCCGCAGCCTCAAATCCGGGCGGCACGGCGATGCAAACGCTACGCCCGTGCCGAGGTGGCACGGCGGCGGCGGGGAAAAATTGCTGCAACCAGCGATTTCATGAGCGCGGCATATAGGGCCCGTCCGCTGCCTCGTCAACTAGCGTCCCGCAGGCAAAAGACCGCCAGATGGGCATATAGGCGAATGCCAGGCAGTTGGATAAGCTGCCACCCGGGATCGTCCTGCCGCACCTCATGCGGGACAGGAGCCCCGCCGGGTCTACTGGAAAAATCAATCATTTGGGAGGAAGTCCAATGCATCGTTTGAGTGTGATGGCGGGCATCTTTGGCGCCGCGCTGCTGATGAGCTCGGCCGCTTTCGCGCAAGTTCCTGCTGATCCGAACAATCCGAACGAAGCCGTGCCTGATGCGATGACTCAGCCGCCCTACGGCGAGACAATCAACATTGAGACCGCAAAGAAAGCGGCCGCGGCCGCAATTGCGGAAGCCGTGAAGCGGAATTGGAATGGTCTCTGCGTGGCAATCGTCGGGCCCTCCGGAGACCTCGTCTATTTCGAAAAGCAGGACAATTGCCAATTCGCTTCAGTCACGATTTCGCAACACAAGGCACGCACCGCGGCCCGCTATCGGCGTCCGACACTGGTTTTTGAGCGCCTGCTCGGCAAAGGCAGCTTCTTCGCTTATCTGCCAACGCTCGACGACGTTATAGCATCGCGCGGCGGAAACCCGCTTATGGTCGGCGGCAAGATTATCGGCGCAATCGGCGTCAGCGGTGGCACAGGCTCGCAGGACGATGTCGTGTCGCAGGCTGGCGCGGCCGCTCTGAAATAGATTCAGCGTATCCGCGAACAATTCGCCGGGCGAAAGTCCGGCGGATTCTTTTGTCACCAGAGCCACATGATCATTTTCGATATCACGTCGCCAATCGTCAGCAACGTTGCCGCCCAGATAAATGCTGAAATGAAATTGGCAATCTGGAATTGCCAGAACGGCATTTCGAAGATGCCGGCGATCAGAGGCACGGAAGCACGCAACGGACCAAAAAACCGGCCAATGAAAATTCCGACGACGCCCCACTTCCTCATGAAGGTTTCGCCGCGCGGGATGAGATCAGGATGGCGCGACAGCGGCCACATTTGCGCAACCGTGTATTCAAGTTTGAGACCGACCCAATAGGACACCCAGTCGCCGAAGGCCGCACCGAGCGAAGCCGAAACCCAGATCGGCCAGAAGCTGATCCCGCTGTGGCCAATCAGCGCACCAATTGCGACCAAGGCACCCCAAGCCGGAATCAGCAACGAGATGAAAGCCAGCGACTCCCCAAACGCGAGACCAAAAACGACGGGAACCGCCCACCCTCCGTTGTTGTGGACGAATTCAACGACGTGTTGGGCAATCGCTTGAAGGTCCATCGGAGGGTTGGGCCGAGCGCTGTCAGACTTGTGTAACCCGGCAGAGACAGACGCGCCAGTACACTAGGTCGGCAGTTCGGGCTCATCCTCACGAAAGAGATGGCCGATCACCACCAATGCCATGATTAACAAGGGCACCGCCAGAAACGCGCCGACCGGCCCCCAAAGCCAGGTCCAGAACACCAGCGACAAGAATACGGTGAGCGGGTTCAGTGTCAGTCGGTGGCCGATAATGCTCGGCGTGACGAAATGTCCCTCCAGCGTTGCGAGCGCGAGAAACAGCACTGGCGCAAGCAGCGCCTGGGTGAGTGTCGGAAAAGTGACGAGCCCGACCATGAACATCGCGACTTCGACAATGAGCGCCCCGATATAAGGAATGAAATTGAGGATGAAACCGAGTACAGCCCACGCCATGGGATCCGGCAGACCCGCTACCCACGCGGCCACGCCACCGCAGATACCCACAGCGACGTTGATGATCGTCACCATGCTGAGATAGCCGGTCAGGTTGTGCTCGATGTCGTTCATAATCTTCAGCGTGCGCAGGCGCGCTTCCCGCTCGTCGAAAAATGCCACCAGCACCCGCCGAAGTTGCGAACGGCCGAGCAGCATGAAAAACAGCGTGCCGAAAAATATGAACGTCTGGCCGATCGCCGGCGTCACGACGAGGAGCGCAGGCTGCACGAAACTTATGATATCGACGCCGAGGCTACCCTTTTTGTCGGACGGCAGCAGCGCGTCGCGCAGTTCCTGCAATGCTGCCAGCGGTCGATCGAGCACATGCAGTTTTTCCTGAACGATCCGGCCGATCTCAGGTGCTTTGCCGATCCAATCAACCGCCGGCGCTCCCAAAAGAATAATGACGGCGTAGCAGACTGCGATGACAAGAAGCCAAAGTACGATCGCCGCTAACAGAGACGGTATCTTGTATTGCTCGGCCCGTGCAGACAGTGGCCCGAGCATCATGGTCACCACAAAGGCCGATGCCACCGGAAGCAGAAGTGGTCGCGCCAGGCTGAGCGCGACCACAAGAAGGATGATGAACATTCCGATCGTGGCCGACTGGGCGGCGGTTCGCCAAAATCGCGCAACCTCGGCCATTGGTTGCGGATCGTTGACGGCCAGCGAAAACCCAGCCTCCCGCATACCGCGGATTGCCGGTTTCTCGACGCGCCGCGGCTTGGCCTTGGTTACACCTGCCTCCATGGGCAAGATAACGGGCGAAGTTCCTTTTGGTTGCCGGCCCCCTTTCCACAGGGCTTTTTGCCGTAAAAAACGCCTCTTTAAACCTTCCCTTAAGCGGCACAGCGCAGGTTGTGCCGTCAAGGCTTTGCAGCCATGGCATATAGTGGCTGGCAACTGATTCGCCGTGACCCTATCTGAAGGCTTCTATGGCCAAGACAGCGACCAAGAACAAACCCTTAAAACAGCCAGATCTTTTCGACGCACCCCGCAGCGGGAAGTCGTCCGCGCGCAAGGCACCGAAGGCATCGGCGCGCGCCCGCACGAAGTCCTCCGCGCGCGGATCGAGCGCGGAAGCCGGCTATACCGCCAAGCATATCGAGGTCCTCGAGGGACTCGAGCCGGTCCGCCGACGCCCCGGCATGTATATCGGCGGCACCGACGAAAAGGCGCTGCACCACCTGTTCGCTGAAGTCATCGACAACGCCATGGACGAGGCGCTGGCCGGCCACGCCGACTGGATCGAAGTCGAGATGGAGGCAAATGGCTTTGTCAGCGTGACGGACAATGGCCGCGGTATCCCGGTCGATCCCCACCCCAAATTCAAGAGCAAGTCCGCGCTTGAAGTGATCATGTGCACGTTGCACGCGGGCGGCAAATTCGACTCGAAGGTGTACGAGACGTCCGGCGGCCTGCATGGCGTCGGCGTCTCGGTCGCCAACGCGCTTTCCGAGCGCATGGAAGTCGAGGTCGCGCGCGAGCAGCAGCTCTATCGGATGGCGTTCGAGCGCGGCAAGCCAAAAGGCAAGCTAGAAAAAGCCGGTCGTGCACCCAATCGGCGCGGCACGCGCGTGCGCTTCAAGCCTGATCCCGATATTTTTGGTCCCAAGGCCGCATTCAAGCCCGAACGCGTCTTCAAGATGGCGCGGTCGAAAGCTTACCTCTATGGCGGCGTCGAAATTCGCTGGCACTGCGACAAGGCACTGCTCAAAGGCGTTGAGGACGTTCCCGAGAAGGCCACGTTCCATTTCGCAGAAGGGCTGAAAGATTACCTCGCATCCAATCTCATGGGCGCGACGCTCGTTCATCCCGACATCTTTACTGGCTCCGCCGGCAAGACCGGCCGCCACGGCGCGGTCGAATGGGCCGTAGCCTGGACTGCCGATACGGACGGTTTCCTCAACTCTTACTGCAACACAATCCCAACACCCGACGGCGGGACACACGAATCCGGTTTGCGGACGGCACTGCTGCGTGGGCTGAAGGACCACGCCGCCCGTGTCGGACAGGAAAAACGCGCTGCTCCGGTCACCAGCGACGATGTCATGACCGGCGCCGGCTGCATGCTCTCTGTTTTCGTGCGGGAACCCGAATTCCAGGGACAAACGAAAGACCGTCTGGCCACCGCCGAAGCCCAGCGCATCGTCGAGCAGGCAATAAAGGATCCATTCGACCATTGGCTCGCAGGCAACCCGCTGCAGGCCAACAAGTTGCTCGATTTCGTCGTCGAACGCGCCGAAGAGCGCATTCGCCGGCGGCAGGAAAAGGACATCGCCCGCAAGACCGCGGTGCGCAAGCTGCGTCTCCCCGGCAAACTTGCCGATTGCACTTCATCGGCCTCTGAAGGCTCGGAGATCTTCATCGTCGAGGGCGACAGCGCCGGCGGTTCGGCCAAACAGGCGCGCGACCGACGCACCCAGGCCGTTTTGCCATTGCGCGGCAAGATCCTGAACGTTGCGTCCGCCGGCAAGGAAAAGCTGGCCCAAAACGCCCAGCTTGCCGACCTCATCCAGGCGCTCGGCTGCGGCACCGGCACCCACTATCACGAGAAGGATCTTCGCTACGAGAAGGTCATCGTGATGACCGACGCGGATGTGGACGGCGCGCACATCGCGTCACTCCTTATAACTTTCTTCTATCGTCAGATGCCGAAGCTGATCGAAGGCGGGAAACTCTATTTGGCGGTGCCGCCCCTTTATCGCCTGTCACATGGCGGCAAGATCGTCTACGCGCGCGATGACAAGCACAAGGAAGTGCTTCTCAAGAAAGAGTTCCATGCCAACGCAAAGGTCGAGGTGTCCCGCTTCAAGGGCCTCGGCGAGATGATGGCGGCGCAACTCAAGGAAACCACCATGGACCCCGGCAAACGCACGCTGTTGCGCGTGGTTCTCGTGGACAAGGAGATTAAACCAACCGCGCGCAGCGTCGAGCGGCTGATGGGTACGAAAGCCGAGGCGCGCTTCGAGTTCATCCAGGAGAAGGCGGAATTCGCGAGCGCCGATCTGCTCGACGTCTGATCGCCGCTATCCAGTATCAGAAATTTTCCAGCCGACGTTCGGACAGACTATGAAACTGTCCGAAGCCGGAAGCTTCATGTCGCAACAATTCTCAGCGTCAAGAGCGACGATGTGATAAACTACATCCGCTAGACAGGTGCAACGGCTGTTCCAGAAAGTCGGTTTGGCGCTCGGGAGTGCCCGCGCGGGAGTCGCGGGAGTGATCTTTTGGGGTGTATTCAATGCCGCGCTCGAACTCACCAACACCGAGACATTCTGTATTTCCTGCCTCGAAATGCGTTCGAATGTTTTCGAGGAACTTAAAACGACGATCCACTAACTCGTTCGGGCGTCCGCGCCCATTGTCCCGATTGTCACGTTCCGCACGAATGGACACACAAAATCGCACGCAAGATGCAGGCTTCAATAGAAGTCTGGGGAAGCTTTTCGGAACGATCAGCACGCGCGAAAAGTTTCTGGACCAGCGGCTGGAGCTGGCGATTCATGGATGGGCTCGCATGAAGGCCTACGACTCCCTGGAGTGCCGTAACTGCCACAGCGCCCAATCGAAGGACACCACCGACAGAGTCCACGGGCTGTCGAGGCCCACCAGCGTTTTCTGTTCACTGGTGAAAAGACTTGTATCGATTGCCACAAAGGCATCGCGCATTATCTCCCCGATATGCACAATGTTCCTGGCTGGCAGTAGGCCGGCACGAAAATATCAATGGCTGGCGCTGCCTTCATCGCACTTTCTTAGCAGCGGGGTCTTGCTCCCCCGGGCAACCGCAATCCCATCCTTGACCCGCACTGGCCCGCCATCGGTTTGATTGAACATGGTGCGGCGGGTCTTGTCGCGGACCGCAAAAACGAGCTTTTGCCGTTCTTCGGCCTCGGTGCCGGGCTGGAAGATCACATTGACCGCTACGCTCGTAGACGACACCTGCTCGGCCGAAAGAACACTGTAGCGGTTAACCGCATAGTCGGGACCAAGATTGTGGTCCTCGAGAATCAACCCCGCGCTCGGCGTCGTGATGCTGACGTGTGGATTGCTGGGTGTTGCCGGATTCTTGCAATCCGTGGCCCAGGTCCCGAACAAGTTGAAATGCCGGAACAGTTCGTCGGCCGATGCAGCATCGGCCCGACCCGGAACGACGAAACCTCCAACGAGCAACGTAAACGCTGCAAGCCGACGCATGCTATCCCCACTCTACTCATCGCGTACAATATCAGCGGTCGACGCCGCGGCAATTAATTTAAGGGCAGCAACGCCGGGTGGCCCGCACGAGAAGGCGACTATTTGAAAGTTAGGTTAGCGGCCTTCACAACTTCCGCGAATGATTTGATGTCGGCCTCGATCCGTTTCTTGAAGTCGTTCCCGGTAGGCCCGCCCGGTTTCACCGCCATTTTTTGCAGGCCTTCCTGGACCGCCGGGTCGGCCAGCGCCTTGGCCAAGTCCGCCGTTAACTTGCTTACGATCGGCCCCGGCGTCCCGACGGGTAAGAAGAACCCACTCCAAAGCTGGGTATCGACATCGGGAAACCCGGCCTCAGCCATGCTTGGCACATCGGGCAGTTCGGGTGAGCGCTCCGAGCCTGTAACCGCGAGTGCGCGGATTTTGCCTGCCTGAACCAACGGGATGACCGGCGGTCCGTCCGAAATTGTGAACAGGCTCTGTCCCGAAACGACACTGAGGTTTGACTCGTTGCTGCTCTTATAGGGGATCGCCACGGCAGGCATTCCGCTTTTGAGCTTGAGCAGCTCACTTGCAATTGTGAATGCTGGCGACGAAGTGCCGTAATTCGATTTGTCCGGGTTGGATTTCGCCCAGGCAACGAGTTCCTTCACATCCTTCGCCGGGTGATCTGCCGGCACCACAAGCACGAGCGGGAACGAAGCAATCATGTTCAGGGGTATGAAACTGTTGCTCGCGTGATAACCAAGATCCGGAAAAATTGCCGTGGCGATCGACATTTGTCCGGTTGCGCCGACCAGGACCGTATAACCGTCAGCTGGCTGACGCGCGACGAATTCGGCCGCGATGCGTCCACCGGCACCGATGCGATTCTCAATCACCACAGTTGAACCGGTATTCTCCTGAAATTTCTGTAGAACAAGTCTCGCGAAGAGATCATTTCCGCCGCCGGCGGCGAACCCGACGATGAAATGGATCGGCCGGTTCGGGTAGTCGGTTTGCGCACGAGAATGGCCAGCGGACAAAACCGCGAACAACATGGACACAGCGAAAACGAAACCGCTCCGACCTCTCATCACAGCCCCGCTTATGCTCCCTAGTGAGACTTGAAAAACCGTATACCGAGTTCAGCCGCCGGAAAACATGTTTGTCGCGGTGTGATATCGTTTGCCCAGCAATCATTCAGTCGGAACCGACATGACCTTCATACGCGCTCTTCTCCGCTCTCAGTCCGGCGCGCGTAAGGAAATCTTTGGCCATCCGCGAGGACTGGCCTACCTGTTCACGACTGAAATGTGGGAGCGCTTTTCCTACTACGGAATGCGGGCCCTTCTTGTGCTTTACATGATCAAGTATTTGTTCACGCCGCAAAGTTCCGCGGAGGTGCTCGGACTTGCATCGTTCAAGCACGGATTGGAATTCGTATTCGGCCCGCTGGCGCCGCAGCCGCTCGCCTCGCAGATCTACGGCTTCTATACGGGACTGGTCTACTTGACCCCGATCTTCGGTGGATTAGTGGCCGACCGCGTGCTCGGCCAGCGCCGAACGGTGATCATCGGCGCCACGTTGATGGCCATCGGGCATTTCATGATGGCTTTCGAGCATTTGTTTCTGGTGGCTCTCGGTTTTCTTATTCTGGGAAATGGAGCTTTCAAGCCAAACATTTCCACCCAGGTCGGCTCGCTCTATCCGCCAGGAGATCGGCGCAGAGACCGCGCTTTTTCGATTTTCTACGTCGGCATCAATCTGGGTGCGTTTCTCGCCCCGCTCGTCTGCGGCACGCTTGGTGAAGAACTTGGCTGGCACTATGGGTTCACCGCCGCCGGAATTGGGATGACAATTGGACTGATCATTTACCTTGCTGCTACGCCGCACTTGCCGCGCGACGCCTTTGAAAAACGGGCAGTCCCTGGCGCCGCACTCGACGCAAAGGCCTGGCAGTCAATTGCAGCCCTTTTGCTGCTATTTGTGCCCGTCAGCCTGTTCTGGGCGACCTACGAACAGCAGGGAAACACAATCACGCTCTGGGCCGACCAATTCACCGACCGGCATTTTCCTGGCGGCGAAATTCCGGTGACCTGGTTCCAGGCTTTCAATCCCTTCATGATCTTCGCGTTCACGCCATTCATCGTTGCGCTATGGCGTTGGCAGGGGAAAAGCGAGCCCGCCACCAGCACAAAACTCGCGATGGGGTGTCTGATCAACGCCCTCGCCTACCTTGTCATGGTCGCCGCCGCCTGGAGGGCCGGTGACGGTAAGGCGAGCTGGCTGTGGCTGTTCTTTTACTTTGTCGTCATCACCGTCGGCGAACTTTATCTTTCTCCAACCAGTCTTTCGCTCGTAACCAAGATCGCACCGAAGACACTGCTGTCGATGATGATGGGAGTTTGGCTAGCCACGAGCTTCGTCGGCGGATTTCTGGCCGGCTATCTCGGCACATTCTGGTCAACAATGGACAAGGTCAATTTTTTCCTGATGCTCGCGCTTATATCCAGCGCGGCCGGTGTCGCAATCATACTTTTGCGTCGGCCGCTTCGGTCGGTGCTGCAGGATTAACCTACGGGAAGGCCGACATATTGTTCGGCCAGCGAGGTCGCTGCGGCACTTGAGCTGGTGAGATAATCGAGATCCGAAAGTTGTCGCCGGCGGTCAAAGGCCGACTCGTTCGGAAACCGATGCATGCTCTGCGTCATCCACCAGGAGAACCGTTGCGCATACCAAACCCGCCGCAGGCACGTGGTAGAATAGTTTTCCAGCCGATCATTGTTTTTGTTTTTGTAGTAAGCGTCCAAAGCGCGCGAGAGCATCACTACATCGGCAAATGCAAGGTTCATCCCTTTTGCGCCAGTCGGAGGAACAATGTGTGCGCTGTCGCCGGCGAGGAAAAGCCGGCCATACTGCATTGGTTCAACGACGAAACTGCGCATCGGCGTGATGCCCTTTTGCAGCATCTTGCCTTCGGCGAGTTTGCGGACTCCACCTAGCCGCCTGTGCAGCTCATCCCAGATGCGGTTATCGGGCCAAGCTTCAATCTCCTCATCGTGATCACATTGAAGATAGAGCCGCGCCAGACTTGGAGAACGCATGGTGTAAAGCGCAAAGCCGCGATCAGTGTACGAATAGATCAATTCATGATCGGGTGGCGGGCTCTCCGATAGGATGCCGAGCCAGCCGAACGGATAGTCTCGCTGGAATACACTGAGCACGCCGTCCGGAATACTCGGCCGGCAGATGCCGTGGAAGCCGTCGCACCCCGCTATGAAATCGCAGTCGATTTCCTGGGATCGCCCGTCATGCTTGAAACGGATTTTCGGTTTTTTCGTCTTCAGGTCGTGAATTGTGACGTCGTCGACTTTAAAGAGCAAAGGCGCGCCGTCGGAAATGCGACGATCCACGAGGTCCTTTACCACTTCCTGTTGCCCGTAAATCGTAACGCGCTTGTTCACCAGTTTCTTGAAGTCGATCCGGTGCAGATCGCCATTTATGCCGACATTGATCCCCCAATGCAGCATGCCCTCGCGTTGCATGCGGCTGCCGACGCCGACGTCGACGAGGAAGTCGGCAGCCCAATGCTCGATCAAGCCGGCGCGTATGCGATTTTCAATATAGTCGCGACTGCGATTTTCGATGATGATCGATTCGATACCCTGCAGGTGCAAAAGCCTGGCCAACATGAGGCCGGCGGGCCCTGCTCCAACAATTCCGACTTGCGTGCGCATCATTTGCTTCCGGCGATAGTTCTCGCCTCCCTATAGGCCGCGATCGGGGCACGGGCAAAGGGATGCGCACCGGAAAGCATTGCACAATGGCGATGCGGACGACGTCAGGCCTGAGGGGTAACATCGCAATCGCGCGTTTCAGAGCTAAAAAGCTAATAATTAATGCGACTTATCGTCGTGCAAAGCATTGACTTTGGCCCTTTGCACCCTATGTTCCGTCCAACCGGTCTGACATGAAGATTCGGCCGTCCTCCGCGCAAAGCAACTGGTTTTGTTAGTCCAGCGCGCTCTGGACGGCTTCTGAGGTTATATGCCTTTTTCACATCTCGGCTTATCGGCCAAAGTTCTCGCCGCCATCAAAACGGCTGGCTACAAAGCTCCCACCCCGATTCAAGACCAGGCTATCCCTCACGTGCTGGCGCGGCGCGACGTGCTCGGTATTGCACAAACCGGCACCGGAAAGACGGCTGCCTTCGTGTTGCCGATGCTGACCATGCTGGAACGGGGTCGCGCTCGTGCGCGCATGCCGCGCACGCTCATCCTCGAGCCGACGCGTGAACTTGCGGCGCAGGTCGCCGAACACTTCGAGAAGTACGGCAAGAACCACAAGCTCAACGTGGCGCTGATCATCGGTGGCGTTTCGTTCGACGATCAGGACGCCAAGCTGCTTCGTGGCGTCGACGTTTTGATCGCCACACCGGGTCGCCTGCTCGATCACTTTGAACGCGGGCGATTGCTTTTGTCGGGCTGTGAGTTGCTCATCATCGACGAAGCAGACCGCATGCTCGACATGGGCTTCATCCCCGACATCGAGCGGATTGGCAAACTGGTACCGTTCACAAGGCAGACGCTGTTCTTTACGGCGACCATGCCACCGGAGATTCAGCGCATAGCCGATACCTTCTTGCACAATCCTGTGCGTGTCGAGGTCGCCAAGCCCGCCACTACAGCGGCAACAATCACGCAATTGCTGGTGTCGACCGGTCGCGAACCGCATGAGAAGCGCGAAACGCTACGTGACCTGATCCGCTCTGCTTCCGGTTTCAAGAACGCGATCATTTTTTGCAATCGCAAGCGCGAGGTTGCCAACCTCCATCGCTCTTTGATCCGTCACAAATTCAATGCCGTCGCACTGCACGGCGATATGGATCAACCCGCGCGCATGGCGGCACTCGACAGATTCCGTCGCGGCGAAGCCGAATTGTTGATCGCATCCGACGTCGCCGCCCGCGGCCTCGACATTCCCGAGGTCAGTCATGTGTTGAATTTCGACGTGCCACATCACGCAGATGATTACGTGCACCGCATCGGTCGTACCGGTCGCGCCGGACGTTCCGGTACGGCAATCACGATCGTCGCTCCGATCGACAACAAGGCCGTCCACGCCATTGAACGCCTGATCGGCCAGAGCATTCCCTGGCTGGACAAACCGGCAGCATCGGAGAAGAGCGCAAGCCCCGCGCCTCGGGAGCATGGCCCACGACCTCACGCCGAGGCCCAGCGCGGCCGAAATCGTGGGCGCGGCCCGGCACGTCAGGCAAAGAAAAATACGCCTGCTCCCAAGGCACCGTCCTATCAACCCGCGCAGGAAGGCGATGGAGGCCATCTCCCGGCCTTCTTGCTTCGACCTGTCCCGGTCAAGGCCTGACGCGCGGACCCTGGTTACGCAACGTTGATGGCGTAGCCGGTTCCAAATTTACCCCTGATTCGATGAGGCGCCGGAGCGTCGTCCTCCGCAAGCACCGGCTTGCGGCTGGGGTAGTCAGCAATGGCGGGGCGTGTCCACGACTACGAACGCACAATGGCGTTTGCAGACATTGCTCTCGGACAGATGAAGGCACTGCGCCAGCCCGCGAGCGCGCATTTTGAAATCAGGTACGCCTATGCGAGCGGCTACCACCCTGCGCGTCATTCTAGCGAACACGATGTTGCGGGCGGCCATAACGGTTGTCGAGCACAATCGCCGGGCGGTAATGGCCAAAGAATTGATGAAACGCTCGACCGGTGAAAATCTCGGTCGGATGACGATATCAATCGGAGTTGCCACACTGAGAAAAGCCGACACCGGGCAATCGCTAATCGAGCGCGCCGATACATGCCTACAAGACTGATCACGAGGTCTCGACCGACGGCACCGCAGAAGTTGTCCAGCGCGGCTTAGTTTGCGTCCCTCGCCGGCGTCAACTGCACCGACTCACCGCAGCCGCAAGCACTGGTCTGGTTTGGGTTGTTGAAGATGAATTGGGCCGACAGCTTGTCGGTCTTGTAGTCCATCTCGGTCCCAAGCAGGAACAATACGGCCTTTGGATCGATCAGGATCTTCACACCCTTATCCTCGACCACTTCGTCGGTCGCGTTGACCGCCTCGGCGTACTCCATCGTGTATTCCATGCCGGCGCAGCCGCCATTTTTGACGCCGACGCGAACGCCAGCCACGGGCTTCCCCGCCCGCGCCATCACGTCCTTGATGCGCGTCGCGGCGGCATCGGTAAGTCGCATCACTTGAGGCCGGGGTCGTGCCATGGTCATAGGAGTCCTCGTTGAACCTCTATCTGGCGTCTCGCCGCTCCCACTTCAACTCACCACATATTCAATACGAGTCGCGCCTCGTCGGACATACGGCTTGGATCCCAAGGCGGGTCCCAAACGACGGCCACTTTGGTCTCCTTTACGCCCGGGACGCTCGACACCGCATTCTCCACCATGATCGGCAAGTCCTGAGCCGCCGGGCAATTCGGCGATGTCAGCGACATATCGATCTTGACCCCACGATCGTCGCCGATATCGATTTTGTAGATAAGCCCCAGTTCATAAATATCGGCCGGAATCTCCGGGTCGTAGACGGTTTTAAGCGCCGCGACGATGTCGTCGGTCAGCTTGTTGAGCTCATCCTGTGGCAGCGCCGGCGAGCCAACGACCGCGGCATTTTCAGCCGGCTTTTCCGTCAGTGATGCGTTCGTGTCTTCGGTCATACAAAAAATTCCTGCGCCTTGACGAGCGAGGCGGTAAGTGTATCCACCTCCTCTTTCGTATTGTACATGGCAAATGACGCGCGACATGTGGCTGTCAGGCCGTAGCGCGCAAGCAATGGCATCACGCAGTGGGTGCCGGCCCGCACTGCCACACCGGCACGATCGATAATCGTCGCGACATCGTGCGGATGGGCGCCTTTCATCTCGAATGAGACAATCGGGCCCTTATCGGCCGCATTGCCGATGATTCGCAGCGAATTGATCTGGCCAAGTTTCTCGTGCGCGTATTTGACCAGGCTGCTTTCATGTGCACGAATGCGGGCCTTGCCGACCGAATTGACGTAATCGATCGCACCGCCGAGTCCGATCGCCTGCACGATCGCCGGAGTACCCGCTTCGAACCTGTGGGGCGGCTCGCCATAGGTAACGCGATCCTCGAAAACCTCATGAATCATTTCGCCACCGCCATTGAACGGCGGCATTGTCGCGAGATGTTCGTATTTGCCGTACAACGCCCCGATGCCCGTGGGGCCGTACACCTTATGGCCGGTGAAGACATAGAAATCGCAGTCAAGATCGCGCACATCGATATCCATATGGACCGCCGCCTGCGCTCCGTCGACCAGGACCGGAATGCCGCGCGCATGCGCAAGCCTCACGACATCTTTCACCGGGACGACAGTGCCGAGCGCATTCGACATCTGCGTAATCGCCACCATTCTGGTTTTGGACGTGAGCAGTTTCTCGAATTCGTCGAGCAAGAAGTTGCCATCGTCGTCAATCGGCGCCCATTTGATCACTGCCCCCTGCCGCTCGCGCAGAAAGTGCCATGGCACGATATTGGAATGGTGCTCCATGATGGAGAGGACTATTTCATCACCGGCCTTGATACGCTCACGCCCGAATGTGTAAGCGACAAGGTTGATTGCCTCGGTGGCATTGCGGGTAAAGATGATCTCTTCCTTGCGACCGGCGTTCAAAAATGCGCGTACCGTCTCGCGCGCACCTTCGTAGGCCTCGGTTGCCTCGTTCGCGAGATAGTGCAGACCGCGATGCACGTTGGCATATTCCTTGGTGTAGGCCTTCTGCAGCCGATCGAGGACCTGCTTCGGCTTCTGCGCCGACGCTGCATTGTCGAGATAGACCAACGGTTTGCCGTAAATATTCAGCGCAAGCGCCGGAAAATCGGCGCGGATGCGACCAACGTCATAGGAACCGTTGGTGACGGCAGGGCGCATCCTTAGCCTCGTGTGTTCAGCCAATTGATGGCTGCCTGCATCAGCGATTCGCGAATCCCCTCATTTGCCACCTCCTCGATCGCTTCCCCGACGAAGGCCTGGATGAGCAAAGCTTCCGCCTGCTTCTCGGGAATGCCGCGCGACATCAGGTAAAACTTGAGCGAACTATCGAGGGCGCCAGCCGTTGCGCCGTGCCCGCATTGCACGTCGTCGGCGAAGATTTCGAGCTCCGGCTTGTTGTCGGCTTCGGCTTCGTCCGAGAGCAGCAGCGCATGGCTCGCCATCTTTGCGTCGGTCTTCTGCGCGTGCGGCTCGACGACGATCTTGCCCTGAAAAATACTGTGGCTTTCCCCATCGAGCACCGACCTGAATCGTTCGCGACTGGTGCAGCCACCCGCCGCATGCTCGATGACCAAAGTATTGTCGACGTGCTGACGTCCTTTGATCAATGTCGCGCCGCTGATCGAGGCTTCAGTCCCTTCCCGGACAAAGCGCACAAAGGTCTGATTGCGAACCACAGCACCGCCCGTCGTAAAGGCGAAATCGCGGTAATTTGCCTTGGCATCCACGGTAACGCCCAAAGTCGAAATACGCAGCGCCGCGTCACCGTCGCTGCCTACCTTGACATGATCGACCTGCGCTCCTTCGCCAATGATGAGTTCGAGCACGGAATTGACCTGGTAGTCGGCACCGGAGGGACCATCGAAACTTTCGATCAGCGTCAGCTGCGCCCCCTTCTCAACGACCACGATGCAGCGCGGGTAGGTCGCGGCCGCCGCACCTGAAAATATATGCGCGAGTTGGAGCGGCTTGCTAACGCGCGCGCCTTTTTTTATCCGGAGTGCGACGCCGCCGGTCATGAATGCAGTATTGAGCGAAACAGCAATATCGTCCTTGCCGGGGGCATTGCCGAGACGGTAGTCCGTCTCCTCGCCAGCAAAAGCGAAAAGTTCGCTCAACACGATGCCGGGATCGGTTGCATCGATATTGCTCCAGCCCGGTTCATATCGCCCGTTGACGATAGCGATCCGGCTTGCCTCAACGCCCGACAGAGCCGGCACAACGCCTTTCGAGCCGACAGGCTCCGCAAGCGGCTTGGCCTCGCGCATCAACGCACGCAGGTCGGTGTATTTCCATTCCTCGATGCGACGATGCGGTAGGCCGCTTGCGTCGAAGCGCCGGAACGCGTCGTCACGTAGCGCAACGACCGCTCCCTTGCCGGGCAACTTGCAGCGCGTGGCCGCAAAAGCAGAACTGAGCGCCTGTTCGGCCGGCGTCTTCATGGCGCGCACATCCGCGGACATTAGGCCGCCTCACCCTGGAACTGGGCATAGCCTTTGGCCTCGAGCTCGAGCGCGAGCTCTTTGCCGCCGGACTTCACGACGCGGCCGTTGGCCAGAACATGCACGACATCGGGCACAATATAATTGAGCAATCGCTGATAGTGCGTGATCACGACCATCGATCGCTCCGGCGAACGCAGGCGATTAACGCCATCGGCAACGATCTTGAGCGCGTCTATATCGAGACCAGAATCGGTTTCGTCGAGCACCGCCAGATTCGGCTGGAGGACCGCCATCTGCAAAATCTCGTTGCGCTTTTTCTCGCCACCCGAAAATCCCACATTGACAGCGCGACGAAGCATCTCCTGGCTGATGCCGAGATGATTGGCGGTATCGCGCACGAGCTTCATGAATTCCGGCGTGGAAACCTCGGCTTCGCCTCGCGTCTTGCGCTGGGCGTTGAGCGCCGTGCGCAGGAAGGTCATCGTGGCAACGCCAGGCACTTCCACCGGATATTGAAAAGCAAGGAAAACACCCTTGGCCGCGCGCTCGTCGGGCGACATCTCGAGGATATTTTCCCCATTCAACAGCACCTCACCTTCGGTGACCTTGTAGTTGTCCTTGCCGGCCAGCACGTAAGCGAGCGTCGATTTGCCGGATCCGTTCGGGCCCATGATCGCCGCGACCTGGCCCTTCTCGGCCGACAACGTCAGGCCATTGAGGATCTTTTTGTCCTCGACCTCGACATGCAGATTTTTCACTTCAAGAAACGACACGTCTTCATCCTCACACGATTAAATGCCTTCATCGCGGCGCTGACCCCAACGCCAACACCATTCACCATTGGTTCGCTGTCGGCTGATACGAACCATCCATAACACCGCGATTACAATGAACGCCGCCCATGCGAGCCACGCATCGACATTCGATCGGTCCGCCAAAAGGTTCATCGCCACGACCGACAGCGCGACGACGGCCGCAATCCCGACGGTCAAAGCCCAGCCTTCCCACGTGATTTGTGTCGCACCGTAGCCGTATCGTCTTGGTTTGAACCTATAGCGCGTCATCGCTTAGCCCACCGAGCCTTCCAACGAGATTGAGATCAGTTTCTGTGCCTCGACCGCAAACTCCATCGGCAGCTGCTGCAGGACGTCCTTGACGAAGCCGTTGACGACCAGCGCGGTCGCCTCCTCCGCCGACATGCCGCGCTGACGGCAGTAGAACAGCATGTCCTCGGAAATCTTCGAGGTGGTGGCCTCGTGCTCGAACGTTGCTGAAGAATTCTTCGCTTCGATATAGGGCACCGTGTGCGCGCCGCACTTGTCGCCGATTAGCAGCGAGTCGCAGTTGGTGAAGTTGCGCGCGCCTTTGGCTTTGCGATGCGCTGAAACAAGACCGCGATAGGTGTTGTTCGACTGTCCAGCCGCGATGCCCTTGGAAATGATGCGGCTTACCGTGCTCTTGCCGAGATGCAGCATCTTGGTGCCGCTATCGACCTGCTGGTGACCGTTGGAGATTGCGATCGAGTAGAACTCGCCGCGCGAATTGTCGCCACGCAGGATGCAGCTTGGATATTTCCAGGTGATTGCCGAACCTGTCTCTACCTGCGTCCATGAGATCTTCGAACGCGCGCCACGGCAGTCGCCGCGCTTGGTCACGAAGTTGAAGATGCCGCCTTTGCCCTGCGCGTCGCCCGGGTACCAGTTCTGCACGGTTGAATATTTGATCTCGGCATCGTCGAGCGCGACCAGTTCGACCACGGCGGCGTGGAGTTGGTTCTCGTCGCGCATTGGCGCGGTGCAGCCCTCGAGATAGCTGACATAGGCGCCCTTGTCGGCGATGATCAACGTGCGTTCGAACTGACCGGTATTCTTCTCGTTGATGCGGAAATAGGTCGAGAGCTCCATCGGGCAGCGCACGCCTTCCGGCACGTAGACGAACGAGCCGTCGGAGAACACCGCCGAGTTCAGAGTCGCGAAGTAGTTGTCCGAAGTCGGCACCACCGACCCGAGATACTTCTTCACCAGTTCGGGATGCTCGCGGATCGCCTCCGAGATCGGCATGAAGATCACGCCGGCTTTCTTCAATTCTTCCTTGAAGGTCGTCGCGACCGAAACGGAGTCGAACACCGCGTCGACGGCGACACGCGAGCGTGTACCATCGCCACGCTCCACTCCCGCCAGGATCTCCTGTTCGCGCAGGGGAATTCCCAGCTTTTCGTAAGTGCGGAGAATCTCGGGGTCGACCTCGTCGAGCGATTTCAACGACGCCTTCTTCGGTGCCGCGTAATAGTAGATGTCCTGATAATCGATTTTCGGATAGTTCACGCGCGCCCAGGTCGGCTCGCGCATCGTCAGCCAGCGGCGATAGGCCTCCAGTCGCCAGGCCAGCATCCACTCCGGCTCGTTCTTCCTGCCCGAGATGAATCGGATCGTGTCTTCCGACAGGCCCTTTGGGGCCTTTTCGGATTCGATCTTGGTCTCGAACCCATACTTGTATTGATCAACGTCGATACGGCGGACCTGTTCGACGGTCTCTTGTACGGCCGGCATTCTTCCCTCCGCTCACGGTTGCAAGGACCGCGGGTTGGATTTGTCGGTTATGGTGCTCGCGCTATCGTTCGGCGCAGGTTCCCATGGGTTGATGAAGCGCGATTTGCGCGGTGGCTCCCGGTTCAGGCAGCGACGCCGCTTCTCTCCTTAAGTAGTGATCCGGCAACGGTATTCCAAGTTTCAACGAAGCGATCGACCTCAGCCTCAGTGGTGCTGTGTCCGAGACTGGCCCGGATAGCGCCGCGCGCGAGTGCAGCATCGACACCCATGGCCGCGAGGACGTCCGACGGCTGAACTTTGCCTGACGAACAGGCCGAGCCCGATGAGACGGCTATCCCATTGAGATCGAAGGCGATTATGGCGGTTTCCGCCTTCACCCCTGGAACCGCGAAAAAAGTCGTGTTGGGCAGGCGCGTTTCGCCAGCACCGAAAATCTCGGCCTGCGGCGTAACGCGTCTGAGGCCCCGTTCCAACCGATCACGCATCGCCGTCATACGCTTTGGGTCACTCATCTTCGCACCGGCGGCCGCCGCGCCAAATCCGGCGATGGCGGCAACGTTCTCGGTGCCGGCCCGCTGGCCACGTTCCTGCCCGCCGCCCCTCATCAGCGGCTCGGCAATGTGGATGTCGGCACGGCGAACCAGTGCCCCAGCGCCCTGAGGACCACCCAACTTGTGCGACGAGACGCTCACGAGGTCGGCGCCAAGGCTCGCGATGTCGCAAGCGATTTTGCCGGCGCCCTGCACCGCATCCACATGAAGCACGCCGGACGCCGCGTGCACGATTTCCGCGATTTGCGCGATCGGCTGTATGACGCCGGTCTCGTTGTTGGCGAACATCACCGAAACCAAAGGCCGCGCGGCTTTCTTTAGCGCGAGTGAGAGTGCAGCGCGATCGACAACACCGCTGCGGGTAACCGGAAGCTTTTCGATGCTCTCGCGCGGAAATCGTCCGCCGGCGCGAACTGAAGGATGCTCGATTGCGGACACGAACAACCGGTCGCGCGGCTCCTTGCGCCCCGCAATTTCCAATGCGGGGGTGAGCGCGAGCATGTTCGCTTCGGTTGCGCCACTCGTGAAGGTAATGTTCTTCGCGTCGGCTCCAAGCAGGTGGGCAACCTGCTCGCGTGCTTGCTCAATCAAACGACGGACGGCCCGGCCCTCGGCGTGCACAGACGATGCGTTGCCTGTGAAAGCCAGGGCCGCGCTCATGGCGGCTTGCGCCTCGTCCCTGAGGGGGGCGCTGGCATTCCAATCGAAATACGCTCGTTCGGCCACGATCCTCACCAATACCTAATTACCGTTTTCAGGCCTATACCCCGCAAAAAGCTTGCTTTTTGCCCTAGGGATTGTGTTAGAAGCCCGAAATCGCCCGGCCCTTATAGCGTGTGTTGAGGCTGGGAACAGCGGAATTCGTATAATTAGAATAATTCCAAACTAAATGCCCAGTTTTGTCAGCGCAGCCAGGCGACAACACACCCCGCTGCCGCCTCGCGGCGCGGCAAGCCCGGTCCGAGGTCGATAGCCATGCCTGAGATTATCTTCACGGGTCCCGCCGGACGCATCGAGGGGCGGTACCATCCCGCGCGACAGAAGAACGCACCGATCGCGATCATCCTGCACCCGCACCCGCAGTTCGGCGGGACGATGAACCACCCGATCATCTACCAGCTGTACTATGCCTTTGTGCACCGCGGTTTCTCGGCATTGCGATTCAACTTCCGCGGCGTTGGGCGCAGCCAGGGCTCGTTCGACCATGGCCAAGGCGAATTGTCCGATGCGGCCGCGGCGCTCGATTGGGCGCAGACCATCAATCCTGAGGCGAAAAGCTGCTGGATTGCCGGCTTCTCGTTCGGTGCCTGGATCGGCATGCAGTTGCTGATGCGCCGGCCGGTGATCGAAGGCTTCATCTCGATCTGCCCGCCTGCGAACCTCTACGATTTCTCCTTCCTGGCGCCCTGCCCTTCGTCGGGCTTGATCATTCACGGCGACAAGGACGCTGTGGTCCCGCACAAGGACGTCACGACGCTGGTCGACAAGCTGAAGACCCAAAAGGGCATCGTGATCGAGCAAAAGGTTGTGCAAGGCGCCAATCATTTCTTTGACGGCAAGGTCGAAGCGCTGCTTACTTCGATCAGCGCCTATCTCGACAAGCGGCTGAAGACAGAACGCAAGCCGGCAGCGTGAATTTGGCCGGAGCGCCCGTTGGCAGCGCTTGTGCTGATGGGCGAATTGGCGATACGCGGCAATCGGTCCGCGAAATGACCCATGCTCCTTGTTAAGACTTACCTCGATAGAAGTGCCATCCACGGTCTTGGGGTTTTTGCGGGCCAGGCTATTCGGAAAGGCACGAAGGTCTGGCGTTTCGTCGATGGCTTCGACAGAGTCTATTCACCGACGCAATTTGCCAAATTGCCGAAGCCGGCCCGGGACTACATCTGGAATTACGGATACCGCGTCGACGGCGAGATTCTGCTCACCAGCGACCACGACCACCACATGAACCATTCGGACAATGCCAATACGCATTGGCGGAACGGCCACATCGTCGCAAGGCGCACCATTCGCAAGGGCGAAGAGATCACCAATAACTACCGTGAATTCGATGCAGGTTTTTGCGCGGCCTTCCTGAAAAAGAAGAAATGACGCAAGAGTGTGCCGCGCGGGGTTCCGGCTACACGGCTCTCTTTTCCCGGCCATGCATTATTGAATCCGACGCCGGACCTGTTACACCACCCGGCGACGGACCAAGAAGGCCGCCCGAGCCCGGCAATGAGCGCTTATAAATCCGACTTTCTAAACGCCCTCGCGGAGCGCGGCTTCATCCATCAGGTATCGGAGCCTGAAGCGCTGGACGCTCGCGCCAAGGCGGGACAGATCACCGCCTATATCGGCTTTGATTGTACGGCAGCGTCACTGCACGTCGGCTCGCTGCTGCCGATCATGATGCTGCACTGGCTGCAGAAGACGGGACACCGCCCCATTGCGCTTATGGGTGGCGGCACGACCCGCGTCGGCGATCCGTCAGGCAAGGACGAGACCCGTCGCGTTCTCACTGACGAGGCGATCAACGAAAACCTCAAGGGCATCCGCGCGGTCTTTTCGAAATTCCTGAAATTCGAAGACGCCGGCGGCACCGCCATCATGAGCAACAACGCCGATTGGCTGAACAAGCTCAACTACATCGACTTTCTGCGGGATGTCGGCCGCCATTTCTCGGTCAACCGCATGCTCTCGTTCGACTCGGTGAAACTGAGACTGGATCGCCAGCAGGAATTGTCGTTTCTCGAATTCAACTACATGGTCCTGCAGGCTTATGACTTTGTCGAGCTCAACAAGCGCTACAATTGCATCCTGCAAATGGGCGGCTCGGATCAGTGGGGAAACATCGTCAACGGCATAGATCTTGGCCGCCGCATGCAGAACGCACAGTTGTTCGCTCTGACATCGCCGCTAATCACGACTTCATCCGGTGCAAAGATGGGCAAGACGGCGGCCGGCGCCATATGGCTCAACTCCGACCTGGTGAGCCCTTACGACTATTGGCAATACTGGCGCAACACCGAGGATGGTGACGTCGTCCGTTTTCTCAAGCTGTTCACCGTGCTGCCGCTCGATGAGATCGCGCGTCTTGCCGCGCTCGAGGGCAACGAAATCAACGAGGCGAAGAAGGTTCTCGCCACCGAGGCGACCGCCCTCGTGCACGGCCGTCAGGCCGCAGACCAGGCCGCCGAAACCGCACGAAAGACATTCGAAGAAGGCGCGCCGCCGATGACATTGCCAACCGTGCTCGTCGAGCATCCGATAGGTGTTCTCATCGCCGCTGTTCAGACGGGTGCCGTCTCTTCGACCAGCGAAGCGCGCCGTCAGATCAAGAATGGCGGGATAAAATTGAACGGCGTCGTCGTGACCGACGAGAAATTGACTTTAACGACCGACAATGCCACGCCCGAAGGCGTGCACATCTTGTCGATTGGCAAGAAACGCCATTTCCAACTCAAGCCGAAATAGCCCCCTCACCGTGAGGGCGGGAGGAAATTCGGATCGAATGTCCCAGGCGAAGGAATGAATTTGCGCAACAGACCGGGCGCTATCGCGCTGACCGGGTTGACCGTGATGCGCGGCTCACTTGGCGGGCCGACGGCTTCGTAGGTGATGCCAAGCAGCCCCTCCTTGTTGCCCCCGCCGAGGAACAGCCCAACGATCGGTATCTGCCCGAACATGTTGTTGAGGCCGTAGAACGGGACGAATGTGCCGCGCAGGTGCACCTCATCGCGCGCATAGTCGATGTTTCCTTCGACCGTCGCGCCGACCAGCGGCCCGCGCACGACGCCTTCACGGACAGACATCTTTCCTGGGAAACGCGTGAAATCAGCGCGCATCTCCGAGAAATCCACGCCGCTCGCGCCGGCCGCACTCGGCGCGCCGGACACGACTTTTTCCAGCGCCGGCTCCCCGCGCACGACAAATCTCCGAATGAAAAGCGTGCCGATCTGCGGCGTCTGCTCCTGCGTGGGTGGATCCATCGCGACCCACATCTGCCCGCCATACATCCTCGGATACATGTCGGTAAAACGAAACAATGCACCGGCATCGTCGGTTTCGAAAAAGATGACCTGATGATTGTCACGCGATCGCACGCGCAAATCCCCGTTGAGCGGCGTATCGCGCCCGATCTTGCTCGCCATGGCAAAGCTGCGAATGTGGCCCGCGCGCCGCGACATTTTCAGATCGAGACCTCGCAACGTCTCGCCGTTATGGCCGGCCACCGTGCCGAGTTTGACGTCAAGATCAAGGTCAATCTGCTTCGGCTTGTTCTTGTCGGCGGCCGAACCCGCCATCGATGATTTGACGAAATTGCGTCCATCATAGATATCGCCGCGCATCGCGACGCGAAGCGTCCCGTCGCTGGCCCGGTCGGCTCTCAATGTAGCTTTGTCGCCTTCGGACAGCGCAAAGACCGAAAAATTCGCCGACGAGACTTCGTTGTTGCTGTCAAATTCGATAGAGCCCCGCACCGTCGCGCCAGAACCGTCGATGCTCAAATCATCAAAGCGAACGCTCTTCCCGGTTTTCATCATTACATAACTGGCGCGTGCGGGCCTCCCGGCCGCTTTGAGCCACCCTGGCAGAAGATTGTCGATCTTGACTGGCGTGAGATCGGCTTCAATGCTCAAGCCTTCGTCGCTGGCGTTGTCGCCGACATGGCCCACGACCCTGACGGGTATATTGCCAGTCACGGCACCGCCGAGGTCCACGCCCAGCCGGCGCCGCGCTGCCTCATCAATTGTCGCCTGCATGTGCAGTTCCGCGTCGGTATCGTCTTTCTGTTTGCGGACATCGATTGTCGCGGGAGTGCCGTTGATCTTGACGTCGCCTTTGATCTGAAACCCGTCCTTTGTCGCGATCGTCTTGAGCAGAGAGGCCTCGACTTTCTGGCCCAGTAACATCTTTTCCGCGGCAAAATTCACCAGGTCTGCGTTGATCGTATAGGTCGCATTGTCCTCGGGGGCATTTCGGCCGATCAACATGTTGACCCCGACCTGTGCGGTTACCGTGCCTCGCGTTGACGCGGGATCGAGCGTGATGCCGACGATGTCGCGCAAACCTTCGCTTGAGAGCAGCGCGGCCGTGGCCGGCATGGTGCCGTCAATGCGGAACGCCGCGCGTGCCGAAACCGGCTTCGGATGGGTATCCGGCACTTCGAACACGCCGCCTGCAACGTTGAGTTTGCGCCCTGTGGCAACCTCGGCGGTGCCGCGGCCAATATTGACTACGGCATTGCGTCCGATGATGCGAACGGTCAGATCAGCATCCCGGATCGCCGGCAAGGTGGGGATCGGGCGAACGGTTGTCCCACTTGTTTCGATGTCGATCGAAAGACCGTCGTCCGGTATCGGCGGTCCGTCATGCTTGAATACTTCCAGGGGAGCATTGCCGGCGATCACCGCGCGCTCGACCGTTCCACCGGAGATGTGCTCCAGCGCCCACGCCCGCACGTCGGCCGCAGCAAATATCGGCCAGATTCGTTTCATGGCCGACACCGGCATGCGCGTACATGCGACGCCGAAGGCGATATGCGGCTCCGTTCCGGAAGAGTCGAAGCGTCCGGTCAGCGCCACGCCGACATTGTGCTCGGCGCGCGTGTCGACCCGGCTGAAATCGCCTTGGTCGAGGTCGATGCGTTTCCGTGTCGGATCGATACGCGCGCGGACGGCGATACGATTGATCGACAAGCCATCCTCGTCGGCCGACGGTGCAAAAATGATCGGATCGATGACGGAGTCACCACGATTCACGTTGAGTAGCCACATGCCGCTCTGGTCGGGCGCTGGCTCAAACGTGGCCCGCATCGTGAACTGATTGCCTCCCGACTGAACCTGGAATGGCACGATCAGGCTGTTCCGGCGGTTATCCCAGTTGAACCGGAAGTCCGCGTGATCAATGTTCACGTTGAGCTTGTCGTCCGTCTGATCAACGATCGTGCCCGCATCGGCGACCAGTTGGCCCTGCACCGCCTGCGGCGAGCCATCGGGGGACACTTCCGCACGCACGCTCGCCGACAGCGGAATGTCGATGTCAAAATTGCTCGGATTGAGGCGCAGCGCGAGTATGATGTCGCGCGTTGAAACCTTTCGCGCTTCGATGCCGACCGCGCGCACACCGTCGGAGAGCGGCCGCATCGCGGCGCTAATCACCCAGGGCCGTTTCTCATTATCGGACTCGAGTCGGAAAATAACTCCGCCCTGTCGCGGTCGGGTGAGGCTCACATTGATGCCGTCAAATTTCCACTGCTTGCCGTTGCGCCGGTCGTCGACAACAAGATTGCCGTTCTTTAGACCGAGCTCACGGAGGTCGTGACCATCCAGGCCGGACTCGCCGACCGCATCGATCCTCGCCATCAGCGCAGCCAAACTTTCGAATTCGGCGCGCATCGCAGGGTTGGCAGGAGGACCCTGTTCGCTCGGGCTCGACAACACAACAGCCGGCTTTGTCGGCTCCGCCGTCGCAATCGGTCGTTTGTCGGCGCCAGCGAAAACAGTAAGGCGACCATCGGTTTCGATCCGAACCGACATTTCGGCGCCGACGAGGTTGAGACTCTGTGCGCGCAACCTTCCCATCAGGAGACTTCTGCCAGAAAGCCCGACCTCGGCCTTTGGAGCGCTTGCGACCACGGTGCCGTCGGCATCACGCACAACGATGTCGCGCAGGCGAAGCGACGTGCGTCCCTTCTCGTCCCGTTCGAGCTGCGTACCTCCGACAGCCACGCTGTGATTGCCGCCGAAGTTTTCTTCGATCGCCGCTTTCAACCACGGCGTTGCCAGGTTGAGTTCGATCGGACCGCTCGACAGCCGCCACCACAGGCCGAGCGCGGCGATCATCACGATTGCAAAACAGAGCGCCGACCCAAGGAGTATGCGCAGCATGAAGCGCGAACGAACGAGAATCAGGGTCTGGCGCCGCAAGTCGTTCCAGCGCCATCCGGCGAAACCGTGCATGAAGCCACGCATAAAGCGACGTCGGCGCGGCGCGCGGCCCATCGCGACGGCATGGGCGCGGTGTCCGTGATCGTGCTGGCTGCCTTTCATACCTTGGACGGCGCCCTTTGCCTGCAATGTGCGCGTGTTTTCGCCGATTGACGGAGGACGATCCGCCTCGGCCGACGACCCCTATCTGTGAAACCCGTTGCGCCCCCCTGACGCAAATGGCATGGGCGACATGACCGCTGGAAAGCGACGAAAGGAAGGCACATGAGTAAGGAGCCCCTTGCGGGTGCAACGGCGCCGGCCTTCACCCTGCCGAGCGATGGTGGCGGCAAAGTCTCGCTGAAGGAGTTCAAGGGCCGAAACCTCGTCCTCTATTTCTACCCAAAAGCCGACACGCCCGGCTGTACCAAGGAGGCTATCGCGTTCTCGCGCCTGCGCGCCGAATTCGCCAAGGCCGATACCGAAATTCTCGGGGTTTCTGCCGACCCGGTATCCTCCCAGGACAAATTCAAATCCAAACATAAGCTGACCATCGCGCTCGGATCCGACGAAATCAAAAAGACGCTCGTAGCCTATGGTGCCTGGGGCGAGAAATCGATGTATGGGCGCAAATTCATGGGCGTCATTCGCAAGACCTTCCTGATTGATGCGTCGGGCCGCATCGTTCGGATCTGGCCGAAAGTAAGGGTCCCGGGGCATGCCGAAGAGGTACTTTCGGCCGTCCGCGAGCTCTAATTCCCCGCAATCACTTATGAATCATAGTCATATCTTAGCGCGATTACGGGTTTCTTAACTATATCCGATTGATATCGAACGTGCTGGACCACGGTCCATCAGGACCGAGGGCGGCGCAGAGCGTCGATGTCGCATTCGTCCCTTTCGTACTACCCAGCCGCAGACCAGCGCGCTCGCCAGACATCGCCGCGAGCTCAATCGGCCGCTGCGATGTCGCGGCACTCACGACGGGTACACGCTCACGCCCGCCGGACGTCAAATCCGGATCGGGCCAGTTGCATTCTGGATCGTGGTCGGCATCCTTGTCGTCATGGCGGTCTAGTCCGTCGCAACCGGCACCTACTTCGCATTTCGCGACAATGTCCTGACCCGGCTGATCGGTCGGGCCGGCCGAAATGCAGGTTGCCCACGAAGATCGCATCGCCGAATTGCGCGCGCAGGTCGACCGCATCATGAGCCGCGTCAAAGTTGGTGACCAGGTCCGGAACGGACAGACCATCGGCAAGATCGGCTCGACCGGCCGCTCTACTGGTTCGCATCTGCATTACGAAACAGGGATCAATGACGAAGCGGTCGATCCCCAGGGATTTCTGCGGGTTGGATTGCGGCTCGGCAATATTTGGCCGCACGTGTCCGGCTACTCCACGTCCTCGACTTTTTCCGGCCCACCGCCGAAGGCCTTTTGGGCCAGCGCGGCCTGCATGAATTCGTCGAGATCGCCGTCGAGCACGCCGGCCGTGTTTGATGTGGAGACGCCGGTGCGCAAGTCTTTCACCATTTGATAGGGCTGCAATACGTAAGACCGAATCTGGTGTCCCCAGCCGATATCGGTTTTCACCGCCTGTTCGGCAGCCGCCTTTTCTTCACGCTTCTGGATCTCGATCTCAAATAATTTCGCGCGAAGCATGTCCCAAGCCATCGCGCGATTGCGATGTTGCGAACGATCGTTCTGACACTTTACCACAATATTGGTCGGGATGTGCGTGAGACGAACCGCGGATTCGGTTTTGTTGACGTGTTGTCCTCCCGCGCCACCCGATCGCATGACGTCGGTCCGCACATCGCTTTCCTTGATGTCGATTTTTATGCGGTCGTCGACAACCGGGTAGACGGTCACGCTGGCGAATGAAGTATGTCGCCGGGCGTTGGAGTCGAACGGGGAAATGCGCACCAGACGGTGCACGCCATTCTCGCTTTTCAGCCATCCATAAGCGTTGTGGCCTTTGACGATGACGGTCGCGGATTTGATCCCAGCCCCTTCGCCCTCGGTTTCTTCGATCCATTCGACCTTGTAGCCATGCGCCTCGGCCCAGCGCACATACATGCGCATGAGCATGCTGCCCCAGTCCTGACTCTCGGTGCCGCCGGCGCCCGCATGGACCTCGAGATAAGAATCGTTTGCGTCTGCCTCTCCAGACAGAAGCGCCTCGAGCTCTCGGCGTGCCACCTCGACCTTCAAGCGCCTGAGCGCCGCTTCGGCCTCGGCGACCGTCTTGTTGTCCTTCTCCGTCTCACCAAGTTCGATCAACGTCAGCTGATCCTCGAGCTCCTGCTCGATGCGGCCGATGCCTTTCAGCTGATCGTCGAGCGCATCACGCTCGCGCATGACGCGTTGCGCCCGCGATTGATCGTTCCAAAGATTGGGGTCTTCCGAGTCTTTATTCAGCTCGGCAAGGCGACGCGTAGCGGTGTCAACGTCAAAGATGCCTCCTCAGCAGCCGTACCGACTGCTTGATTTCCTCGACAAGATTCTGGGTCTCCGCTCGCATGCTTTTGTCCTTGGCCCGAATTGGTCCGCATTTAGCGTCCCTGAAGTCTCGCCGCAACCCTACGGAGCGCTAGAAACGCCGGACGTTACCGGAACCATGGCCCCGACGATGAATTGACAGTCAAACGGGGCATCACTCCCCAAGAAACATGAATAATGAGGACACCCATGGGCCTGTTCAGCAAAGACATCAAAACGCTCGATGACCTCTTCGTCCATCAGCTGCGAGACATCTACTACGCTGAGAAGCAGATCGTGCAGGCGCTGCCCGAGATGATAGAGAAAGCAAAGGATCCCGGGCTCAAGCAGGGATTCGAATCACATCTCGGCGAGACAAAAAATCACGTCAAACGGCTCGAGCAGGTCTTCAAAATGCACGGCGTCGAGGCAAAAGGCGTCGAGTGCCCTGCGATTGATGGCATCATCGAGGAAGCCGATGAGATCATCGGCGAGGTAGACGATAAAAAAGTGCTCGACGCAGCCCTGATCGCGGCGGCTCAGGCTGTCGAGCATTACGAAATCACGCGCTATGGCACCTTGATCGCGTGGGCAAAACAACTCGGCCGGCCCGACTGCGCCAGCGTGCTCCAGGAAAACCTCGAGGAAGAAAAAGCTGCCGACTCGAAGCTGACATTACTCGCCGAAGGCAACATCAACGTCAAAGCCGCCTGATCGCTGCAGAGGTAGAGATAAAGAAAAGCCCCGGTTTTGAAGGCCGGGGCTTTTTTCAATCTCTCGCTTTTCAGA
>Ga0182036_10000167_pt1 | contig 28677 bp, 23 predicted proteins | sample sta12Cox44000080_FD_125966 | JGI IMG/M metagenome (GOLD analysis project Ga0182036, IMG submission 125966) | Lab enrichment of tropical soil microbial communities from Luquillo Experimental Forest, Puerto Rico - statoxic.12C.oxic.44.000.080 | ecosystem: Environmental > Terrestrial > Soil >...
ACGGACTGCGAGACCACGCTGTGCAGGGTGACCGGGTGCGCCTTCCAGTCGAAGGTGGCGCCGGCCGGCACCACCCAGTACTCGGCTGTCTTGGTACCGCCGTTGCCCGTGCGGGTTTCGATCCGGCTGGCGTCGATGGCCTGCTTGGCCTCGCCGCCCGACAGATATGCCTTCGAGTCCACGGCCCGCTCGCCGGCCAGGTTCGGACGCTTCTCACCCGGCTCGGCATTACCCACGATGACCAGCTTCGCATCCGCTTCCTGCTGCAGACGCAGAGCAACATCGTCCAGAATGGCTTTGCAGGTGTTGTCCACGCGCCACGGCTTCTTCGGATTCGGGAAGTCGCACTGGCTCAGTTTGCTGGCCTTCGGCGGCGGAGGCGGAGGATTCTCCACCGTGACTTGCGACGACGCGTTCGCCGTCAGCCCGCGCGAATCCGTACACGTCGCGCTGACCGTGATTGGTCCGGGCGAAGCTCCGGTGGTGTTGAGCGTCGCGGTGTTGCCGCTTCCCGAAACACTGCCGCCGCTGGCCGTCCATCCGGCTACGCTTACGGGAACGCCGTCAGGACTGGTGCAGGTGCAGGTGATGGTGGAAGTGCCGCCCGCTTGCAGCGACGTCGGATTCGACGTGCAACTCATGGTCGGCGGATTCTTCGGCGGCTCCTTCACCGTGTAGTTCGCAGTACAAGTCGCTTCGCCGTTTTTCTTCACCTTGGGATCGGTGACCTTCGACGTGACGGTGTAGTTGCCGCCCGCCACACCCTTGGTGTCGATGTTGGCGGTCGTGTTGTTGCCAGTCACCGTGCCGCCGCCGTTTCCACTCCAGGCATAGGTCAACGAGTGCTTGGGATTGAAATTGTTCGTGGACACCGTCGCGGTCACAGGCTCGCCTTGCATCACTTCCGCATGGTCGACCGAGCAGCTCGCCGTCGGCGGTACTTCGGGCTCTCCACCGAAATTGAAGACTACGCCGGTGCGCAGGCGTGCCCCCTGGAAACTCGAGCGACGCAGGTCCGGCTGGGTCGCTGGCACCACCGAGGCAAAGTTCTGCCGCGCCCATTGGTAGTCCGCTTCGATCAATCGCAGAGAGAGCTTCTTGACGATCGGGAGATCGATACCGCCGCCCAGGATTGCCCCCAGCCCATTGCGTGCGCCGAACGGGGTCGTCATGTGGTTATTTCCCAGCAAGGTGTGGGCAAACAGGTTGAAGCCTTCCGTTCGCCAGGTCGCGCGCGGTCCGACTGAGAAAGTGTTAATGTCGATCCCGTTCTTCAGGCTCAGGCCCCAGTCCCCTTCCAGTGCGAAGTTGGGATGGAAGTTGTAGCCGAAGGCCAACCCGCCACCGTGGGACATGCTGGGCACTTTGACAGGCAGCACGCCTCCCATGCCGTTGGATCCACCCGGGATGTTTCCGCCCGGATTCAGCCATTGATAGCCGGCGAAGATGTCAAACTTGGGCGGAGTCTGCTCTTGCTGGGCCACCGCTGCCGCGCAGCTTAAGAGAAGGAATCCTGCAAGGATGAAACCGAGACGGGTCGCGTTGCCATTTCGAGAACTGCCAAGAAGTGACATCGAATCCTCCGGAACAAGACCTGCCGCTTCAAATCACCAGAGTCTACTGCGAACAACGAGACTGCGTGCATAGACGCAAAGACGGGCGTCGAAACTGAGACCGCAAATTCTACAGCAAGGGGAGTTTAAAGTGAACTTTGCCGCGGCAAATTATCGGGGCGGGCTTCTTTCTCCTCAAGCGGAAAAAATCTGCAGTCCTGTCTCAGTTTAAGACGCTTTCCTGTGACCCTTGCCTGACCCATGCCGGAGGCGATTTCTTCAACAGGCTTTCCGGCCCTCAAGCTTCCTCGGCTTGCTAGAGTGTCGCCATTCCCGGAATAATGGGTGATTAGAACTTATGAACCAAGAGAAAGTCCTTATCGTTGAAGACGAAGAGAACGAGCGGACCGGCCTGGCCGAGGTTGTCTCGGCCTGGGGCTACAGGGTCGAGACGGCAGCCGACGGACAAGACGGTTGGGACAAAGCGGTGCAGTGGTCCCCGTCCATCATCGTGACCGACCTGAAGATGCCCCGCATGGGAGGGATGGAACTGCTGGAGCGTCTGGCCGACCATCCCCAAAGTATGGCCGTTATTGTGATGACCGCTCAGGGAACGATTGATAGCGCCGTTCAGGCCATGCGGATCGGCGCCTACGACTACATCACCAAACCGATCGATACCGACCGCCTGCGCACGATTCTGCAGAACGCCTCCGAACTGCTGGGCACCAAAGTTGAACTCGAAGTCACCCGGCGTAAGTTGCGCGATGCGGGAACACTCGGGAAATTGGTGGGTTCGTCCAAGAAGATGCAGGAGATTTTCCGGTTGATCGAATTGGTGGCGCCCAGCACGGCCTCAGTGCTGATCACCGGAGCCAGCGGAACAGGCAAGGAGATGGTCGCCCGTACGATTCATGAACTCAGCCCGCGCCGGTCCAAACCATTTGTGCCGGTGAACTGCGCGGCAATTCCTGAAACCCTGATCGAAAGTGAGGTTTTTGGCCACGAGAAAGGGGCATTTACGGGCGCCCTCGAAAGACGCACCGGACACTTCGAACTCGCCGAAGGCGGCACCCTGCTGCTCGACGAGATCGGCGAAATGCCGGTCGCCACCCAGGCCAAGTTGTTGCGCGTCCTTGAGGACCACAAACTCCGCCGCTTGGGCAGCAAGGTGGAAACCAACGTCGACGTCCGTGTTCTGGCCGCGACCAACAAGCAACCGGACGAGGCTGTCGCCCGTGGCGAACTGCGCAACGACCTTTACTACCGCTTAAACGTCTTCAATATCCATATGCCGGCATTGCGGGAGCATAAGGAAGACTTGCCCGAACTGGTGCAGACACTGCTTACCGACATGAATGACAAGCACGGCCGCAAAGTCGCCACGGTCAGCGAAGCCGTGCTCAATCAGTTCAAGAATTATTCCTGGCCTGGAAACGTCCGTGAGCTGCGCAATTCGCTCGAGCGCGCGGTTATCGTCTGCGAAGGGGCGGTGGTGGAAACGAAGCATCTGCCCCCGGGCTTCGGCCAGGTCACAGTGCGCCAGGCTGCCAACGATCCCGACGCCGTGCGCCTGGGCGTGGGCACCACCGTCGGCGAAGCCGAAAAGATGTTGATTCTCAAGACGCTCGAGGCGACCAGCAACAACAAGACCCGGGCCGCCGAAATTCTGGGCATCAGCCTGAAGACTTTGCACAACAAGCTGAAGGAATACGGTAACGCCACGGCAGATGCGGCGGTCGAAAAGGAAGAGTAAACTGCGCTATCGGCCCCTCCCCCACCGATACGCGGCGTCACGCGTGTTCCCCGTTTCATGAGGCGTAAGACAAAAATCGTGCTGGCGATCACCTTCATGGTGGTCGTGATGGTCACCGCCTTTTCGTACCTCTACATTTCCCAACTTCTGCGGCAGCGGCTAAACAACGCTGGGGACATTGCCCAACTCCTCGGCCAGAACATCGTCTACTCCGCGGGCAACGCCGTGCCCGACATCACCAGCACGCGCATCGACACACAGAACTCCCGCGCCGTCCGCTCCGCGATCGAGGGTTACCTTCGCACCGACGCCAACCTGAACGACATGCTGGATTCGTTCGTCGGCAATGTTCAGATCGTCTACGACGCGGCTGTGCTTGACCTCGACGGCCGGGCCCTGCTGCACAGCAACCCCGATCTCGACGGCAAGGTTCTGACCCCACGCCCAGACTTCGATTTTCTCCGCAGGGCTCGTTTCCCCGACCAATTGCGCATGATTTACAGCCCCATGGCGGTATACGACGTGAGCCAGCCTCTGCAACTGAGCGGTCACCCCTTCGGCAGCGTGCGCGTGGGGATCTCAACCGTGTTCCTCAAGAGCGAACTGAACCCTGCGCTACGTCACGCCCTCGTGTTCTCGGTGGGTCCGATCTTTCTCTCGCTGTTCCTCTCTGCATCAATCTCCCGCCTGGCGCTCGGTCCCCTCGAAGAAATCAACCGCAACCTGGACTACGCCACCGGAGGCAGCACCGAAATCGACGAAGATGCCGAATCCGAGCACGACGAGTATGGCCTGGTCACCCTGAAGATCGCCAACCTGGGCCGCCAGGTGCGCGACGCCAAGGAAATCTTCTCCGCGTTGAAAGACAATGTCGACCAGTTGATGGCTAACCTGCAGGACGGCCTCATGTTGTTCACTCGGGACTCGCGCGTGGTCTTGGTCAGCGCCTCGGTCGAGCGCTATCTCGGGCGGCCGCGGGGAACGATGCTGGGCCGGACGGCCCTGGAAATCTTTTCTGCAGCCACGCCGCTGGGCGCGTTGCTGCTGGACGCTTTTGATCACCGCCGCCCCTTGGCGCAACGCGAAATCGAATCCGCCAGTGGTCGTCGCGTGCAGGTATCGCTCGATTTCATCCAGGAAAAGACCACGCAGATCGGCGCATTGCTTATCGTGCGCGACGCGGAGTCAGTTCGCCGCCTGGAAGACGAAATTGAATTGTCGCGGCGGCTCTCGGCCAGCGGACGCCTCACCCGCGGCGTCGCCCACGAAGTGAAGAACCCGATTAACGCAATTGTTCTTCACCTCCACCTGCTGCAGAACAAGCTGCAGCAAATGGAGCCCGGCACCCGCCGTCACCTCGACATCATCGGCAGCGAGATTCATCGCCTCGATCGCGTGGTGCAGATCCTGGTGGATTTCACCCGTCCCCGCGACCTCAAACTCGAAGAAGTCGACCTGCGCCGACTGCTCGACGAAGTGGCGGCGCTTGCCGTCCCCGATGCCTCGCAGCACGGTGTCACCATAGTTCGCCAGCTCCCCGCGCAACCCCTTATCGTGAAAGCCGACCTCGATTTCATGAAGCAGGCGATCCTGAATATCGTCATCAATGGCATTCAAGTCATGACCGACGGAGGTCAGCTCACCATCAGCGCCCGGCGCGATGAGGGCCTGGTCGTCATGGAAATCCGCGACACGGGAAAAGGAATCCCGAAGGAAGCGCAGGAAAAGATCTTCGAGCTCTACTTCACCACCAAGAAGGGCGGCAGCGGCATCGGCCTCGCCCAGACCTACCAGATCATGCAGTGGCACTACGGCTCAGTGGACTTCGAGACCGCCGAGGGAAAAGGCACTACCTTCCGCCTGCGGCTCCCCCTCGCCGAGTCCTCCCTGGAGGCGATGCGCGAGGTCGCCGCCCGCGGGGTGTAGTGCCGGCAGCCTGCGCTGTGCACAGCCGAAGGGTCCCGTCGGCCGTCCCGAGGGCCGGCCCTGAGCTTGCCGAAGGAGAGTCCCTGTGGCGACCGCAGAGCATCCCTCTTCATAGCAACCCGCTTCCCAGGGTTGGCAGACTCCCCAGACAGGCATAAAATCCTAGCCTGTAGGTCTCGCCGAGCGCATCACAGAATCCAGTATGTATCTGGCCGGCATACTCGCACTGTGCGCGCTGCTGCGTGTCCCCGCTTCGGGTGACATGGGCAGCGGCCCGTCGCCATTGGCGATCGCTGATGCCCACAGCATCCGACACCAATCGTCCGGTCAAGAACCAGCCAAGTCGGAGCCTCCCGCCGAAGCTGCTCCAGCGCAAGATCAACCCAAGCCACCCTCTCCACAGCCGCCCCAGCAACCCGCGCAGACTCAGGAAAATCCTCAGGCCCCCTCGGCCGGCGCTCCGCCAGAGAACACCACGCCGGAGAAGAAGAAGCCAGAAGCGCCTCAAGGCTCTGCGTCCCCGGCCCCGCACAAGCTCGCCAAAAAGAAAAGCCCAGCGCCCTCTCCGACTCAAGACCAGAAGCATAAAGTGGTCTCGCACGGAAGCACGAAAGACCCCATCACCCAGTTGTCGCCCCAGATGTCTGACCAGCAGGCAGCTCGCCAGCGCGCCGTCACCGACCAGTTGCTCGCTTCGACGGATGCCTCGCTGCAGAGACTGTCCGGGCGCACTTTAAGTCAGGACCAGCAAGACACGGTGACCCAGATTCGCAAGTTCATGGAACAGGTGAAGGCCGCGGAGGCCGCCGGCGACCTACAGCGTGCCTACAAGCTCGCCGTGAAGGCCCACCTGCTGGCCGACGCGCTGGAAAAATCCTAAGCTTTAGTCCGCGTGGGGGACACGGTTGTCCGCCAAGCAGCGAAGCTCCCCGGAAATCTCCGCGTTTGGGGGTACTCTGCTGTATGCCTGACGCCTGGGAAAGACCAGCCGCTTACTTCCCCTTCGCCCGGGCGCTATTCACTTTCTCCAGCAACTCGCGCGACGGCTGTTGTAGAGGGCCGGCGATCTTCACAGCCTCATTGAGAGCCTCCCGCGCTTCGGTCGTCTTACTCATCTTCGCGTAGGCGAAGCCAAGCCGATAGAGCGCCAAGGCATAGGCCGTTTCGTCCTGCCCCTTGAGCAGCGCCGTGGCTGACTTGAACTCGGGAACGGCCGCGGCCGTCTTGTCCTGCTTCATGTATGCATATCCCAGTGTGGAGTGCGCGACGCCCGCTGAAAGTTTGCGCGAACGGTCCGCGTCAGCTTGATCCGCCTTCGCCAACCCGATCACCTTTTGCGAGTACGCCGCCGCCTTTGTGATGCTGGCGGGCTTCGCCTCCTCCACGTAGGTGTTGGCCAGCATCAGCAGGGTCGGCATGCTGTTCGGACTGGCCGCCAGGCTCTTCTCGCCGAACGCGATCAGCCGCGCTGAATCGTTCAGCTGCCCCGGTCCCAGCGTGTACATCACGTACTGGGAAACCTGCTCCTGAAACTGCGAATTCGGGAACGCGGCAGTGAATCTCTCGATATAAGACATGCGCGTCTTCGCATCCTTTTCGTCGGCAATCGCATTGAAGGCGACACCCTCGAGGAAATCGTGCCCGCTTTTTGCCGAGTCTTTTTCTTGCGAGGCCCGAGTCGCGAAGTCGGTATCGCTCATACCCTCCGGCTTGCCCGCTTTGCCGATGCTTTCGTAGGCCAGGCCTCCCTTCTCCGCATAGCCCATAATCTTGCCGTCGTCTTTCATCTGCTGCGCAATGCCCGCCTGCGACACCAGGATGTCAAGATTGTGCGGCGACGCGGCCAGCGCTTTGTCCCCATACTCCAGCGCCTTCGGAAGGTCGCCTGCGTTCTGGTAATACTGCGAGATCTGCCAGTTGCCGTAGGCCACGGCCGCCGGGTTCGCCGAAAATTTCTGCACAAAGTCCTGATAGAGCGCCAGCTTCTTCTGGGGATCGGTCTCTTTGGAACTTTCCTGCAATGCCTGGTCCTCGGGCGTGCCCGCCGCGATGACGATGTGGTCAAGCTGTGCTGAGCTCAGTGTCGTGAACAAAACAACCGTCAACATTAGAAAGAAGACTCTGCCCTTCATCAGGCACCTCCCTCGGTTGACAACGGAGTCTGGATTCTCCTCGACCGCGGGATGCTAGCTCCGAAAGCTGCTGACGGCAAGGGGAAGTGTCACGGCTGGGCGTGATCGCAGTCCCCGTCTGGCGCTGGTAACGCCTCTGCAACCGCGTCCTAACAATTTCCACTGGGAATTGATTTACATTGGAAGGAATGCGCGCCATCCTGCAAAAGCGGGGACTTCGTTTTGTGCTTGTCGCCAACGTGGTTTCAATGTTGGGCAGCGGCATGAACTCCGCGGCTGTCGCCTGGCACATCCTGCAAGCGACCCACTCGGAAATGGCGCTCGGCACGCTGGCCGTTCTCCAAACCCTGCCGGCGATGTTGCTGCTCCCCTTCAGCGGCGTGATCATCGATCGCGAAGATCGCCGCCGCCTGGTGATGATGCTCGATGCCACCCGGGCCGTGATCATCCTGATCGTCTCGATCCTTGCCTTCCGCGGCAGAGTCCACGTCTGGCAGCTGTATCTCATGAACACGCTGGTCGCCGCCGGCTTCTGGATGTTCTGGCCGACGATTACGGCACTCATCCAGGAACTCACGCCCGAAGGCCAGTTCGTCGAGGCCAACACGTTTCTGCTCGCTGGAATCCAAGGTGGCTGGCTGATGGCCGGAGCCGTCGTAGGCTTCGTCTACAACCACATTGGGCTTGGCGGGGTGCTTCTCATCGACGTTTCAACCTACGTCATGTCCTTCCTCTGCTACTTTGCCGTGCGCAAGGGGCGCCACGTTGTGCCGCGTCCGGCCGAATTGCGCGCCGACATCGTTGCCGCAGAGAGGGCGGAGAAGCGTTTCTGGCACGAACTCTGGGAGGGCATCCAGTTCCTGCGCGATCATCCCGCAGTGGTCCTGCTCGGCCTGAGCTGGGCTCTGTTCCTGGGCGCGATGTTGACGGGCATCGTCGTCACGCCCTCGCTCAGCGACCGCATCTTCCAGGCAGGTGCCGTCGGTTACGGCTGGCTCAACGGAGGCTGGGGCGTGGGCGCCTTTTTGAGCGCGTGGTATGCGCCCAAAATAATCGCCAAGCTGGGCTCCCGCGCCGCGATCGCGGTTTCCATGGGATTTCTGGCGGCCTGCATGACTTTATCGCCGCATGCTCGCCTGCTCGCCATTGCCGTGTTCTTGTACGGCATGATGGGGTCCGCGCGCGGGGTCAGCGGTGTGGCCATGAATACCAGCCTGATGGAACAGGTCCCCCAACACCTCATGGGTCGCGTGCAGAACGCCTTCTACTTCGTAGGAACGTTCCTGCAAATCGCGCTCAGCCTCTCGGTGGGATGGATGGCCCAGAAGGTGAGCCTGGCCGCAGGCTTCGCCCTGATCGGTTCGGTGTACCTGATCGCTTTTGTGAGCGCCATGTGGCCAGTAAGGGAGGCTCGCACGGCCGAAGACGAATCCAACCCTGCAGAACAGACCGCCGAGGTAGCAGAGAGGTAACGCTACAAGAGCTACCCCGGCTCGCCGCACGTAGCTCCCAGCTCCTCCTCCTGTTATCCTTTCCAATTCAAAATGACACAGGAGAGCCCCATGTCCTTCCATCTCGAGGGCCGCAACGCGGTCGTCTTTGGAGTCGCCAACAAGCGCTCCATCGCGTGGTCCATCGCACAAGGATTACACGCCGCGGGAATGAATCTGGCCATCACCTACCAGAATGAGCGGCTCGCCGCCGAAGCCAAGGATCTTATCGACTCCCTGCCCGGCGCGGAGGGCTTCATGTGCGACGTTTCCAAGGACGACGAGATCGACCGCACCTTCGCCGCACTCAAGCAGCGCTACGGCAAGCTGCACGTGCTCGTGCACAGCGTGGCGTATGCTCCCGCCGCCGAACTCGAAGGTGAATTCGTAAACACCAGCCGCGAAGGCTTCCGCATCGCACACGACGTCAGCGTCTACTCGCTAATCGCCGTCGCCCGGGCCGCTGCCGCGCTCATGGAAGACGGCGGCAGCATCATCACCATGACTTATTACGGAGCCGAGAAAGTCGTCCCCCACTACAACGTCATGGCAGTGGCCAAGGCCGCGCTGGAATGTACCGTGCGTTATCTCGCGTTCGATCTGGGGAAAAAGAAGATTCGCGTGAATGCCATCTCGGCGGGCCCCATCAAGACGCTGGCGGCACGAGGCATCGCTGGGCTCAGTGATATGCTGAAAGCGCATCGAGAGACTGCGCCGCTTCAGCGCAACGTAGAGGTCGCGGAAGTAGGGTCAACCGGCGTATTCCTGGCATCCGACGCCAGCTCCGGCATCACCGGCGAGACCATCTACGTGGACTGCGGCTACAACATCATGGGATTCAAGCCCGTTCCCGCCAATCCGCAACCCTAGGCTAGAATCGAACCAGTACGGGATGAGTAAGCACCTGATCCTCGCGATCTTTGCCGCCACGACTCTGCTCGCCGTGCTGCGAGAGTGGAGCGCGCCCGTCGCATGTCCCCTGCCCACGGTTCGGCTCGCGATTCGCACTGTGACCCGCTTGCCGCACTAGGGCCGCTTCGCCACGGAGTCACTGGATCTCGAGATACTCACTGACTGTGCCTGCTCGATCGCCTGCTGTCTCGCCCGCCTTGCCTGCTTGGAAAGTTTGGGAACCACAAATTCCTGCACAATCCCCGCCAACGAACTCTCACCCATCCGGATGAATCCGTTCGACAAGGTGAACGTCCCTCGATTTGTGGTCGGGTAAAGATACGAAGAAGCGGCAGCTCCACCGAAAGAACCCAGGAGGTTCGAGTAGTTGACCTGCCAGCGCCCGTTATCTCCCTTGCACCGGAACGAGTTGCTGATCGCGTGCAGGATTCTCGACTTGCTGCTGCCGCTGCCTTGGAAGTAGTAGCGAGGATCCTGTTTCAGAACAGTGGGGAAAATCGCGCCGGAAAGAAACGTGGATGCCAGTACGTCGCCGTAACCCGCGCCGAGCCGTTTTCCATATCCCTCCATGCCCTGTCCGTATTCCGGATACTCGTCGCCAGCCTGTTGTAGTCCCGCTAGAAAGGCGGTCCCCCCGAGGGTGACAGGGTCCGTGGTCGACCTCCATGCCAGCTTAAATTTCAGTTTCGTGGTCAGCGGTGCCGCATTGGGGTGATAGCTCACATAAAAGTTAGGAATGAAACCGAGGACGCGCTGATGCAGTTCTTCATGCACTTCTTCGGTGGCGACTTCTACTGGATCGACCACCACTTTCACGTCGGTCACGACGGTTGCGATGGCAATCACAATTGGCGGCACCAGCAGGGTCTGTCCCGAGGCGAGTTCACCGGTGAATCCCTGGCTGCGAAATCCAGCGGCGTTGACGGAAAGCTTGAAGGGGCCCGGTGGAACGCTGGAAAAGTTGAACTGACCGTTGTCCCCGGACGCAACCTCCCGTGAGAACGATTTGTCGTCCGTAGTCAGACGCACCACGGCCCCAGCCGCCACCGATCCAGTCTGATCCAGGATGGTTCCAACAATGTTGCCCGGTTTGGCCGCACGATCTGCCGCACCTGCCGGAGAGGACGGGTTCCTATCCTGAGCATCTTGCGCTACAGCGGGTGCCCGCACCAGTCCGAGCATTCCGAGTCCAAGCATCGAAATGCGGCACACCCTGTAGAATTCCCCTGTCCCGGCAACTACCCTCTCGCGAACTTTCAAACCAACACTCCCCCCGGTTCTGCCCCAGGCCGAGTCGCAAAGGTCCGAATGTTGAACAGCCCCTAAATCCCGATGTCGGACATCGGAGTCTATTTAGATGCACACCGGCCTAATTGGATTTTTTCCCATAAGAAATAACAACTGAAGGATTTAGCAGCTTCCGGAGGTAACCGAGGTCACGGGCGGAGGGCCTTGTTTTTGGAGATCTTGTGCCGGATGTCAGGCCAGAACTCCTTTACCACCAAGGTAATCGTGTCGTAACCCACCTGCGCTCCCCAAACGGTCAGCGCGTTCCGTACATTCCGATCTTCCCGCGGGTGGTAGCTGTAGGTGGAAATTCCGGCGGACAAGGCGCTGCCGACGACTTCCGACACGTTGAAGGCTTGATGCCCGGAATCGGTGCGAGTCACAAAAATGCGGCTCACGGCATACCCCGAACGATGGAAAAAGCTTCCCCTGCCCAGCTGAAAATAGCGTGGGTCCTGGCCCAAGACGGTGGGCAAGATGGCACCCGTCATGAAGTTCTCAATCGTGCCGTCGGCAAGGTACGCACCGAAGCGCTTGCCATATCCGGCGGCCCCTTGCCCGTATCCTTGTTCGCTGTCCTCCGCTTGGCTGATCCCAGCCAGAAACGCGTACCACGGGATTTGGACATAGTCGAATGAGCCTTTCGCCACGACCTTGAACTTCTCTTTGCTGGAGAGCGGAGGCAGGTTCGCGGAATTTTCGAGGGTCAGAAAATTCGGCAGCGCATAAAACAGGCGGTCTTTTGACACGCCTTCCGGTTTGTTCTTCTTCGCTTTCTGCCCCTGGTTTTGAGACCACTGGTCCGGAGAGGGCTGGGCCTGAGACGACTGGTTCGGAGACGGCTGAGTCAGTGCTGGCGGGCTTTGCGATGGCTGAACCTGCGGTGTCGCCGATGGCGCCTGCGGCAGCGTCGCATCCAAATCTGAAGAAGAATTCTGTTGAGCGAAGCTGGTGGTTAACGCTACACAACACAGTAGACACCGGAACACCGGCCATAGAGAAAAATTCACGTTTGGGTGGCTCCAAGGAAATCATCAGGCGCTGAGAAGAGATCAGCGGCTGATGATTTGGATTCGCCTGCTATTCTCTCCAAGCCGTTCGAGGATGATCTCGACGTCCCGCTCGCGCGCGAAGCGCGGGAATTTCTCCCCCCACTCTATCAGTAGAACGCTATTTTCGGTGAACAGGTCATCCATTCCCAGCGTCTCTAGTTGGCGGGGAGTATCCACTCGGTAAAGGTCAATGTGATAAAGATTCGCATCCGGGCCTCGATACTCGTGCACCAGCGTGAAGGTGGGACTGGTGACGTCTTCTTCCGATGCGGCCTGAAATCCCGCGGCGATCCCTTTGATGAGCGTGGTCTTTCCCGCGCCCAGTTCGCCCCGCAGTAGCACCAGCTTGGGCGGCGCGAGGAGTTCGGTGAGCGTCCGCCCGAAATCAATCGTCTCCTCGGGCGAATGCGTTGTGATCTCCCGCGTCATGACCGGTGCTGGCACAGGCACAAGTATAGCGAGAGCGTGATGGCGGGACGAAGTTAAGCGACGCTCCAACCCTGCAGCCCTAGAACAACGACTTAGGCGGCGAGTTCTGGATCGCGCTCGTGCTCAGATAACTCTGATCTGCCACCGACTGTAACGCCATGCGCAAGTTGCGATGATCGTCATCGCCCAGCGCAATGAAGCGGAACGGCTGCAGAATACCGTCGGTCGCCTTACGTGTCGGCGGCAACATTTCCGCCATGCCAATCACGGAACCAACCTTGGTCTGGAAGCCGATTTCGACGAAGTCGCCCTGGCTCATTGGCTTGGCCAGCTTGAGCAGTCCGCCGGTTACAGAGATGGCAAAGAGTTTCGCTCGCGAGCGCTGACCATCGTCAAACCGGATTGCAGCCAGCACAGTACCGCCGAGCTGCACCCGGGCCGCGCGCTTGGTAGGGTGCGGTTGGGGGAAATGGGTCATAGCCGAAAGGGACTATGACTGATGGGCCATGGTTACGGGAAGATTACGCGAGAACTAGTCCGGATTCCTGCCGAACTGACTGAATGAAGGCAAACCACCTGTCCGTAAAGAGATACAGATATTTACCAAGTGGATACTACCCGGCAAGCGGAAGGGGTTGGACGATTTGCGCACGTTCCAGTGCTGTTCACGTTATCCCCGGAAACGGCTGGTCGGTTCCTTGAGCGATTCGCGCACCCTCCGCATCGCTTCCGGCAAGGCTCTGATCAGATCCGTCGCTACCAGGGATTGCTCGCCTATACTTTCGCCGGCTACGTCTCCGGCGAGTCCGTGCAAGTATGCAGCACCCGTAACGGCTTCCAGAACGCGCGCCGGATTCTGCGCGATCATGCCCGCGACCATTCCGGTCAGCACATCGCCGGTGCCGCCCGTCGCCATTCCCGGGTTTCCCGTCGTGTTCACCCACACCTCTCCGCCGGGATGAGCGACGAGCGTGCGGTTTCCCTTCAGAACCACGATCAGTTCGTGTTCAGCGGCAAACTTGCGCGCGATTCCAATCCGGTCGCGCTGCACCTCGGGGGTGGAAAGCCCGGTTAGTCGTGCCATCTCGCCGGGGTGCGGCGTAATCACCAGCTCGCGGCACCTGCCGTTCAGCTTGTCAGTCTGACCTTCGAAAGCATTGAGGCCATCAGCATCCAGCACGATCGACATGGGATATTTCTGCACGACCGTACGCACGAACTCGGAGGTTTCTGGATGGCGCGAAATTCCCGGACCGATGGCAAGCACGGTCTTGCCTTTCACCAGGTTATCCATGTGCGCATACTCGAGCGCGCGCAGTGAGACGGTACCCGCTTCCGTTTCTTCGCAGGGCTCGGTCATGATCTCCGGGTGAAACCCTGCAACGGTCGCAAGCACGGACTTTGGTGTCGCTACCGTAGACAGGCCTGCGCCGGCACGCAACGCTGACATGCCCGCCATTGCTGCCGCGCCGGACTTCCCGATCGATCCTCCGACCACCAGCACGTGCCCGAAACTGCCTTTATTTGCCTCCCGCGGACGAGGGCCAATCAATGATGCGACCTCGCGAGCCGCAATCACGTTCAGGTGTAGTGATGAAACGATTGCTTCCTCGGGAGAGCCGATCGGCGCAACCACCACGGGGCCTTCGCTCAGCGCACCGAATATATGCGCCGGCCGCGCAGCGGTAAAAGTGACAATCGCGTCGGCTCGGGATACCGCGCCAGTCTGCGGCCCCATCACATCCGCGTCCACGCCCGAAGGGATGTCGACCGCGACCACAGGCAGATCGCATGCGTTGATCGCCGCAATCGCCTCGGCATAGAGTCCGCTGACCGGAAGACGGAAGCCTGTCCCCAGGATCGCATCCACCAGCACATCCACCTCACGCAACTGAGATTGGGCTGCCTGTAGGTCCTCATGCGTTGTCGCCCGCGCCGCCCTCACCGGCATGCGCTCGAACATTTCCGCCGCATCCCCACGCAGCTCGGCAGAATCCGCCAGCAGAACGACCAGCACTTCCTTGCCCGCTTCCTGCAGTTTGCGAGCCACCACGAAACCGTCGCCGCCGTTGTTCCCCTTCCCGCAGAGGATCCCGACCCGCTTTGCCTGCGGATAGCGCTCGTGAACATGCTTGGCTACTGCCGCTCCGGCATTTTCCATCAGCGTGAGCGATGGCACACGAAAGCGCTCGCTGGTCGCGCGATCGATCTCGCGCATCTCGGCGGCGGTCACAATTTTCATGGAAGAAGATTACCCCGGACAGAAGCCCGGGAAAAGGCAATGCAGTCTGGGGTCTTTTACTTTTAGCTGACGACTGACAGCCGACGACCGTCTCAGTCCGCCATCGAAGGCGCGCGGTGCAAGTTCTCCTCCATGGCGTGGTATTCACCCCGCTGCACGCGGCTGTGCTTCTTGCCGTAGAAGAAATAAATGCAGAGACCGATCGCCAGCCAGATGACCAGCCGTGCCCACGTCTGCCAGCCGAGGCTGAACATCATGAGAAGGGAAACCAGAATGCCCATGATCGGCGTGAACGGAATCCAGGGCGCAACGAAGGCCCGCGGTACGTCGGTTCCCCGCTTGCGCAAGATCCAGACTCCGGCGCACACAATCACAAACGCCAGCAGCGTTCCGATCGACACCAGTTCACCGAGCACATTGATGGGCGTCAGGGCCGCGACCGTCGCCACGCAGAAGCCCACCAGAATGGTCGAGATATAGGGCGTGCGGAAGCGCGTATGCACCTTGCAGGCCCACGCCGGCAACAACCCGTCGCGTGACATGGAGAAGAACACGCGCGACTGGCCCAGCAACATCACCACCATCGTGGAACTCAGGCCGCAGATCGCACCCAGCTTCACCAGGATGCTGCCCCAACTCACGCCCGTGATGTCGATGCCGATGGCGATCGGGTCGGGCACGTCCAGCGCGTTGTATTTAACCAGTCCGGTCAACACGCCGGCAACGAGAATGTAGAGGACGGTGCAGACTACCAATGACCCAAGAATGCCGATGGGCATGTCGCGCTTGGGATTCTTGGCCTCCTGCGCCGCGGTCGACACGGCATCGAACCCGATGTACGCAAAGAAAATCACGCCCGCCGCCGTGGCAATTCCCGACCAGCCAAAATCTCCGTAGTGTCCAGTGTTGCCGGGCAGGAACGGCGTCCAGTTCGCCATTGCCTCGGCCCGATGGCCCAGGATGTAATTCGCGCCCAGCGCCAGGAAAATCAGCAGCACACAGACCTTCACCACAACGATTAGAGAATTGAAGTTAGCGGATTCCTTGATGCCAATGACCAAGATCACGGTCACCAGCATGATGCCAAGAAATCCGAACAGGTTGAACGCTGAGGCCTGGTGCGGAAGGCTTGCAGGATCGATGTTTTTCAGAGCAAGCACTTTCTGAAACTGCGCGGTCAACCGTTCCCAGTGGCCGTTGTACATCACGAAGGTCGTTCCCGGAGATCCCGCCAGCTTCGGCGAAAGTCGGATGCCAAACTCGCCGAGAAAGCTGAGCACGTAACCGCTCCAGCCGCTGGCCACGGTGGCCGCGCCCAATGCATATTCCAGGATCAGGTCCCAGCCGATGATCCACGCCACCAACTCGCCCAGCGTGGCGTATCCATAGGTGTACGCCGAACCAGCCACCGGGATCATCGATGCAAATTCCGCATAGCAGAGACCGGCAAACACGCAGGCAACCGCCGCCAAAGTGAAGGAGAGAACGATCGCCGGACCCGCATGGTTGGCAGATGCCGTTCCGGTGAGCACAAAAATTCCTGTGCCGATGATGGCCCCGATTCCCAGCGAAATCAGGTTGCCCGGCCCGAGCGCGCGCTTCAGGCTGTGCTCGCCCGTCTCCGAGGCTTCCGTCATAATCAAATTCAGCGGTTTCTTGGCCATCAAGTTAGCCATGCCGTTCTCCTGATAAATTCGTTCTCGCCCTCGCCCGATCAGATAGTAGTCGCGCGCGAAGATACTTCCCGATTCCGGTTCCACAGGTAATACACCGGGATCCCGAGCAGCACGATGATCAGTCCCGGCCACGTGTACTGCGGTTTGTAGCGCAATAGTACGACATCAATAAACAAAGCCATCAGAATATATACGGCCGGCAAAACCGGATACCCGACCGCCCGGTAGGGCCGCTCCGCATTCGGATGCGTTCGCCGCAAAATGAACAAACCCGCAATCGTGAGGATGTAGAACACCAGCACCGCGAACACGATGTAGTCGAGCAACTGCCCGTAGCTGCCAGAGATGCAGAGAATGCAAGTCCATACCATCTGCACCATCAACGAGACCGCCGGGGTCTTATAAGTAGGATGCAACTTGGCGACATTGCGGAAGAACAGGCCGTCTTTCGCCATCGCGTAATACACTCGGGCTCCGGAAAGGATCAGCCCGTTCGCGCACCCGAACCCCGAAATCATGATGGCGATCGCCATCAGCGCCCCGCCCATGTGGCTGATCTGGTTCATCACCGCGGTGGCGACCCGGTCCTCGGTGGCGTACTTGATCCCGCGCCCTAGAATGGATGCACCCGTCGGGCTGCCATCCAGCGGCAAAACATTCAGATAAATGACGTTGCAGAGCACGTAGAGCAGGATCACTACGCCCGTGCCCATGGCCAGTGACAGAGGCAGGTTTCGTTGCGGATTCTTCACCTCGCCTGCCGTGAAGGTCACGTTGTTCCACGCGTCTGCCGAAAACAGCGACCCGACCTGCGCCACTGCCAGAATCGTCAGCGTGCCCACCATCACAGCCGGCCCACCCACGCCCACCTGTACCGCATGTCGCGCTGCCAATCCGGCGTTCTCCCAGAAATGGCCGTGGAAGTTCGCCGCCAGCGCCTGCGCGTTGCGCCCAACCACGAGGCCAACCAAAATCAGCCCGGCCAGCGCAGAAACCTTCGCCGCGGTGAAGACGTTCTGAATCATCGCCCCCGTCTTTACACCAAAGATATTGACCACGGAAAGCAGGATGACTACCAGAATCGCAACGCAGTTCTGTGTGCTGAGCCCCACCTCCATGTTGCCCAGCACCATCGGACCAATCGGGATGGGCGGCACTTTCCACAAATGCAGAATCCAGTTGGAGGAAGAAATGGAGGGGAAGAACACGCCCAGGAACTTGCCGAAGGCCACACCGACGGCCGCAATCGTCCCCGTCTGAATGACCAGAAACAGGGTCCAGCCGTAAAGGAAGCCCCATAACGGTCCTAGTGCTTCGCGCAGGTACACGTACTGCCCCCCCGCACGGGGCATCATGGCAGCGAGTTCCCCGTAGCACAGCGCTCCGACGATGGTCATGAAGCCAGTGACCATCCAGGCGCCAATCAGCAGCGCCGGAGAGTTGACCTCGCGCGCGATCTCGGCCGAAACAATAAAGATGCCCGACCCGATCATCGAGCCCATCACCAGCATGGTCGAGCTGGTCAGCCCGAGGGCTTTGACGAGTTCCTTATCTTGATGAGAATGGATTTCCCAGTCGCTGCCTGTGGATGGCTGCGTGGCTGTCGGTGTGCTCAGCGGTTCACTCCTGGTCCGGTCGATGGTCCTTCGTCGGAGTCATCCGCGAAGCCGCCTGCCCCTACTCTCGCAGAGCCAACCGCGACGACCAACGACGTTTTGCAGCACTTTACCCCAAGATCCGCAAAAATTCCTCTGCAGATTTGCGGGGATGGGGTAACAGATCGGATATTACCGCCACCGCATCTGCCCCTGCGGAAATCACTTCTAAGGCGTTCCCCCGAGTAATCCCGCCGATCGCGACCAGCGGCTTGCGGGTCAACTGCCGCGCCCGGCGGACCCATTCGAGGCCCACTACCGGATCCAGCCTCTGTTTACTTGACGTCGAGAATACTGGCCCGATCGCCAGGTAGTCGGCTGAGCCCGCATCCGCCTCCAGCAATTGTTCCGTGTTATGTGTGGAGACCCCCAGCCAACAATCCGGCCCAATTACCCGACGCGTCCCCTCCGCCGACAGGTCTTCTTGCCCCACGTGAACGCCGTCAAAGTCCGCCGCCACACAGAGGTCCGCGCGGTCATTCATGATCAGGCGGACGCTCTCCCCCAGCTTCGCTTTCAGCTCGCGAGCATCGTCGAGAATCTGCCGGGCTGCTCCTTTCTTATTACGGTACTGCAAGATCTTCACCCCGGCGTCCCGAAGCTCAACCGCGGCGGCGAGCATGGCGGCGGTATCCGGGAAACATCCCGCGTCGAGGATCGGATAGAACCGCGGGAATGGAAGGAGGGATCGCACCGCCGATTGACCGAGGACTTCTCGAGCGCGTCCTACTTTATTTTCTTCGCGTCCTTAGCGCTGCGTTTGCGGATTTTGCGGCTTAAGATTTCTTCGATCGCAAAGAGATCGACTCTACGCCGCCGGCTCCTCTTTCTTAGCCAGAAACCGCTCGATGAATCCAGTATCGAACTTCCCCGCCCGGAACTCGGGATCGGCCAAAATCCGGCGGTGCAGCGGAATGGTGGTGAAGATGCCCTCTACGATAAACATCTCCAGGGCCCGCGCCATGCGCTGGCACGCCTCGCCGCGATCCTTGCCGCGCACCACCAGCTTGGCAATCAAGGAATCGTAATAAGGCGGAATGGTCCCCTCGGCGTAGGCGGCCGTGTCGATCCGCACGCCCGTGCCGCCCGGCGGATTAAATGCCGTGATCTTTCCGGCCGAGGGGGTGAATTTTTCCGGATGCTCCGCGTTTATGCGGCATTCGATTGCGTGGCCGCGGTGCAAGACGGGGCCCTGCAGCACATCCTGCAGCTTCGCCCCCGCCGCAATCATGATCTGGCTCTTCACCAAGTCCACGTCGGTCACCATCTCGGTCACCGGGTGCTCCACCTGGATGCGTGTGTTCATCTCGATGAAGTACAGCCTATTCTGCTGGTCCATGAGGAACTCGATCGTTCCCGCATTGCGGTAGCCGACCGCGCTCAAAGTCTTGCTAAGGACGTCGCCGATCTCCTTGCGCAACTCCGGCGAAACCTGCAACGAAGGCGATTCTTCCAGCAGTTTCTGGTGTCGCCGCTGGATCGAACATTCCCGCTCGCCGAGACTCACCACGTTCCCGTGTTCGTCGGCAAGGATCTGAAACTCGATATGCCGCGGGTGTTCGACGTACTTCTCCATGTAGAGATCGCCGTTGCCAAACGCGGCCGCGGCTTCCTGGGATGCCTGCCGGTAAAGTGGAACCAGATCATCCTCGTTGCGCACAATACGCATGCCGCGACCACCGCCGCCCGCCGAAGCCTTGATGATCACCGGGTATCCCACTTGCCTGGCCCAGTCAAATGCCTCGTCCTCCGAACCCAGCACGCCATCGGAGCCGGGAAGGATCGGCACGCCATGCTGCTTCATCGCAGCGCGCGCCTTTTCTTTCTCGCCCATCAGGCGGATGACTTCCGGGGGTGGCCCGATAAACTTCAGGCCGCTGGTCTCGCAGACCTCCGCGAAATTCGCGTTTTCGGAAAGAAGTCCGTAGCCGGGGTGGATCGCGTCGGCGTTGGCGATTTCCGCGGCGCTGATCACGGCGGGAATGTTCAGATAACTTTGCCCCAATTGCGGCGGCCCGATGCAGATGGCCTCGTCAGCAAACCGCACCGGCAGCGAATTCCGGTCGGCTTCGCTGTAAATCGCCACCGTCCGAATCCCCAGCTCCTTGCAGGCGCAGATGATCCGCAGCGCGATCTCCCCGCGGTTCGCAATCAGAATCTTCGTAAACATGCTTTCCAAATATAGCGCCGGCATTCTGCCGGCTGTCGCGCGGACGCCTCGCCCGCTCTGGAGGCAGATGGCGTGCCAAGCCCGTGCTCGCCGGTTTCCTTCGATTGCGAGCTCCGAGCTTCGAGCCACGAGCAAAATACATGGCGTTTTCTAGATTGCTCGCAGCTCACCGCTCGAAGCTCGTAGCGCAAACGCAAAAATAGGGCGCCACATCGCGCCCCAATACTGCCGATCCTCACTTCCGGACGCGGATCGCAAACAACTCTTGCCCATATTCAATGGGTTGCCCGTTGCTCACCAGTCGTTTCACCAGCTCGCCCGCCACATCGGATTCGATCTCATTCATCAACTTCATCGCTTCCACGATGCACAGCACCTGGCCCATCGCGATGGCGTCTCCCGGCTTGACGAACGGCGGAGCGCCCGGTGACGGAGACTCATAGAACGTTCCCACAATCGGGGACCGGACCATGTGCAGGTCCTCTTCCGGTTCCGGCTCTTCCTTGGTTATCGGCGGCCCAGCCGAAGCGGTTGACTGAGCCGCTACGGGCGCTCCAGCAATCTCGTGAACCGCGGCCGGCACGCTGTGCACCGCGATGTATCGGCTATCCGGGATCGCGATCGGCGATGCAGTCCCGCCACGCTTTACGCGCACCTTCACATCCCCGCGTTCCAGTTCGAACTCGGTGATCCCCTCTTCTTTTAAGAACAGTATGAGTTCTTTTAACTCTTTCAGGTTCATTGTTCGCGGTGGGACTACGTGAATACGTGTGAACCCGCGTAGCGCGCGGCACACCCCGGATCTATTTTGCCCGGGTAGAAAAGCCTTACTTCAAATTGTCATGAATTCCTTCTGCGTCGGGGCCAGCACTTCGCAACCCCGCTCGGTGACCACCACCATGTCCTCGATCCGCACACCCCATTTTCCGGGAATATACACTCCCGGCTCGATCGTGATCACCATCCCAGGTCTCAGGATTTCCTGCTGGCCTTGTGCCAGGCGGGGAGCTTCGTGAATTTCGAGCCCCACTCCATGACCGCTCGAATGCGTGAAGTACCGCGCTAAACCCTTCTGTTGAAGGACTCTCCGGGCAGCCCGGTCGACTTTGCTCACCGGAACTCCCGGACCCACGGTATCAATTGCAGCCTGCTGCGATTCCAGCACTGCCTCATACACGCGCCGGGCGCCCTGGTTCGCAGCCCCCACGTATACAGTGCGGGTACGGTCCGAACAATAACCGTGGAGTATAACACCGAAGTCGCACACCACGAATGCCCCGGCCTCGATCGTCGCCGTCGACGCGCGCCCGTGGGGCAAGGCAGACCGCGACCCGGAGGCGATGATGGTTTCGAATGACATGCCCTGAGCCCCGCCTGTGCGCGCGGCATACTCCATCTTGGCCGCAACTTCCACTTCCTGAATCCCCGGGCCGATCGCGGCCAACGCATGATCGTAAAGTCCCGCACCCATCGCCACCGCGGCGCGTATGCGCTCGATCTCCTCCCCGTCCTTAATTGTGCGCGCGCGTTCCACCAGCGGTGGTGCCTCGCGCAAGCGGACATGGCGCGGCAGCATGGCCGCAAGGCTGCGACGCGCGTCTGCGGTCATGTGCTGCCCCTCAATCCCCATCTTTAGCGCCGGGGAGCGCGATTCCCGCGACAACTTGGTCAAGTGCTCGGCTGTCGCACCAAGGGGGCCTTTCCGGGTGATCGTAATTCTGGCGCCCTCGACCTGCGCCCGCGCCTGCTCCGCATATCGGCCATCGGTAAAGAACCGGCTCCCGCCCTGGCTGATGAGCAGAGCTCCGGCGCTGCCCGTAAAGCCGCACAGATAGTGGATGTTGGGAAGATGGGTAACTAGAAGTGAGTCGAGGCGAGAACAGCGTAGCCCCTCGCGCAATCGTTGTTGGCGGCCCGGATAATCCATAGGTGCGCGCTCAGCAGTCAGCACTCAGTTATTCGCCTTGACCAATAGCCCCAGGGGCTGAGTGTTGCATGCCGATTGCGTCCGTGCAGAGTTTATCAGGAGGGTCTATTTCGAAGGGCTGCATCCGGCTCTAAAAGCAACCGCCGGCTGCGGGACAGAGTTCGTCGCAGAGCCGGCGGTAAAGTTTGGTCCTAACAGCCGCTTATGTCTGGATGATGCGCGGCGTAATGAAGAAGATCAGCTCCTGGTTCGAGGTGGTGACAGTGCGGCGCTTGAACAGGTTTCCGAGTGCAGGAATGTTCCCCAGGACCGGCACCTGCGCCACGTTCATCGAGTTGTTGGTCTGGATCACGCCACCGATCACAACCGTGCCACCGTCGGTGACCAGCACCTGTGTCGTGGCCTGCTGCGTGATGAGCGTCGGGTTGCCCTGCACTGTGCGCCCGAAGTCCGGCGTCGTGTTCTCGACGTCAACGTTCAGGAAGATAGTGCCTTCTGAGGTGATCTGCGGAACCACCGTCAAGCGCAGGAACGCGTCGACGTAGGTCACCGTCGGAGGACCGCCCAACTGCGCCTGGGTCACGATCGGAACGCGCACGCCCTGGCGAACCAGCGCCTGAATGTTGTTCTGCGTGACCACGCGCGGTCGGGACAGAATCTTCAGCAAACCGCGCGATTCCGCCATCGTCAGCACCGCGTCAATACGAACATTGTTGCTGGCGTTGACGAAAGTCAGACCGCTGGTCGGGCTGGTCACCGGCAGGTTCGAGAACAGCGGGATTTGCGCACCGGTTGTGGTTGAAGCACCTCCGGTCGTAATCCAGCTGGGACTCAGCCCATTGATGGTCGTCGGCGAAGTTCCCACCGACGATGCGCCACCGACCGCCGAATGTCCGTTGCCCCAGCCGAAACCAAACTGGGTGCCGATATCGCGCGCGAAGCTGCGGGTAGCTGCTACCACGCGGGCTTCGATTTCGACTTCCTGCGTCTTGCGGTCCAGTTGCGTCAGCAGGCGGTCGAGTTGCGGAATCACGCTCGGGATGTCGGAGATGATGACCGCGTTCGTGCGATCGTCGGAGATCACATCGCCGCGCTGCGACAGGAATTTCTTGACGGTTGGAACCACGTCCTTGGAGTGGGCGTAGCTCAGGAAGCGAGTGACGGTGACTTTCTCGACCGCCAGCGCTTCCGATTCCTGCTGGGCCCGCCGCGCGTCCGCTTCCTTCTTCAAGGTATCGACCGTGGCGATGCGCAGAACGTTTCCTTCCAACTCGCGCGCCAGATCGTTGTTCTTCAAAACGATATCCAGTGCCTGGTCCCACGGCACATCGTCCAGCACGATGGTGAGCGTGCCGTGCACGTTCGGATCCAGCACGACGTTCAGTCCGCTAATTTCGTGAATCAGGCGGAAGAAATCCTTCAGATCGACGTCCTTGAGGTTGACCGAGATGGGCTCGCCGGTGTACTTCGGACCGGAGTTGGCGGGGGTTTGCGCCATCTGGGTCTTCTGTTCGGCAGCCAGGTTCACAGCCGGCTGAATGGCAGTCGCGGCCGCCTGGGCATCCTGCGGCTTCATGGCTGCGCTGGTGGTCGAAGGCAGCAACTCGGAGGCGGCCTTGTCGGCGAACTTCGCGGCTGCTTCCTGAGCGCGCGCCGAAGGCTCGACAGGCGCGGGCTTCTCTTCCGGCTTGCTCTCGTCCTTGGGCTTGTAAGAAGGCTCAAGGAACACGTAATCGTTGGCCGGTCTCGAGGCCTTCATGGCCGGCTGCGGAGCGCTGGGCTCTGCCACTGCGGGCTGGCTGGCGGGCGCGGCTTTGGGCGCGACGACTGCCGGAGCGGAAACCTTGGCCAATGCCGGCTGCAGTGTCGCGGGCTTGGCAGCCTTCGCCGCCGTGGAGCTGGTATGCAGCTTCACCACGAACTTGTTGTCAGCGCCGGGCACGAGCTCGAACTTGCACGCCTGCTCGAGGTCGACCACGACCCGCGTGGTGGGTGGCGTCCGGCCGTTCATGCCCACGCGCACGCCCTTGACCCCGTCGTCGTCCACGGCGATCGGGTGCTGGTCGACCGCCACCGTATTGGGCAGGTCGATCACAACGCGCGCCGGAGAGGCGAGCGTGCTCAGCTTGGGCGTCACCGGCCCGCGGGCCGTGAACTCCACGCTGATGCCGTCATCGCTGCGCACCACGTTCAGCCGCTGCAGCGCGGCATGCGTCGCGTCCGTGCTCTGCGTCTGGGCCGCCACGGTCACCAGGACCAGGATCGGCAGCGCTAGAACCATTGCCAGCAATTGCTTTCGCATTTCGCTTCTCCCCACACGCGCTGGCCCTCGGCACAGCCCGTGTCTTTCTTCAAACTCGCTTCCAGATTGAAATTCGCCAACCTATACCGCCGGCGTCGTAATCCGTTTCACCACGTCCTTGGTGAACGGCTTGCCGAGCCGGTCTTGAAAATTCTGTTTGAACACGATCGAATCGCCCGTGATTTTCACCACGTAACCGTTGAACACCGGATCGTTCTCCCGTAGGAAATACGCCTTATTCAGTCCGTTGGTCACGACCGCGATCATGCCGTTATCTGACTTCACCACTCCATGCAGCGCGATCTGCTCGATGTCCAGGCACTTCTTACCCGTGCTGCAACCCGAGCCCATCGTCCGGTTCACCACCGGGCTGACGAAGGGATCGCGCTTCCCCGTCATGGAATACTTTTTGTCTTGCGCTGGCTTGTCCACCTTCAGCGCGCTCCGATCCTCCGCCTTCGCTCCGGTCGCGGGAGCCGGTGCTGCTGGCGCCGCTGCCACCTTCGGAGTCATCGGGCTCATCTTCGGCGCCGGAGCCGCCTTCGGAGCGGCTGCCTGCTTCACCGTCACTTGAGCCTGGGGCGCCGCCGGCGTCTTGACCGAGGTCACAACCGGCTTCACCGGTTGCGCCGGCTTGGGCGCCGGATTGGGAGCCGGCTTGGTCGAAACCGGTTTCACCGCAGGAGGGGCCGGAGCCGGTTGCGGAGCCACCGCCGGCCTACTCGCCACCGCGCCCGACGGCTTCGCCGGGGCCGCTCCGCCTGGCAACGCCTGGTTGCTGGCTGCGGTCTGCTGCGGGTGCACTCCCATGAGGGCGTTCTTGGTCCTCTGGATTATCCCGGGATTCTGGCCAAAGGCCGATCCCGTCATCATTGCCAGTGCTACGACGCCAGTGGTCAGCTTCATAATCGTCCCTACCTTTTCACCGCAGCCTGTCCGGGCTTCGCGCTGGCTGCCGGGTCCAGGTCGTGGCTGAAGAACGTGGTGGCGGTACAGGTGGCCACGACGCTCTCATTGGGCGCATACACATAGTTCTTCTTGGGGTGTGCTTCGGCCGGCTTGCGCGTCGAGGCCATCATCAGGCCCGACACACTCACGATCCGCTCCAGCTTTCCCACCCGGTCGAAGAAATTCAGCATGGAGTAGTACGGCCCATCGACTTCGATATCGAATGGCACTTCGCTGTAAAACTCTTTGTTGGAAACCGGCTTGGCCGTGTAGCGGCGCAGTTCGATCCCCGCCTTGCCGGCTTCCGCATCCAGCATGCGCATGAAGCTGTCGACTTCCTTCTCATCCGGCACGATGCGCCGCTCGATTTCCAGCTGCTGCTTCAGGCTGGCCAACTGGCGCTCGATCTCAGCCAGCTTCGGCCGGTACGCTTCCAGTTCCCGGTTCTCTTTCTGCTTGGCTTCAAGCTTCTGTTGCGCATCGGCGTTGGCGTCCCGCTGGCTCTTGAAAACGGTGTAGTACAACCCCGCCGTCACCAGCAGCGCTCCCAGGACCACCACTGCCCACTGCTTCAGGCCCGACATTTCCCCGAAGTTGCCCATAGATTGCCCGCCTTTAGGACTTGCTCTTCTCGCAGGTCAGCGTGAATTGAAACGCCTGCATGTCCTTGACCGTTTCGTCCTGCACGCTTTCCTTGATTTCGACCGTGCGGAAATAACCCGTCTTCTGCAGGTTCGAAATCAGGTTGGCGACCGCGTCGGAACTGAGCGCCATGCCTTCGATATCGACGCTGGTTCCCGAATCCTTCATGTTGTTCAGCCAGACTGCCTCGGTGTTGTTCACCGTCTCGCCCACCATGGCCATCAGGTTCACGGGTCCGGCCTGCCTGTTATTGCGCAGCTGATCGATCACGTCCACGCGGCGCTTGTAGTTCTCCGCTTCGCGTTGGCGTGCCAGGTAGCGCGACTTCACATCGGATAGCTCGCGGTTCTGCTGTTCCGCACGCGCCATGTTCTGCTCGATCTGTTTCTTCTGCGCGTCCAGGTGGTACCAGTAGTAGAGGTTGACCACCGCCGCCAGTCCGAAGGCGACCAGCACCTTCAGGCGCGGCGACCCGACGTCGCCGACTTCCATGGTCGGCATCGCCGGCATGGCCGAGCGCTTGTTCTTCGGTTTCGGTGCTTCCAGCAGGTTGATTCGGATCATAGGTCGCTAAAACTCCTCAAAGCCAAGCCCACTGCCACCGCCAGCTGGCCCGCGTTCTGCTCGATCAGTTCCGCTCCCATTCCTTCCGTCGGCGGCATGATGCGCTGGAACGGATTGAACAGTTCCACCGGCATCGAGAATTCCTGCCGCAGTCCTTCCACCAGACCCGGCACCTTCGACGAGCCGCCCGCGAGATAAATCTTCTCGATGTGCTCGCCCGCCGAGCTGGCGCGGAAGAAGTCGAACGTCTTCTGGATCTCCAGCACGATGATTTCGGTCACCTGCTGCAGAATCGGCGTCTTCGCGTCTTCGCTGACCGTGCCCACTTTCCTGCCCAGCTTCAGCGCTTCCGCATCCTCAAAGCTCAGGTCCAGTTCCTTCTGCAGCGAATCGGTGTACTGATGCCCGCCCACGCTGACGTCGCGCGGGAACAAAGGCGTCGTCCCCTTCACGATGTTGATGTTCATGACACTCGCGCCCAGGTTCAAAAGCGCCACCACCTGCCCCGAAGCGGGCTCGTAGTTGTACTCGTAGCAGTTCTGCAGTGCCAGAGCATCGATGTCCACGATAGCGGGGGTGCGGCCGGCCATCGAGAGTACGTTGGTGTAGTTCAAAATCTTGTCCTTCTTCACCGCCACCAGCAGAACGTCCATTTGCGGGTTGCCGGCGTCTTCGGACAGAATCTGGTAATCGAGGTTTACGTCGCCGAGGTCGAAGGGAATGTGCTGGGCCGCTTCTTTCTGAATGGTCTCGGCCAGTTCCTGGTCGCTCATCGAGGGCAGCGAGATCTTCTTCACGATCACCGAGTGCCCGCTCACCGCCGTGGCCACGTTCTTGGCTTTGATCTCATGGTCAGTGAACAGCTTCGAGATCGCGCTCGACACCGTGCCCGAGTCCACGATCATGGAGTCCACGACGATATCCGGGGCCAGCGGTTCCAGGCCGAGATGCGCGACTTCGATCTCCCGCCCTTTCCGCTTCAACTCCACCGCCTTGATGCTGGAAGAGCCCACATCCAGACCAACAATCGTTTTCGACCCGAATCCAAACATGTGCCCGCCTTCTTGGTGTGGCGCGGGCGCCCTCGCCCGCGGCCTTGTTTGCCTAGCTCTGTCCGGCAGCCTTCATCGCTGCCTTCGGTTTCCGCTTCACTTCCGTCTCGTTCGACTTCTCTTCCATCCACTGGTCCAGCTTCGATTTCTTGAAGCGCCAGCGGTTCCCCAGTTTGAAGGCCGGAATCTTCTGCTCATTCACGTACTTGTAGAGCGTGTCCGGACTGACTCCCAGGTACTGCGAAGCCTGGCGAATGTTCATCACTTCTCTCGAGTCGGCCATAGAGTTCATGTCCCTTCCACAAATCAACGCCCTGCTGTACCGGCGTCTCCGGTCCCTAGGGCAAACCTCGGGAGGAAATCCCTCGTTCAAAATCGGCTTCGAGCGGATTTCGATGCCGTGAGCATAGCTCAACCCGGGGAAACACGAAGTCTCGCCAGATTTCCGTGTTTTGCTGGGTTTTATACCTGTTTCTTGGAAAATTACTTTCGTGTAGTTGCACACCTGTCCTGCATATTGTGTTATGTGCTTTGGTGCCTACCATTCCTAGTACCAGTTATACGCCAGACGCCCAGTTACGGCAATTCACATAACCAAAGTACTAGCGACGGTACGAAGGTAGTAGGACGTAAGTGAAGTAGCTAATAACAAATAGCTTAGCTCTATGCTAGCAACGCCGAACCGAGCCCTGTTTCAGCCCGGTTTTGCCCCTCGACGGACCCCGTTTGGCCCCGCTTTTGTTCCCTAGATTTCCGTGTTTTCTTCGCCCCATCCTGTTCTCCAAGGCAGCGTGCGCGAGATCACAGGCGTCCCCACCTCTTTTTGCCAGCGTGAGCCGTTCACATTTCTGAAACATTTGCGAGGAAGGGTTCGTCATGAAACTGCTTGTCATGGGCTCCAGTGGGCTCCGGAATGATGGGTTCGGCCGCCGCTTACATGGCCCGCCAGCCCGAAGTGCACT
>Ga0182036_10000175_pt1 | contig 28387 bp, 26 predicted proteins | sample sta12Cox44000080_FD_125966 | JGI IMG/M metagenome (GOLD analysis project Ga0182036, IMG submission 125966) | Lab enrichment of tropical soil microbial communities from Luquillo Experimental Forest, Puerto Rico - statoxic.12C.oxic.44.000.080 | ecosystem: Environmental > Terrestrial > Soil >...
ACGGGCTCATGCTGCTGCTCAACAGCGGCTAGTTTTTCCCGCGGCGGCAACTGCCAGGAATTACCATTCGGCCATGGCGCTCGAGGCCGGTCAGGGGTTCGCCGGATACACGATCCTGCGGGTCTTGGGCTCGGGCGGGATGGGCGAGGTTTACTTGGCGTCGCATCCTCGGTTGCCACGCGAGGATGCGCTGAAGGTGTTGCCGACGGAAGCCACCGCCGATCCCGAGTATCGAGAGCGGTTCGAGCGTGAGGCCGAATTGGCGGCCGGGTTGTCTCATCCACACATCGTGGGGATTCACGACCGCGGTGAATATGAAGGCCATTTTTGGATATCGATGGATTACGTGGCCGGCACCGATGCGGCCAGGCTATTGCGTGAGCGGTTCCCGGGTGGCATGCCCGTCGACGAGGCGATGGAGATCATTGCCGCGGTGGCCGCGGCGCTGGACTACGCGCATCATCGGGGGTTGTTGCACCGCGACGTCAAGCCGGCCAACATCTTGGTGGCCGATTCGGACGGGCAGGCGCGCCGAATCTTTCTGGCCGATTTCGGAATCGCACGGCGCATCGATGATGCGGCGGGCCTGACCGCGACCAAGATGGCGGTGGGCACGGTGGCCTATGCGGCGCCCGAGCAGTTGATGGCCGGGGCGGTTGATGGGCGGGCCGATCAGTATGCGTTGGCCTGCACCGCATTTCATCTGCTGACCGGCGCCCCACCGTACGGCGGTTCCAACCTCGCAGTCGTGATCGGCCAACACGTCAGCGCGACGCCGCCCTCGATCGGCGCCTATCGGCCGGAGTTGGCTGCGCTGGATCCGGTGTTTGCCACCGCGATGGCCAAAGACCCTTCTCGCCGGTTCGGCAGCTGCGGTGAATTCGCCGGCCAATTGCGTCTGCGGCTCAGCACGGCCCGCCCCTATGTCCACCCCGCGCTTGACGCAACTGTGGCCGCATTGCCGCAGGCGCCACCCGCTTCGAAGCGGTTCGGTCTCCTGATCGGCGCGCTGGCAGCCGTCTTGCTGCTGATCGCCGGCGGCGTCTTCGCGGGCTTCAAGCTCACCAGGCACCACACTCCGGCCGCGACCGCGGCCGCGGCTCCCTTCATGGGCACCTACCGAACCGACTTCGGCCCGACCATCGGGCTCGAAGATATCCCGGATCCGCGTGAGGCGCCCGCGCTGACGAGCACCTATGGGCTCCGCTCGGTGTGTCGCTCCAGCGGATGCGTAATGACGGCGTCCCGCCTTGGCGGCGCGGCCGCCGCGCAACCGACGATGGTGTTCGACGAGATCGGCGAGCGCTGGGTGGCGGTAGCCGCCGGCCCGGAAAACTGCCGAGGCGCCGACACCGAAACCTGGCAGGTGTTCACGCTGCAATCGCGCCCCGATGGCACCCTGGCCGGCGAATACACCACAGCCGGCGCCAACGGGTGCGCCGACAAGCGAAGCGTGACCTTCACCCGTACCGGAGACGTCGACGTCAACAGCCTTGCCGACCCGTCCGGCCAACCGCCGCGGGTGGTCTCGCCCGCCGAAGCGCTCCGCGGGCACTACCGCGTCACGCGGACCTACACCGCGGAAGCGCGGCCGGCGCAACTGGACACCGCCGTCGCGACCTATTGTCTGCGCACTGGCGATCGGTGCATGAGCTACTTCCACGAACCATTGGGTGGCCTACCCCTGGTATTCGGCGGCGGAATCTGGACCAGAAATCTCGACGTCGAGGTGAATTGTCCGGAATCCGGCGAGACCGCGCACATGAAATCCACCGCGCAGTTTCCACTGCCCCAACCGCCGGGGGACCCCATCATGAAGCTAACCGGGCGCGGTCACCAGGAACAGACCCCGCCATGCGAAATCAACACGGACTTCGACGAAACCTTCACGCGCACTGGCGATTAGAAGAGAGTGCCGTGCGGGCGCTCGGTGGTTTTGCTCGTGCCGCCGGTGATGACATCGGGTGCGAATAGTAGGTGCCGCTGCGCCTGCACCCTTACGATTTGGGCATGGCGCTTGGGGTCGGTCAGGTGTTTGCCGGATACACCATCTTGCGAGTGCTGGGTGCGGGCGGGATGGGCCAGGTGTACTTGGCGGCGCATCCGCGCTTGCCGCGCGAGGATGCGCTGAAGGTGTTGCCGGCGGATCTCACCGGCGATCCGGAGTTTCGGGCCCGATTTATCCGCGAGGCCGAGCTGGCGGCCGGCTTGTCCCATCCGCACATCGTGGGGATTCATGACCGCGGTGAAGAGGACGGCCAGTTTTGGATCTCGATGGATTACGTTGCCGGCACCGATGCGGGTCGGCTGTTGCGCGAAAACTACCCGGGCGGGATGCCGCTCGTTGAGGTCGCGTCTATCGTTGCCGCCGTCGCCTCGGCGTTGGATTATGCGCATTATCGAGGCTTGTTGCATCGCGACATCAAGCCGGCCAACATCCTGTTGGGCGATCCCGACGGGCAGGAGCGGCGGGTCTACCTTGCCGACTTCGGGCTCGCCCGCCATATCGATGACGCTACGCGGCTGACCGCGACCAACATGACGGTAGGCACGGTGGCCTATGTGGCGCCCGAGCAGTTGAAGGGGGAGCGGGTCGACGGGCGCGCCGATCAATATGCGCTGGCCTGCACGGCATTTCATCTCCTCGCGGGCGCCCCGCCGTATGCCGATTCCAATCCCGCCGTGGTGATCAGGCAACACATCAGCGCCCCGCCGCCCTCGATCGGCGCCCACCGGCCAGAGTTGGCCGGGCTGGATCCGGTGTTTGCCACCGCGATGGCCAAGGAGCCTTCCGGCCGGTTTGCCAGCTGCCGGGAGTTCGCCGACCGGCTGGCCGAGCAGCTGGGTCCGGATTTCTCCTACCCCGGTGACATTCCGTTCCCAGACACTCAACCCGAGTGGCGAGTAACCGCGCCCACGGTGCCGTCGCGCGTCGCGAAGCCCTCGGGGCGGCGCCGCCGTGTCGTGGTTGGCGCGTTGGCCGGCGTTGCGTTGCTGGTGGTGGCGGGTGGCGTCGTTGCGGCTGTGAAGCTCACCCAGCATCACAATCCGGGCGCCAGCGGACCGCGCAGTGCCGCCCCTGTGCCAGGCAGTACCGCCGCCGCGGCGCCCAACACGGGTCCCTTCACCGGTGTCTACCGGGTCCGGTTCGGCCAGGCCACCAATCTCGACGATGTCCCGGCTTCGGGTGCGGGAGCGTTGACGGACACGTACGCGGTGCGCTCGGCATGCGGATCCGCCGGGTGCCGGGCGACCGCCTCGCGGCTCAGCGGTGAGATGAGGCTGGCGTCGACCACCGTGTTCGACGAGCTCGACGGGCGCTGGCTGGCTGTAACCACGGCCAGCGACAGGTGCCAAAACGCTCCCTCCGAGATCTGGCAAACGTTCGCGCTCCAACGACGTCCCGACGGTACCTTCACCGGCGAATACCGCGGGGCCTCCGCCAATAATTGCGACGAAAAACGAACCGTCACCTTCACCCGCACCGGAGATGTCGACATCAACAGCCTCCCCGACCCCGCCGCCCTACCGCCGCGGGTGACGTCACCGGCCGAGGCGCTCCATGGCCACTACCACTTCACGCGACATTTCACGAAAGCGAGCCCAGAGCAGCAACAGCGGCAGCAGCAGCAGGGGGAGCAGGGGGTCATCACCGACTGTCTGCGTACCGGGGATCGGTGCATGAGCTACTTCCACTCAAAGACAACTGACTCGCCGCTGGTATTTAGCGGCGGAGTGTGGAGTTCCGACGAAGGACACGACCAAGAGGGTCCGGGCTGCGGCGGCCCGGTCTATGTGAAAGTCACTGGGCAGTATCCGCTGCCGCAACCACTGCAGGACCCCATCACGCTGCTCACCGGGCATACTCACGCCGAGATCTCGGGTCCGCCCGTTTGCGCGACGACTATGGACTTCGACGAAACGTACACGCGCACCGGCGATTAGGGCGCGGGGCATTATCCGAGCGGCTGGTTTTCGCGGATTCCGCGATACATGCCCCGTCGGACGATCCACGGCATCACCACCCATTCGACCGACCAAGGTGGCAAGCGGAACGCATGGCCGGTGGGCAGGAAGACCTCCAGCCCGTCTGGCTGTATGCCCACCAGCGAACCCCACCGCCGCCCCGGTGTGCGGAAGGTGCGCAACCGACGACCTGCGAACTCAGCCCTGATGTTACGGGCCACCAACGCATCCCCACGATTACGAGCGGAGCTGCGAAGAGGGTCGGTCGCAGCGACGTCGCCGACCGCGAAGACACCACGATGACCGGGCACTCGCAAATCTGGTGTCACGCGGACGAACCCGTGCTCATCAAGAATTTCCGCCGGCAGCCAATCGGTGTTGGGCCGCACCCGCCCGATCGCCCAGAGCACGGCATCGGCGGAAGCCGGGGGCTGTCCGGTGCTCCAGCGCACCGGCTCGCTGGTGATCTCATCGCCGGCGAAGCCGTTCGAGACCACCGCACGGTGCCCCGGGTGCAGGCCCACGCCCAAGTCGGTCAGCCTGCCGCGGATGCGCTGCCAGATCCCCGGGTGATACGCACCCAACACGCGCTCGCCGGGGAAGTACAGGTCGATCCGCTTTTCCGGCCAGGTGGTTGCGATGTTGACGGCGCTGCTGACCGCAGCGGCGCCGCCGCCCACGATGATCACCGTGTCGGCGCCGGCCAACCGGTCGTGTGCGGCGCGCAGCCCGGCCCCGATCTCGTTGGGCGACTGCAGCGTCGGCTGCCGCCAGAAGCCATTAGTGACCCCCGTCGAGATGACCAGCGCGTCGTATCCCTCGGCGATGGTTGCGCCGTCTTCGAGCCGACCCAAGACGGTTCGGCTAGCGAGGTCCACGCCCGTCAGTGCGGCCTGAACCGTCCGTACCCGGTCCAAACGGCGGAACCTGTCGAACGAAATCCAGTAGTCGCGGGCCCAGTCGTCGGGGCGGGAGAGCCGGACGCCGAGCTCTTGACCGCTGACCAGCGCCGGTTTGACCGAGATTCCGACGACGTCGGCGTGCCGGGACAGGCGGATCGCGGTCAGGACGCCCACGTCTCCCAATCCGGCGATGACGACGCGTTTGCGATTTAGCCCTACAACCAATTGACTTGTCCCACTGCACTTTTCGACGGACGAGGACAAGCGTGGTCGGCGATGGTGAAATCCACGCAGGCCTCCTTACGGCAAATCCCCGGTTATCCCGGACCCTTGGCCGCGATCGGAAAACTGTAACACGTTCTAGCCGCCCGTTAATGCCGACGTTGCTCGATCGGCCGGTCAACCGCGGTAGGCTCAGCGGATGGGTCGATCTGCGCGTATCACTGGTTGCACATGGCGCCCGCATTCGACCGCTTGGTGATTCGTCATGAATAGCGTTGTGGGCAAAGGTTATGGAAATGCAACTTGCTGTCGGGCCTGTCCACTTTCGCCCATCCGGCAGCAGCGCGATCATGTGAGCCATTGAGCGCGCAGAGATGGGAGCAAGCCATGACTACCCCCGCGGGCCCCGAAACGTTCACCTTTGCCTCGCGGGTCGACAGGGCTCCAATATTTGTTCGAAAGTGGTTGCCGCCCTGTGGGATCCGCCTGCGCGCCACTGCGCAGATCACCCACGGTATAGCCGAACACGGCGGCCGATACGACCGGCTGGCCCGCTTTCTGGCGGCCGAGGGCTGCGTCGTCTACGCCCTAGACTTGCGCGGACACGGCCACACCGCCGAGCCCGACAAACTCGGGCAGGCCGGCACGAGCGCCTGGCACGACATGGCCGCCGACATCAAGCAGCTCGCCGAGATCGCCCGCACCGAGTACGCCGACCTGCCGCTGATCGCCTTCGGGCACAGCATGGGCTCGGCACTGACCCAGTCGCACATCCAGAACAACGGGAATTTGCTGGCCGGCGCGATCCTGTGCGGCACTATGGGCGCGATGCCGGGGATCGACGACGACACGTACCCGTCGGTCATCGAGCAACTGCACACCCTCGCGACGGGCCCGGACGCGTCGGCGCCCAGCCAAGTGTTCGGCTCGCTACTCGTGGGCTTCAACGCCCCGTTCGTCACCAACGTCGCCCACCCCACCGGCTCCGAATGGCAGACCAGCGACCCGGAGGAGATTCGGTTGTTCCAGAGCGACCCGCTGTGCGGTAAGCCGTTTTCCAATGCGATGACCTACTCGGTCATCAAGGGATTTCACGATCTGTGGATTTCGGAAAATGAATCCCGCATCCCCGTCGACCTACCGATCCTGATTATTGCCGGTACCGAGGATCCCGTTGGCGGCAAGACGATCACCATCCAAAGCCTCATCACTCGCTACATGAAACAGGGGCACCGCTCCCTCGACTATCGGTTCTACGCCGGCGGGCGACACGAAATCCTCAACGAGCCCGAAAAGGACCGCGTCCACCACGACATCGGGCGTTGGCTGGCCCAGTCCCTCGACCAGTAGCATTAGCCAGCACCGGAGTCGACGCGCAAAAATATCTCGGAATACGCGAACGCGCGCATCGCCATGGCACCGAAAGGAACTGCTCAGCATGACGACACCGGCGGAAACCCATCGGCACAGCACTCAATTGATTCCGGGCCGGCTACTCCGAAGCGGGCAGGTCCACCATCCGGCCCTTATTGCGGAGGCCAAAAGACGGAGCGACAGTTTTCAGCTGCGCCTGGCCGACCGGATAACGACGTTTGCCGGGTCGATGAACTTCGTCTGGATTCATGCGGCATTGTTTGCCGTGTGGATGTTGGTCTTGGAGAAAAACCCCTGGCCGACGTTGACGTTGGTGGTGTCGCTCGAGGCGATTTTCCTGTCGACCTTCGTGATGATCGGCCAGAACCGTCAGGCGGCTTTCCAGCAGGCCAAGGCCGACCACGACTTCCACGCCCAGGAACTGGAGTTGAAGACGAACACCGAGCTCACTCGCGAGATTCACGTGCTCACAGAGGAATTGCACAGACGCTTGCTCCGACCACCGTCCGAGCGCGACGAGTCACCGGCGTCCGGTTAAGGAACCTCGACACGACGTACGGCGAAGAGCTTTGATCGGGCGGACAACCGCGCTGGTGGGAAACGACATGTCGCAGTTGCAGGAGAGGATGCGCCCACACGTGCGTGCCGCGTTGCATGCCGCGGCGCGCGCATCGGCTCCGCATCCCGCCGCGGCCAGACGGGCCGCCAAGGACTTTCAGCAAAGCCTGTTGCGGGCGGTCGGCGCCGAGGTCCGCTGGGCGTTCACCCCGCCGCGGGCCTGGCTGATGGGTGTGGTGGCCAATCTGATCTTCGCCGTGGCGTGGTTGCTGGTGCAGCCGCTGACTACTGGGCGCGGTCACACCGACTGGGTGGTCCTGGTGGGTACCTACTTCTCCTCCTGGGTCCTCGCCGATGTCACTACGACCAACCTGCTGGGCGCCGACCACTACCGCGTCCAGGCCGCTTTGTCCGACGGGGTGCCGGTCTGGCGGATGCTGTTGATCAAGAATCTGGCCCTGCTCGTGATAGTGGGGCTGCCCACCCTGTTGGCGGCTGTGGCACTGACGCTGTGGTTGGAAACGCCTGGGCGCCTGGGCATCACGATCCCCACCGTCGCGGTGCCGATCGTGTCCTGGCTGGGTGTGGGTAACCTCGTCTCGGTGCTGCACCCGGTCAGCGTTGAGCCGCTGCTGCGGCGGTGGCGGCAGCGTGCCGATCGTCAGCGGACGGGCGGCTGGGTGCTGGCGCTGACGCTGCCTTACGCGCTGTATTACGTCGCCGACCCGATGAACGGGGTAGAGCACCGCGTGTTGTGGACGCAGGTACCCGCATTGATCTGGCCGGTGTTCGGGCGGGACACGAAAAGCTTCGTCCATCTCGCCATCGCCACAGGGGTTTGGATCGCGGGAACCGTCCTCGCCCTGCTGTGGGTGCGCAGGCGGGGGTTCCGGATCAGGTGAGACTCAGCCGGCGGAGCCGGGCCGGAGGTCCGACTCATGTCAAAATGGATAGCGCGTTGCAGGACAGATTTGGGTCGGGATGCAATGATTGTCGTCGTTATCGATCACCGCGAATCGACAACCAGGCGAGAAGGTGTAATGGTCAGTGGAATCCTGCAGAGCCGCAGTGGCATTCAGGGCCACAGTGAGCGCCGGCGGGTCAAGCGGCGGCGCCATGACCCGCCGCAACGACCGGTCCGCCGAAAAGCCACCCACCTTAAAAGGAGAGGTAAAACATGACTGAACAACCGTCGGCCGGTTGGTACCCAGACCCGAGCGGCAAGCCCGGCCAGGTGTATTGGGATGGCCAGCAATGGCGCACAGACATGCCCGCACCTGGCGGCGATCCCTCTCAATATCCTCAAGGTTCGTATCCACCGGTTCCAGCGGTGCAGCCGGGTGCAGCATATGGAGGCGCACCCTACGGTTTGGATGCCTACGGGCGGCCCCTGTCGGACAAGAGCAAGCTGACGGCCGGACTGCTGCAAATTTTCTTGGGGGGCTTTGGCATTGGTCGTTTCTACCTCGGCTACACCACCATCGGCATTCTGCAGATTGCAGTTACCTGGTTTACTTGCGGACTCGGCGCGCTATGGCCGCTGATCGACGGAATCATGATCATCACCGGCAAGGTGCCCGACGCGGAGGGGCGCACGCTACGCGAGTGAGGCGATGCTGGCGGCGGCGCAAGCACCATCAGCCGAAGCTCCACAATGTTGACGCCCGAGCTATTCTCCCTTCCACGGGTGCAGTTCACTCGATGGGGAGGATCTGCCCATGACGACACCTCGGCAGCCGGGCTGGTACGACGACCCACACGACTCAAACGCGCTGCGCTACTGGGACGGTCAAAACTGGACACCGCACCGTCAGCGAAAGCCGACTTCCCGGTCGATGCCTCCGCCACCGCGCCAGCCGCCGCCCCCGCGGCAGCCTCCGCCTCCGCGTAACCCGCCGCCTCCGCGTAACCCGCCGCCTCCGCGTAATGCGCCGCCTCCGCGTAATGCGCCGCCCCCGCCTGGACTGCGGCCCCCGCCCCCTCCCGCGCCGGCCCCGCCCGCGCCTTCGCCGAGCCCGCCGCCCCCGCAGCCGTCGCCGGGCTATGACGCCGCCGGCGCGGAGCGGAGGCCGCCCCCGCCCAGCCCCCAAATTCCAGGCGCTGGCGCTGAAGCGCCGTCTGACGGCCTCGCGACGGCCAAGGGCTTCGCCGCGAAGATCCCGATCACGGGGTGGGTTGTCCTCGGAGGACTCGTGATCGCGGTCATTGCAACCTTCTTCCCGTTTGCGACGGTCAGCATCAGCCTGTTTGGGTTCACTGTCCGCGCCCACGACGTTTCACCCGACGGAACCACGCGGTTCATCGTTCTCCTGCTGGCCGCCGTCGCCGTGTGGTTGGCGTGGCCCATGCCGTCCGAATCCCGGATGGCGGTTGTGCGCCTCACCGGGCTCACCGTCGTGGTCTTGCTGCTGGCTGTCGTCATGGTGGTCGCGTACCTCGATGTCTCGGAAAACAACGGCAAAGGCGAAGGCATCGTGAAAGTCTCGCCAGCGTTTGGATTGCTGCTATACGGGGCGGCGGTCGTTGTCATCGCCGCGGGGGTCGTTGGGCTCTGGATGCATCGCTCACGGACGCAGAAGTAGGCCTGCTAAATCCGTGCTCGTGATCCCGCCGTGGTTAGCGCGCCGCGGGCCGGGATGGATGAGTCGCGGGTAACGACTGAAATTCGGGTTCCACGCGAAACGTGCGATCGCTACGCGGTTGATGGGTGCCCAACATTCGGATCGGCACACCGTGGCCCGGAAGTGCAGCGGTGAAGGCACGAGGTTCATATGGGGCGCCAATCCGCGACTGGGCTGGCCCGACCGCCCGACGGCCCGGTATCCCGCCCAGCGGTCATGACGTACAGACGAGTGGTCCGGCTTGTTAGCCTGGCGGAGTGGATCAGACCAGCAAAGACCCGACGAAGGCGACACTCGCCGCGACCAGTTGGGCGCTGCTGGGCATGATGTCCTACGAAGAGGAAGTCTCCGGCTACGACCTCAAGAAGTGGATCGACTGGAGCGTCGACCTCTACTACTGGAGCCCGTCGTACAGCCAGATCTACACGGAGCTGAAAAAGCTCGAGGGCTTTGGCCTTGTTACGTCGCGCGTCGAGCACGACGAGGGCACCCGAAGCCGCCGACTCTACAAAATCACGCCGGCAGGCATGAGGGCCGTCACCGAGTGGACCAACGACGCTCCCGTGGACCCGCCGGTTCTCAAGCACAGCGTGCTGTTGCGGGTAACCTTCGGGCACCTGAGTAACCCGACCAGGCTCAAGGAGCTGGTACAAGAGCACGCTGCCTACGCCGAAGCCAGGCATCGCAAAGCGGTCGAGGACGCCGACGGCGCCGAGGCCGAACCCGCCTGGGCGTACTCGGTGATCGCGCTGCGATGGGCGGCCAAGTACTACGCCGCAGAGCGCGAGTTCGCGCTCGAACTGATGAAGGACATCGACGACGCCGACGCCATCATGAAGAAGGCGGCCAAGGGCGGTTTCGGGCAGCCCCGCCCCAGGCCGGGCTATTGGCGTGAGGTCGAGAAACAGGTCGAGGCCAAGCGGAAAGCGGACTAGTTGGCCGCGTCGCGCGCCGCGATGTACCCGTACACCAGTCCCTGCGCGATCGTCGCACCCGCGCCCGGGTATGAGGTGCCAAAGGCATTGGCCGCGGTGTTGCCGATCGCGTACAGCCCGGCGATGACGCCACCGTCTTCGCGCAGCACCCGCGCCCGCTCGTCGGCCTTCAGCCCGCCACACGTGCCGAGATCGCTGAGCACCATCTTCACGGCGTAGAAGGGGCCTTCGACCAAAGGTCGGAGGTTGGGATTCGGCTTGATCGTCGGGTCGCCGTAGTAGCGGTCGTAGGCGCTGCGGCCCCGTCCGAAGTCGGGATCCTCACCGGCAGCTGCGTTTTGGTTGAACCTGGTCATCGTCTGGAAGAACTCCGGCACCGGGACTCCCATTCGCGCGCCCAGCTCGGCCGGGTTATCGGCCCGCACCGCGACGCCCGCGTCGTACCACGCCTGCGGGATCCGCATGCGCGGAAATAGCACGGCGCCAAAGACATAGCTGTTGCGGTACTGCTGGTCGAACACGATCCACATCGCTTCCACGGGGCCGCCCGACCGCTCCAGCTCGAGCAGCCGCTGCCCGAACGACATGTAGTCCGCGGACTCGTTGGCGAATCGGCGGCCGTGCTGGTTGACGATCAGGCAGCCGGGCAGCGATCGTTCGGCCAGCATCACCGCCGGCGCTTTGTCGGGCAGCGGCGCGACCGCGGGGAACCACCACGCCTGGTCCATCAACGCAATATCGGCGCCGAATTCCTGCCCCGCGCGGATCCCGTCGCCGGTGTTGGATTCGGCGCCGAGGCTCAGGTTCGCGCCCAGCGACTCGGACTGGAACTTCCACCGCATGTCCATGCGGTGGTCGAAGCCGCCGGTGGCCAGCACCACCCCCCGCCGGGCGGTGATCGTCACCTCGCGTCCCTCATGGTCGACGACCGCGCCGGTCACCCGCTCACCGTCGGCTGGATTATTCAAGAGCCGCAACAGCGTGGTGTCGGTCCACACCGGGATACCGGCGCGCAGCACACCCGCGAACAACCCGGCCATAAGGCCCTGACCGCCCGCTGCATATCGCCGCCCGAGCAACCGGCCGCCGATGCCCTGAGCCACCCGCTTGGCGAATGTCGGAATGCCCTTGCGCGGCACCCGCATCAAGAGATTCATCCACCGGTAGTCGGCGCCCGTCGTCGGTATCGAGACGCCGGCCTCCAGCACGCCGGGCCGAAGCCGGGTGCGGTACTGGCCGAGAATCGAGGTGTCAAATGGATGGCATTCGCAGGTGCGGCCCGCGGCGCTGCCACCGGGCTCCTCCGGGTGGTAATCGGAGTAGTCGCGGGCCCAGAAAAGCCGCAGCTGAGTCGTCCGGCGCAGCATTTCGACGGTCTCCGAGACATGGGCCAAAAACTCGGCCGATCGTTGCGGCGGCGCCGAGCCCCCTACCACCGAGCGCAGATACGTGGCTGCGCGCTCGGTGGCGTCGTCCGCGCCGGCCTCCCGCAGCACGGGGGAGGCGGGCAGCCACAGGGCGCCGCCGGATCGGGCGGTCGAACCGCCCACGTACGACGACTTCTCAACGATCAGCACCGACAGCCCGAATTCGCGGGCGGCCAAAGCCGCGGCCATGCCGGTACCCGAGCCAACCACCAGCAGATCGACGGCTGTATCGGCCACGGGAAGCCCTGCGGGGATCGTCGTGCTGTGCGGATTCACGCCCAGAACGGTATGCCGTGGCCGTGCGGCAATGAAAGAGCCTTCCTGATCAGTGGAACAAGCCGTCCCCATCGCGCGGCTCGGGGAGTTTAATCATGCTCATGACGTCGCGGTCTGAGGTCGACGAGGTTCGGCTCATTGAAGCGCAGGCCGCGCCGGCGCGGTTCGCCCGCGGTTGGCACTGCCTGGGCCTGATCCGAGATTTCGGTGACGGCAAGCCGCACGCGATCAACGCCTTCGGGCAAAAGCTCGTCGTCTTCCAAAGCGCGAACGGCAACATCAACGTGCTCGATTCCTACTGCCGCCACATGGGTGGTGACCTGTCAGAGGGCGAGGTCAAGGGTGACGAGATCGCGTGCCCGTTCCACGACTGGCGCTGGGGTGGCGACGGGCGGTGCAAGCAGGTGCCCTACAGCAGGCGAACCCCCAAGCTGGCGCGCACCGCGGCGTGGACATCGCTGCAACAGGACGGGATGCTGTTCGTGTGGAATGACCCGGAACGCAAGCCGCCGCCGCCGGACGTCACGATCCCGCGCATCGAGGGCGCCACAAGCGACGAATGGACCGACTGGCACTGGTACACCACCGTCGTACACAGCAACTGCCGCGAGATCATCGACAACGTCGTGGATATGGCGCACTTCTTCTACATCCACGGTTCACTGCCGACGTACTTCAAGAACATCTTCGAGGGCAACGTCGCCACGCAGTACATGAACGGCGGGAGCCGGCCCGACCTGGGCAGCCCCGAGGGGACCACGATGCTCGGGACCACGTCGGTGGCGTCCTATTATGGGCCGTCCTTCATGATCGACGACCTGACGTACCACTACACCGGCGGCGACGCCAAGACGATCCTGATCAACTGCCATTACCCAATCGACTCGAATTCCTTTGTGCTGCAATATGGCATCATCGTGAAGAAGTCGGACTCGCTGCCCGGGGATCAGGCCATGCAGACCGCGATCAGCCTTGGCGACTTCGTGAAGCTCGGCTTCGAGCAGGACGTCGAGATCTGGCGGCACAAGGCGCGCATCGACAACCCGCTCCTGGTCGAGGAGGACGGCCCGGTCTACCAGTTGCGTCGCTGGTATCAGCAGTTCTACGTCGACGCCGCCGACGTGCAACCGGACATGGTGGACCGCTTCGAGTTCGAGCTGGATACCACCCGGCCGTACGAGGCGTGGATGAAAGAGGTCCAGGCGAACATGGCCGCGCAGGCGGCCGGCGCGGGGCCGGTGTGATGACGGTGGATTCCGCCGTGCGGCAAGATAATCGACTGGACGAGATGCCGATGGTGCCTGTGGTGTGCCGCAAGTGCGGTGCGCGGGTGCTGGCGCGGAAGAGCAGCTGGAACCAGACCAGCGTGCAGTGGAACGCCGACGCGACGGCACGGTGCGCCGAGCGCGCCGAAGCGCAGCAGATATCAACCCCCGGCAGCCGGGGCGTCTTCCTGGCGTGCTCGGCGCTGAGGGAGTCGATGCTCGAAGCGGTGCGACGCGGCGACCTGTCTATTGTCGACCAGATGGACACCGCAACAACGTAGTTCGATCAGGCGTGCGCGCCGCCGTCGATTCTGATCTCGGTACCCGTGACGAATGCGCCGTCGTCGGACGCGACCATGGCGATGACGGACGCCACGGCGCCGGGATCGCCCAGGACGGCGTTGTCCGCGCCATGCAGCAGCGGCGTCTGCTTTGCCCACAACCCCGGGTCGTATCCCTCGGGCATCTTGTCCAGGGTGCTCAATGCCAGTGCGGTGGCGACACCGCCCGGCTGAATGTTGACCGCACGCAGCCCCCGCTTGGCGTACTCGAGTGCCAGAGAGTGCGTGAACGACAACACCCCTCCCTTGCTGGCGGTATAGGCACCAATATAGGGATGCGCGAAAGACGCTGCGGTGGAGGTGAAGTTGACGACCACACCGCGACCGCAATCCAGCAGCGCCGGGAGGGCCTGGCGGGTCATCAGGAAGGTGCCCGTGAGGTTGACGGCCAAGGTGGCGTTCCAGTCGTCCAGGGTGTGCTCGTGGGTGCGCGCGGAGCGCTGGATCGCGGCCGCATTGACAAGCACTTCAAGCCCGCCGAGGTCGGTCAGCGCCGCATCGACCGCAGCGACTACGGCTTCTTCCGACGAAACGTCGAGAACCGCAGTGCGGAGTCGCTTCCCCGTGTCGGCGTCGCCGGCGGCTGCCTGGGTGCGCTCCAAGCCGTCCGCGGAGACGTCGTAGCCGACGACGGTGGCACCCTCGCCGAGGAGCCGCAGTACGGCCGCCTGGCCGATGCCGGAGCCGGCCCCTGTGACGATGACGCGCCGATCGGCGAAACGCTGCATTGCGCAATCTTTTTCGATCATGCCAGCTGGAAGGCGCTGATCGGTGCCTCTTCGGGGTAGACGGCGGGCCCGCCCAGGTCGTAGGCGGCGTTGAGCGCGCCGATGAACGCCGCGTCGTGCAGCGGTTCGCTGGGGATGTCGAGCTTGATGCCCTTGGCGCTGACGTCGTCGACCATGATGTCGATGGCCTTTTCGATCGTCAGGTCGTCGGAGCCATCCATGTTCTTCTTCAGCTCGTCGTAGTCCAAGAACACCTCGGCCGACCAGTGCACCAGGAACCGGAGTTGGTCGGTGTGGTGGCGGGCGATTACGGCGTCGCCGTTTTTCAGCAGCCAGTAGTCGCGGTCGCCGGGATCACCGGTGAACATCGTGTCGAAGGCCAAGCCCTCCGGAATCTGTTGATCCAAAGGCCCGTTGGCCTCGCCCCGGTGCACCATCATTTCGTTTTGCACCACGACGCCGCGGTTGTTGATTGGCGGCAGAACACGTTTGGGTGCCTTGAGCGGTCCGTCGGCCCAGTAGGTGAATCCGCTGCCGATGTCGAGCGAGAACCAGGTGATCACCTGCGCCATCTTGATCAGGTAGTCGCGGAACAGGCCGGACTTGCCCATCACGCTGGTGAGCCAAGTCGGCGCGTTCTCGTGCCGCACCCCGCGAAAGCTCGGCGAGTCCAGGTGTCCCGGATCGCGGTTGGCGCACGGGCCGTTGATGTTGAACAGCATCAGCTGCGGTTTGGCGTACTGCGCTTTCCAGTAGCTCCTGGCCATCTCGAGGAACCGCGCGTTGTAGAAGCAGTCGTGCAACTGCGGGTAGAGCACCGCGCCGTAGTTGGCGAGGTAGCCGCGGAAGGTCGGCGTGAGAAACAGGTCCAGCGACGGGGTGAACCCCTCGGGGAAGACGCCGCTCATGGTCGCGATCAGCTCGTCGGGCGACGCAAAGTGTTGTGCGATGATCAGCTTCCAGGGTCCCGCGGTGCGCACCACGTCGAGCAGGCGTTCGCGTTGATCGTCGGTGTAGACATTGTCGATCTCGCGGGGCGGCGCGGCCGGCCGCAAAACGTCGGAAAGCTCCATTCGCCGCTCGTCGGTGAGCATCAGCTGTCTCCTATCAGTTCTGGATCTCAGATGCTTGACGTGATTGTGTGCGGGATCACCTAGGTGCGGTCGCCCGTTGTCCGGTGATCGGGACGTCAAAACCGCACCGGATGGGCGAACTTCGCGCGCAGGAGCGCGCCGATCTCGGCAATGGCCAGCCGTCCGCGTGCGGTCGCTTCGGAGCGCATCAAAAAGCCGTGGTACGTGCCCGGATAGCGGGTGGTAGTGGTCTGCACGCCGGCATCCCGCAGCCGGGCCGCATACCGCTCACCCCAGTCCCGGATCGGGTCGCAGCCGGCGGTCACCACGATCGCCGGCGGCAGGCCGGACAGGTCGAGAGTGTAGGCCGGGACGAGGTACGGGTCGCTGGGCGGTCCGGCTTCACCGTCAGCGAGCGCGTGCAGGTAGTCGATGTCGTCGCGGGTCAGCATCGGCGCAAGGGTCAACGTGGTGATGGACGCAACCGTCATGTCGCGATCCAGGCCCGGATAGAGCAGCACCTGCGCGAAGATCGCCGGCCCGCCACGGTCTCGCGCGGCCAGCGCGACGGCCGCCGCCAGCGAGCCGCCCGCGCTGTCGCCGATCACTACGAGTCTTTCCGCGTCGACGTCCAGCTCCCGGGTGTGCCGCGACGCCCACTCCGTCGCGGTGTAGGCGTCGTCGAACTGCGCGGGCGGCGGTGACTCGGGGGCCAAGCGGTAGTCGACGGCCACGACGGTGGCCGCCGACGCCGCCGCCAGCTCACGCGCCAGCGGCTCGAACGAATGATTGGAGCCCATGACGAGTGCGCCACCGTGCAGGTACACCAGCACCGGCCCGCCTGCACCGCCGGTTGGACGGTAGATCCGGGCCGGGATGTCTCCCGCAGGACCGGGTATGGCGACTTCGGAGACATCGGCCATCGCTGGCATCTCGGTTGGCAGCGGCGCGGCTTCGAGACCGGCGCGCACCGCGGCCAGGCCCCGTTCGCGCATCGGCGGGATGTCGCCCAACGACGCGACCCGCGCAGCCGCGTCGGGATCCAGTGGGGGAGTGGTCATCTCGGCGACGGGGGCCGTTGTGACGCAAGCACATCCGCTCGGCGCGCCATCGCCGAACCGACATACTCGGGCTGGGTGAGCAGATAGAACCGGCCGTCGGCGGCCTGCTCGAACACCGTCTCGGCGGCCGCCAGCGGATCCATGGCCGAGGCCTTGACGTCGAGCATGGCCGAGCGTTGCGCCTCGGCGACCTGAACGTCGACGCCCTCGCTCGCCTCGCGGGGATCGACGCCGCCTGCCGACTCGAAGATGTTGGACACCACCGCACCGGGCACCACGGCTTGCACGTGAATGTGGTGGCCGTGTCCGGCCGATTGAACGTCGAGATACAGACACTCCGTCAACGCCAGCACGGCATGCTTGCTGACGATGTAGGGCGCCTGCAACGGAATCGCCACGACGCTGCCCACCGACGACAGGTTCCACACCCACGACTGCTCGCCGGTGGCCATCATCTTCGGCAGGAAAGCCCGCACCCCGTGGAAGACTCCGCTGATGTTGATGTCGACGACGCGTCGCCAGTTGGTCAGCGGCGTGTCCCAGAGGTAGCCGAACTGCTCGATCCCGGCGTTGTTCACCAACAGCCGCACGACGCCGACGTCTCGGTAGGTCTTGTCCGCAAGCTCCTGCACGGCGTCGGGATCGCGCACGTCGCACGCGACATCTACCGCGGTGCCTCCGGCTGTGCAGAGCTCGTCGCGTAGTGCGGCGATCGCGCCGGTGTCGATGTCGGCCAGCACCACGGTCATGCCTAACCGAACGGCGTGGCGCGCCAGCCCCGCGCCGATTCCGGCGCCTGCCCCAGTGATGACGGCGACTCCGCCAGAGAATGTTTCGCGGGCGGTCACGAACCAGCAGCGGTGTCGGCGGTGACTTCCGCCAGCAGGACCGAGTTGGTGGTGTCGAGGACGACGTCCATCTCGGTGAACTCCAGTCCGTTGTCGGCGCCACGCCGGACGGCCACGTTCACCACACCGCTGGACACCGCGAAAGGCACGAAGTTCGCGATCTGGTTGACGAAGATGTAGAAGCGTGCCCGGGTGATGTCACCCTCCGTGCCGGTGCGGTGCACGTTGGTGGTGTGGTGGCGCAACGGAAATGGGCTCTGCTTGCGATGCTCGGACAGCCAGTCGATGACGGCGTCGCGGCCCCGCAGTTCGGGCGACATCAGTTCCTCGAAAGGGCTGGCGCCCGAATCGCTTCGGCTCACGCAGTGCACGTCCTGCGCGTAGCGCGCGGCCAGCTCGTCGTAGTGCGCCTCGTCGTAGTGGTACCAGAAGCCGGCGATGAACTCCTGGAGTTCGGACAGCGTGACGTCGTTGCTCATGGCAGTGACTCAACCCTGATGCGGCCCCGCTGACGCTGGTGGTGCCCGGTCAGTGGAACATCGCCTTCCACCCGCGTAGGGGACTGGATTGCCGGTCGCTTGCCCCCGATGTCCCGCTGAGTAGACAAGGGCCCGCAGACATCCTTCGACGACCCCGATACTCGGTGCCATGAGCACTGGCGCACCCGTTAGGACCGACAGCACCGGGTGGGCAGAACCGGATCCCGACGAACTGCGGGCCAACCTGCACCAGGCCGACTCCGGGGTGCTGGTCGCAGTACTCGCGCAACTCACTGGCGACGCGGCCGTGATCGAACGCTTCGGGCCGAAGATCTCCCACGTTCCCGACCCGCCGGAGCAGGCCGGCATCACCGATCCCGAGACCAGAGCAGTCATCGTCGAGGAGGTGGTCGCCGCGTTGGGATCACCCCGGTCGGCCGAGGCCATACCTGCCGACGACCTCGGCCTGTTCGCGCGGATCGCGCCCGTAGCGCTTGGCGGAGGCGTCGGCTCCGAGCACCTGCCGCTCCTGTTGGAGCAGGGCGGATTCCAGCCACCACAGCCGATACTGCCGCGCTCCGCCAAGCTTCCCGACAACTTCCGCGTGGCGATTATCGGCGCGGGTATCGCCGGGCTCACCGCCGCGTTGGAGTTGGCCGACGCAGGCATCGACTACGAGATCTTCGACCGCCACGACGAGGTCGGCGGCACCTGGTACACCACCACTTATCCCGGCATCGGCGTGGACACCCCGTCGGCGTACTACTCGCTGTCGCGCGACATCAACGGCGACTGGTCCAGTTACTACCCGATGGGGCCGGAGTACCAGTCCTACCTGGTGTCGGTGGCCGGCAAGTACAACCTTCGGCTGCGCACCCGGTTCGGTACTGAGGTCGAAGCGCTGTGGTGGGACGACGAGCGTCACCGTTGGCAGATCCACGCGGTGGGCTCCGACGGCACCCGCGATGTCACCTACGCCAATGTGGTGATCCCGGCGGCCGGTTACCTCAACCGGCCGCGCTGGCCGGACCTGCCCGGCCGGGGGACATTCTCCGGGGTCGAAATCCATTCGGCGCAGTGGGATCCCGACCTGGATCTGTCCGGCAAGAGGGTTGCCGTCATCGGCGCGGGCTGCACCGCGGTGCAGATCGTCGATGCTTGCGTGGACCGGGTGTCGCACCTGACGCTGTTCCAGCGCCAGCCGCACTGGGTTGCGCCGCGGCGGCGGCTCACCGACGACGTGCCCGACTACCAGCGCTGGCTGGGTACGCGGTTGCCGTTCTACGCCAATTGGATTCGGCTCAAGTCGTATTGGGGGACCGCCGACAACAACTACCCGGTGATCCTGCACGACCCCGAGTGGGCGGCGGCCCATCTGTCGATTTCACCCGCCAACGACGCGCTGCTGCAGTTGTGCCTGAAATACATCGACGACGTCTTCGGTGCGGGCAGCGAACTCGCGCGCAAGGTCACGCCGGACTTCGCGCCCTACGGCAAGCGGATCATCCGCGACCCCGGCGGATACTACGCGGCGCTGGCCCGCGAGCACGTCGACGTCGAAGCCGGCGAGCCGGCCCGGGTCAACGAGGCGGGAATCGTGACCGCCGACGGCCGGCAGATAGGCCTCGACGTGATCATCTACGCCACCGGCTACTACCTGGATTTCCTTTCCACCGTCGACATTCGGGGCCGCGACGGCATGAAGTTGGCCGACGAGTGGGGCGACCGCCCACGGGCCTACCGCGGCGGGACGGTGCCCGGGTTCCCCAACCTGTTCATCTCGTCAGCGCCCAATTACAGCCCGGGGCACGGTGCGGGCCACAACTTCGGTGTGGAGGTGATGATGCACTACGTCATGGAATGCCTGCAGTTGATGGCGCTGCGGAAGGCCTCAGTGCTGGAGGTCACGCAGCGGGCCTATGACGACTACGTCGCCGACATCGATGCCACCATGGCCGGCACCGTCTGGTGCCACACGCCGACGGCGCATACCTACTACCGCTCGGGTGGGGGCCGGATCGTGACCGCCTTTCCCTACCGCCTGATCGACGTGTGGCGCGATCATCGGGCGCCCATCGAAGCCGACTTTGAGCTGCGATGAGCGAGTTGCTCTCCGGTAGAACGGCTTTGGTCACCGGCAGCAGCCGAGGAATCGGCCGGGCGATCGCGCAGCGACTGGCCGCGGAGGGCGCCACCGTGGTGGCCACGGCCCGATCCCTCACGCCGTCCTCGTCGATGCGCGCCGGTACGACAGCCGCGCTGCCCGGCACCATCGGCGAGACCGTCGATCTGATCGCCGCCGCGGGCGGTCAGGCGTTCGCCGTCGCGGCTGACCTGGAGGACGCCGGGCAGCGCGACGGGCTGGTCGACCAGGTGCTCGACCGCAGCGGCCGCATCGACATCCTGGTCAACAACGCGGGCTTCGCGGACTACTCCTTGATCGAGGAGATGAGCCTGGACACGTTCGACCGCACGGTGGAGCACTACCTGCGCACGCCTTTCGTTTTGACGAAAGCCGCTGTGCCGCACATGCGCAAGCAAGGCGCGGGTTGGATCGTCAACATCGGCTCGGTGACCGGAGTTGCCCCAATGCGGCCGTACCGGGAATACAACAAGACCGCCGGCGACGTGATCTACGCGGCGATGAAGGCCGCGCTGCATCGCTTCACCCAAGGCGTGGCCGCGGAACTGCTCGACGCCAACATCGCGGTGAATTGCGTCGGCCCGTCGACGGCAGTTCGCACGCCCGGTGCGGCACAACTGATTCCAGATTCGTTTCCGACGGAACCCGTTGAGTACCTGGCCGAGACGGTGCTGGCGATGTGTCAGCTGCCCGCCGCGGAGCGTACCGGTCTTGTCGCCTTCAGCCTGCACTATCTCTGGTCCCAGCGGCTGCCGGTGCACACCTTGACCGGCAAGGAGTTGTTGCCGCCGCTGGAGCCGCCGCCGACCGCCAATCCGAACATCTTGCCCGCGGGATTCTAGAAACTCCCGCGGAGCTTGAGGGCGAGCAGACGCAGGATCGCACAGATCGTCAGGTTTTCGTGCGACTTAGCGTCTGCTGGCGGTCTCGGTTTAGCTCAGCACCGAATCGCTGATCACACAGAAGCTGTGGCAGACGCGGTCGCGGACGATGACTTCCGGACATTCGGGGTCGAACCAACGGTCCACGACGGCCCAGTGGATAGGGTGCATCAGGTAGGGCCCCATCAGCCCCTCGAGGTCGGAGAATTCCTGCTCGAACACGTGGGTCCATGCTGTGGCGCCGACGGACTCAGAGACCCGGCTCAGTTGCCATGCGCGGATCGTTGAGACATAGCGCGGCATCAAAGACAACTCGTGCTCGAAGCGGTCGACCGTGGCCGCGGCCGTGTCGGGGGACACGCGAAGCAGCAGCGTCCGATACACCGCGCCCGGGGAATTGTCGCAGGGAACCGGTTCGCCCGGAGAGTCCGCGCCGTTGACCCGCGTTACCGCGGGATCGGCCAGCAGTGCATCGAATTTCTTTGAAGCGCAATCGCTGTGGTTCTTGGCGTCGAACCGCGAGTGCAGCAAGATGTCGCCGCCGTTGCGCACACCCGGCAGCGTCGGCTGCACGACCCACCGGAGCGCCCCGGCGTCGGCGGCGGCACTCCTGAGCTCACCAAGAATCCGGTCGCGTTCGTCCTCGACCACGTCGAGCAGCCGGGTCACGCTATACATCGCAGAGCTCGTCCACGTCCTCGATTGCCGCGGCGAACGATCGGGACCGCTCCTGCACCAGTTCATCGATCTTCGACCACCATTCGCCGAGGGCCGGATCTGGCCTGCCCTTCCAGGTCATCTCCCACCACGCCTGCACATTGGGCAGCATCCAGGTGATGGTGATGGTGTTGGTTTGGTCGTCGAACCAGATGGGCGGGCTGACCAGCACGTCGCGCAACGTCATGCCACGGGCACGGGCGCCGGGTGCATACTCGGCCAGATACCTGTCGACGAACCGCCGTGCACGCCCCGGGCGGGTAACCACTCGGTCGATGATGATGACTTGGCCGTTGGCCATGCGTTCAGATTCAGGCGTATTGCAGAGCCGGCCGCGGCGCGGGTCGCGCGGGGCGCAACGGCCGCAGCGGCTGCAGAGTCGGCGCGACCCGTTGCGGGCCGTCTTCGACGTTGCGCCAGATGCCCATGGCGGTCATCCGTACCGGGGCTGTCAACCGTTGATCAAACATCATGCGATTCATCGGACCGCACACCGACACCGCAGCCACGGCCTCGCCGGGGCCCCCGATCGGCGCTGCGACGCAACCGAACCCGAGCAGCGACTCCTCTCGTTCGAACGCGACACCGTGGGCCCGCACCTTCGCCAATTCGACGGCCAGCTGGGCACTGCTGGAGATCGAGTACTTCGTCTTGCGAACGCGCAGATCCAGCTCGGCCTCCTCGTCGCGGTAGGCCAGGATCGCTTTACCGACTGCGGTGCAGTGCGCGGGCTGGCGGCAGCCCACGCGGGTGGGGATCCTCTGGTCGCCCATCTTCTCCAGGTACACGACGTCCGGCCCGTCCAGCACCGCCAGGTGCACGACAAGGCCCGTGGCGCGGTGCAATTCGCCCAGCAGCGGGCCGGCGGCCCGCACCAAGCGGTCCTGGTGCACGGCCAACGAGCCGAGCTCGACGAGGCGCATGCCGAGCTCGTAGTCGCGGCCGCTGCGGCGTAGCCAGCGCAGCTGGACCAGGCGCTCGAGCATTCGATGCGCCGACGAGCGGGGCAGTCCGGTGCGGCGGACGATCTGGGCCAGCGTCAGCCGTCCCGGTCCATCGAATGCGTCGAGGACCAGCGATATGCGGTCGATGACGGCCGTGGGGGTGGCTGGTTCAGCGATCAGGGGCACCGGTCCTCCAAATATATCTAGCTGGTATATTCCTATTAGGAATATAGTTCTAACACACTGCATCGTCGTTGTCACGTATCGGAAGCTCGCGAGCGTAACTGGGCTGCGAATTTCCACGCAGTTTTTCGCAGTGTGGTTACGCCCACGGTGATCGAGGCGAGTGGGGTCAGGCCTTGGCGGCCGATCGGCCCGCGCGGCGGCCGTAGAAGCTGCCGTCACCGAGCGAGATGCCGCTCGCGTAACCCCAGGCTGCCAATCCCGCGGCCGAACGGCCCGCCGCGAAGAGACCCGGGATGGGCTGGCCGCTGACGTGCAGCACCTCGGCGTCCAGCGTGGTGGCCAGCCCGCCCAGGGTGAAGCCGCCGGTATTCTCCCGCAGGTCGACGGCGCCCAGCGGGGAGCCGATCGGTTTCACCCACTCGGGCTTCTTGTGTAGCAGCGGATCCTCTCCACGAGTGGCGCCTTCGTTGTAGGTGGCTACGGTCGCCTGCAGGGAACCGGGCGTCAGCCCCATGTCGCGTTCCAGCTCGGCGACGGTGTCGGCAACCCAGGTCGCCGGCCGCAACATGAACTTGGGCGACCACGAGGCCATCGCCTCCTGCTGCGCATCGTCATCGATGATCAGGTACGCGACGTTGTCCTGCTGATACAGCGTGAGCTGCCCGATCCGGCCCGGGTAGGTGTCCTCGGGGACGTAGCGCTGCCCACGGCCGTTGACCAGGATGCCGCGCACCAGTTGTTGGGGGTCGATGAAGATCGCGACTTCGGTCGCGTCCATGTGGGCCAGATCGGCGCCGAGCGCCTGCGCCATCCGGATCGCCTGCCCGTCGTGCTGCTCGATGGACGCGGCCGGGCGCCCGGCGATCCGCGGCGCGTAGCGCGCCACCATTGCGTCGTTGTAGGCGAAGCTTCCCGTCGCGAGCACGACGCCGCGGCGCGCGCGAAAAGACATGTCGGTGCCGTACCGGCGGGCACGGATGCCGACCACCCTGCCGTCGGCTTCGACAATCAAGCGCTGAACTCGAACGTCATACATCGCCCGCGCACCCGCCGCCGTGGCAGTCTCCACGAGCGGCTTCATCAGCATGTAGCCGGCGCTGGCCTCGCCCTGCTTCTTATTCGACATCTGCGGGACGTGCCCGCGCGGCGCGGGGGAGGCAATGGTGTTGAAGGGGTAGGCGTTTTCGCCGCCGCTGTACATCAGGCCCTGGTCGCCCATGGGTTCCCAGCCCGGCTCGGAAAAGAACTCCGCCTTGAACGGCACCCCGCAGTCGACGAGCCAGTCGAAGTGGGCGACGCTGCCCGCGCAGTAGTCGGCGATCCTGATCTCGTCTGCGCCGGGCCCCATCGCGACATTGAGGAACGCCGCCATGTTGTCGACGGAATCGATGAAACCGCAAGCCTTTTGCAGCGCGGTGCCGCCGCCGAGGTAGATGAATCCGCCCGCCATGGCCGCCGCGCCGCCCCACGACCCGGTGCGTTCCAAAACCAACACGTCGACGCCGGAGCGGACAGCTTCGACCGCGGCGGCGGCGCCGGCCACCCCATAGCCGGCGATGACGACGTCGGCTTCGTCGTCCCACGACGTGATCGACGTGGCCGGTACGGGCGTTACGTCCTGATCGATTGTCACAGCCGCATTGCCGCGGGCAGGTCGCCGACCCACTGGTGCCCCCAGTAGCTGTCGGCAGTGATTTCCTCTGCGGTGTAATAGGTTTCGTCGACCCGCATGCCGTCGGTGCCGAATTCGATGTCCCAGTCACCGGGTGCGCGGACGTAGAAGGACACCATCTTGTCGTTGGTGTGACGCCCGAGCGTGGACGACAACTGGATGCCCTCGGCGTTGATCCGGTCCAGCGCCTGACCGACCGCGTCAAGGGTGTCGACCTCCACCATGATGTGGACGACGCGCGGGTCGCGCAGATGCGCGGCCGGGCAGATCGCCAGGCTGTGGTGGCGCTCGTTGATGCCCAGGAACCGCACCCGCACCGGGCCGAACTCCTTGGGCATCGGCACCCGGAATGCGCCGCGGGACCGGAAACCCAGCACCTCGGTGTAGAAGTCGAAGAGCCCATTGGGGTCGGTGGCCGGCACGACGACATGGCCGAGCCCCTGGTCGCCGGTGACGAATCTCGCGCCGAATGGGGTGACCAGCGGGCTGTGGTCCAGCACCGGGCCGTGGAAAACCTCGAGCGTGTGGCCCGCCGGATCCTGGAAGGCGATCACCTCTTCGACGCGGCGGTCCTCGGCTTCGTCGACAGACAGTTGCTTGAACGCAACCCCGGCGCCGTCGAGGGTGGCCTTGACGCGTTGCAGCGCCGCATGGTCGCGGACTTCCCACCCGATCGTGAGCACCCGATCCGTCTCGCCGGGAACAACGACGATCCGGGCCGCGCGCTCGTCCATTCGCAGGTAAAGCGCCGACGGGTCGCCTCCCTTGCCTTCGGCGAAACCGAGGATCCCGAACGCGAAATGTCGCCAGCACTCGATCTCATTGGTCGAAACGGTGATGTAGCCAAGGCTTTTCAGGTCGCTCATCGGATGCCCCTAGATCAGAGCCCGCAGCGGACCTTCGGGCGGCTCGATGCCGAGCGAACTGAGTGCCGACGCGTGATAGGTGGTGCCCGGGACGTGGATGGCGTGCAGGTGGCCAACGTGAACGTCGCGCCAATAGCGCTGCAGCGGCTTGTCCATCCGCGCGGCGTTGCCGCCGGAGCGGGCGAAGATGTCGTCGACCGCCGACACCGCACGCCACACCGCGCGAATCTGCGTCCGGCGACCGGCCGCGCGGTCGGCGAACGACACCTCCTTGCCGGCCGCGACCATGTCAAAGATGCGGTCGACGTTGGCCAGCAGCTCCTGGCGGGCCGCGTTGATGTCGGCGGCGGCCTCGCCGATCGCGTGCATGACGTAGGGGTCGTCCTTGATGGCGGTTCCCGTGGCGCTCACGCGCTCCCGCTGGTAGTCCAGGTGCGCGGCGAGCGCCCCCTCGGCGATGCCGATGGTTGCCGAGGAAATACCCAGCGGGAACATCGTCGACCACGGCATCAGGTACAGCGGCTCGGTCATGCCGGCCTCACGCTGGGCGGTGCCGTCCATCACTTTCGTCGCGTCCATGGTCCGGTAGACCGGGACGAACGCGTCCTTGACGATGACGTCCTTGGAGCCGGTTCCGCGCAGCCCCACCACATCCCACGAGTCCTCGACGATCTCGTAGTCCTTGCGCGGCAGGATCATGTGCAGCATCTGGGGCGGCATCAGCGGTTTGCCGTCGGCATTGCCGAGCATCGCGCCCAGGATGATCCAGTCGCAATGATCGGTGCCCGAGCTGAACTGCCAGCGGCCGTTGAAGATATAGCCGCCGTCGACGGGCTTGGCCACACCCTGCGGCGCGTAGGGCGACGCCATCCACGTGTCGGCGTCATCGGCCCAGACTTCGGCGGGGACCTTCGGGTCGGCGTAGGCCAGCTGATAGGGGTGGACGCCCACCACGCCGACGATCCAGCCGGCGGCCGGATCCAGCGCTGCGGTGGCCATCGTCGTCTCGGCCCACTCGCGCGGGTGAACCTCGAAGCCCTGGTAACTCTTCGGCTGCAGCAGCCGGATCAGGCCGGCCCCCTTCATGAGTTTGACGGTGTCGTCGGTGAGCCGGCCGATTCGTTCGGCTTCGGCGGCCTGGTCGCGCAGCTGGTCGGCCATCGCCACGACTCGGTCAAGTACCCGTTCGCTCATGTTGGTGTCCTTACGTGTGGGGGCGTAGTAATGGTCTACCGCAGTTCGTGTCCGACCCAAAGGCGTTCCCGATGAGCGGACGAAATTGCGGTCAAAATTCGATGTGCAGCTCGTCGCCCACGGGCCGCGCCTGGCACGCCAGGATCAAACCCTCCCGCAGATCGTCGGGCTCGAGGATGTCGCACGCGGCCATGTCGACATCGCCCTCAAGGACGGTCGCCACACAAGACCCGCAGCGACCCTCCCGGCACGAGTGGGGCACGTCAATGCCCGCATCGAGCAGCACGTCGACGAGGGTCCGGTCGTGTGGCCAAGGCAACCGGTGCCGCAGACCGCCCAGATCGACCTCGACGTGTGCAACTTCCGCCATGCGGCGATGCTCTGCCACCGAAGCGCGACCGAACGTGTCCGTGCCCGATGGCCGGGAAAACTCGACCGGAGCGTCCGGTGACCGGGACGGGATGCTGGCGGTCGCGACAGCGGCCCCTACCGTCTGTGCTTGTGAGGAGTGCCGACGTCCAGCCCGTGGACGTCATCGTTGTCGGCGCTGGGTTCGCCGGCCTCTATGCACTGCACACGTTGCGCAATCAGGGGCTCTCGGTGCGGGTACTCGAGGCGGCGCCCGAACTCGGCGGCACCTGGTACTACAACCGCTACCCGGGCGCGCGCTGCGACGTCGAAAGCGTCGACTACTGCTACTCGTTCTCCGAAGGACTCCAGCAGGAGTGGAACTGGACGGAGAAGTACGCCACCCAGGCAGAGATCCTCAAGTACCTGAACTGGGTCGCCGACAAACTCGACCTGCACCGCGACATTGCGTTCAACACCCGCGTCGTGTCCGCGGTGCTCGACGAGACCACGCTGCGCTGGACGGTCAGCACCGACTCCGGGGACGTGCTCTCTGCCCAATTTTGTGTGATGGCGACGGGCCCCTTGTCGGCCGCGCTGACTCCCAACTTCAGCGGGCTCGACTCGTTCGCGGGAGAGGTCTACCACACCGCCGAATGGCCACACGAGCCAGTCGATTTCACCGGGAAGCGGGTGGCGGTGATCGGCACCGGATCGTCGGGTATTCAATCGATTCCGATCATCGCCGAGCGAGCTCGGCATCTTTACGTCTTTCAGCGCAGTCCCAACTACAGCGTCCCCGCGGGCAATAAGCCGTTGTCCACGGACGAACTCGACGACATCAAGGCCGGCTACGCCGAACGGCGCCGGCTCTCGTGGCGCAGCGGCGGCGGATCACCGCACATCACCGCAGCCAAGCCCACCATGGAGTGCACGCCCGAGGAGCGGCGCGCGGCGTTCGAAGCGCGATGGCGGTTGGGCGGCGTGCTGTTCTCCAAGACGTTCCCCGACCAGATGATCGACTCGACCGCCAACGAAGAGGCCCGCAAGTTCTACGAGGAGAAGGTCCGTGCGGTCATCGACGATCCGGCCGTGGCCGACCTGCTGATCCCCAATGATCATCCGATCGGAACCAAGCGAATCTGCACCGACAGCAACTACTTCCAGACCTTTAACCGGCCGAACGTGTCACTGATCAGCGTGCGCGACACGCCGATCGAATCCGTCGACGCCGCCGGGATCAAGACTTCCCGCGCCCACTACGACCTCGACATGATCGTGCTGGCAACCGGTTTCGACGCGATGACCGGCGCGCTGGCGAAGATCGACATTATCGGCCGTCATGGAGCGAGACTTCGGG
>Ga0182036_10000181_pt1 | contig 27945 bp, 24 predicted proteins | sample sta12Cox44000080_FD_125966 | JGI IMG/M metagenome (GOLD analysis project Ga0182036, IMG submission 125966) | Lab enrichment of tropical soil microbial communities from Luquillo Experimental Forest, Puerto Rico - statoxic.12C.oxic.44.000.080 | ecosystem: Environmental > Terrestrial > Soil >...
CTCGCGAGAATCTCGAGGCACTGGACGAGCGGCAGCCCGGCGTCAATCATGACCGAGAACTGACGCGTAAAGATGGCCAGCTCTTTCGCCGAAACACCGCCGCCAAACGTGGGGATATTGAATTCCTTCCCCTTCTCGGTCATTTTGGTAGCGGTGATCTGCTGGCGCTTCAAAATGCTCGCCAGTTCCGTCTTGTTCGCCGCGGTCATCACCCCGCTAACGCTCGAGCCACTTCGGCTCGTTCCTTGATATTTGTAATCCGGCATCAGCTAGCCTCCTAATCTCTTTTATCGCCCTGGCTTGTCGTTTTCCGCCAGTCCTCAACGCCTGCCGGCCACGGGTGCTTTGATCCCGTTGCCCGGAGTTGCCACCCCGCGGTTAATCATGTCCTGCAGCTCATCGGGATTCGAAGAACGCGAGAGCGCCAGGTCCAGGGTAATCAGCTTGCCGAAATAGGCGTTGGCAAGCCCCTGATTGAACGTCTGCATGCCGGTTTGTCCGGTGCCTGTCTGCATCGCGGAATAGATTTGATGGATTTTATCCTCGCGAATCAGGTTGCGGATGGCCGGTGTGGGCACAAGGATTTCCATAATCATGACCCGGCCCCGCCCGTCGGCCCGAGGCAGGAGTGCCTGACAGAGAATTCCTTCCAGCACCATGGAAAGCTGCGCGCGGATTTGCGGCTGCTGGTGGGCGGGAAAAACGTCAATGATGCGGTTGATCGTCGAAGAGGCGGAGTTGGTGTGCAGCGTTGCAAAAGTTAAGTGCCCGGTCTCCGCGATGCGCAGCGCGGATTCGATGGTTTCCAGGTCGCGCATCTCGCCGATCAGCACCACGTCCGGGTCTTCGCGCAATGCGGCACGGAGCGAATTTGCGAAGGAATGCGTATCGGCGTGCACCTCGCGCTGGTTGACCAAGCACCGTTTGTGGTTGTGCAAGAACTCGATGGGGTCCTCGATCGTGATCATATGTTCTTCGCGCTCGCTGTTAATTTTGTCGAGCATGGCCGCGAGCGTGGTCGATTTACCGGAGCCTGTTGGCCCGGTGACCAGGACCAATCCACGCGGCTTATCGCAAAGGCCCTTCACCACCGCGGGCAGCCCAAGAGCATCGAATCCCTTGATATCCCACGGAATCGTGCGGAACACAGCACCGACGGCGCCGCGCTGATTGAAGCAGTTTCCGCGAAAACGCGCCAGGTTCTTCAAGCCAAACGAAAAGTCCAACTCCAGGTTCTCTTCGAAGCGGTGCTTTTGCGCGTCGGTCAACACGCTGTAGGCGAGAGACTTGGTGTCCGCGGCCGTGAGCGGCGGCATGTCCAAAGGTCGAAGCTTTCCATGCACCCGAACGCGGGGCGGGCTATTCGTGGTAATGTGGAGGTCGCTCCCCCCCATCTCGATCATCTTTTTCAACAGCTCGCTGAGCGTAATCCCCGCCATCGGTCATCCTCAATTCTATAGAACCGTTTCGCGCAGAACTTCTTCCATGGTCGTGAGGCCCGCGGCCACCTTGAGCAGGCCGCTGCGCCGCAGCGTGATCATTCCCTGCTCGATGGCCTTTTTCTTCAATTCCAATGCAGAAGCGCCGACAAGAATGAGCTCGCGCAATTCATCATTGATTTCCATCACTTCATACAAGCCGGTACGTCCTTTATACCCGCGCTTGCCGCAAGCGGTGCAACCCTTGCCATGATAAATCTTTGTGGTTTTGGCTTCTTCTGGAGTGAAACCTGCGTCAATCAGGGCCTGCGCGGGAACCTGCAACTCTTCCTTGCAATTCGTGCAGATTCGCCGCACGAGTCGCTGGGCGCAGATCAAGTTGACCGAAGTAGCCACGAGAAATGGTTCAATGCCCATGTTCATCAAACGGCTGATGGTTGAAGGAGCGTCGTTGGTATGCAGAGTGGAGAGCACCAAGTGACCGGTCAAAGCCGCCTTGACGCCGATTTCCGCGGTCTCGAAGTCGCGGATCTCGCCGACCAGAATAATATTGGGGTCCTGGCGGAGAAAAGCTCTGAGCGCAGCGGCGAAGTTCAAGCCAATCTGCTCTTTCATCTGCACCTGGTTGATTCCACCCAATTGAAACTCGACGGGATCTTCCGCGGTCATGATGTTGGTGTCGACGGTGTTCAAGGTGGCGACGGAGGAGTACAGGGTGTTGGTTTTCCCCGAACCCGTCGGACCGGTCACCAGCACCATGCCGTAGGGTTTCATGATGTTGCGGTGGAATTTCTCGAGAGACGAAGGTTCGAAACCGAGCTTGGTCATGTCCAAGCGGAGGTTTTCCTTGTCGAGCAACCGCAGGACGATCTTTTCGCCGTACAACGTGGGCACGGTGGACACGCGGAAGTCCAATTCCTTCTTCTTGCCTTCGGCCCTGTACTTGATCATGATGCGGCCGTCCTGGGGCAAGCGCTTTTCCGCGATGTCCAGCTTGGCCATGATCTTTACGCGGCTGGTTATCGCGTCCTTCAGACGCATGGGCGGAGACATGACGGTCTGGAGTTGCCCGTCAACTCGGAAACGCACACGCAATTCCGTCTCGTAGGGCTCAACGTGAATGTCGCTCGCGCCGCGCTTGACGGAATCGGTCAGAATCAGGTTGACGAGCTTGATGATGGGAGCTTCTTCGGCAGCTTTTTCGAGCGTCGCCGTATCGAGCTCCGACTCCTCCGCCGCCAGCTCTAGTTCCTGGTCCTCTTCGGCCAGGTCTTTCATCAGGTTGGTGAGTTCCTCGGTGTTGGAGGTTGCGCCTCCATAGAACCGTGTGATGGCGTCCCCAATCGCCGCTTCGGACGCCACCACGGGTTCCACATTGAAACCAGTCATGAACTTGATGTCGTCCATGGCGAAAACGTTCGTGGGATCCGTCATGGCAATGGTTAGAACGGAACCGACGCGGGAGAGCGGAATGATCTGATAACGCGTGGCGGTGTCCTGGGGAATCAGCTTGATGACGTTGGGATCGATCTCGTAATACTTCAGGTTGATCGAGGGTACGCCGTACTGGCGGGAGAGCACGCCGGTGATGTCGTCATCGCTGATGAAGCCCATTCTGGTCAGACAGCTTCCCAGTTTGCCCCCATTGGCCCGCTGGAACTCGAGAGCTTTTTGGAGCTGGTCCTGTGTGATGAGACTTTCTTTTACCAGTATTTCGCCAAGACGGACGGACATCCGCAGCACTCCCTCGGGGGCTCGATCCAATGTCCACCTTAACAAAGGATGACGAGGAGCGAACCGGAATTTCGTGACCCGGTTTTGAAATGGCTAATCCCTGTCCGCGCGGGCAGGTTTTTCTGCGCCGGGACAGGTGGAAATCTTGACTTGCCTCCTCAGGATGCTATCTTGCCAGAGAGATGCTTCAGCATACACCCGCAACGCATTCCTTTCACCGGCGGCTGCCGGTGAGCAAAACGGTCGGCCCGGTAAGGCAGCGAATTCTCCGGCGCCCGCAGGGGGGGTTGGTCACGGCAGACTTTGCGAGGCAAGCGAGCCCATGAGCAGGCTGGAATCCAAACAGCGCTGGGGCCTAGGGACCGGCGGAATTCTCCTTACCTTGTTGCTCGCAGCCGTATTTACGTTTGGCTCCCTCGATGTGCCCTTCCATCCAAAGAGCTGGCGCGAAGTGATGGTGCTCTACGCCGTCTCGAGCTTCGTTACCGCCGCGCTTTTGGTCTTCCTGCTGATTCTCGGACGTACCACGCTGCGGCTGTGGGTCGAGCGCCGCCGCGAACAGCTGGGCGCCCGCTTCAAAACCAAGATGGTTGTCGGCGCAATGGCGTTGTCATTGCTGCCGATCGTGTTCATGTTTATTGTCAGCTACTCCCTCATCAATCGAAGCTTGCTGCTGTGGTTTCCCAAGCCACTTGAGATCGCGTCGGAAGAAACGCAAAAGCTCTTGAATGACCTCGGTCGCGGCCAGTTGCACCGGCTTCGCGCGCTAGCCTTGCAGGTGCAATCGGAAGCGCAAAAACCGGACCATGACTTTATGCACGACGCTTTCGCGAGAGGCGCGGATGCGGTGTGGATTCTCGATCCAAGCGGAAAGCCTGTACGCGGCGAGATCGTTTGCGACAATCAGCCGGAGGACCGCCGCGGAGCCATCTGCACCGAGCCCCACGCATCAGGCGAGTACCAGCGTTCGCTCGAGAGCGGCGTGGAGGTTTGGCAGGCGGAAGGGAAAGATTATTTCGGCACGCGCGTGCCGAGCTTCGAAAAAGGAAAACCGGCGGGGTTTATTGTGGCTGCTTACCGCACGAGCCCGGGCGTGTTGACGCGCCTCGCCGCCATTCAAACGCAAACCCGCGAATACTATCAGGCCAAACAGGATCTGCGTGCCCTCAAGCGCCAGATGCTTCTCATCCTTCTGCTGTTTACCGTTCTCCTGTTGTCTTCCGTCATGTGGGTGGCGCTGTTTCTTGCCAAGCAAGTCACGGTTCCTATCCAGGCGCTCGCGGAAGGCACCCGCGAAGTCTCTTCCGGCAACTTTGATTATCAGGTCCCGGAACAAGCTCAGGACGAACTTGGGGTGTTGGTGCGCTCGTTCAACACCATGACGACCCAATTGCGCGACAGCCGGGCACAGATCGATGAGTTCACCCGCAGCCTGCAACAAGCTGTGCAAGAGCTTGAGCGGCGGCGGCAATTGATGGAAACCGTGCTTGAAAATATTCCTACTGGAGTGATCTCGCTGGACAGTTCGGGAGCCATTTTGCGTATCAATACGTCCGTTTCGCGGATGTTCGGGATGGATGCAGGCGGGCTCGAATCCCTCGAGGAATTGCTGGGTGCGGACTCGGCGCGCACTGTCCAACACTTGATGCGCCGGTCTCTCCGCATGGGGGTGGTATCCCGGGAAATGGAAGCTGTGGCCGGGGGGCGCGTGCTGCATCTGGCTGTTACGGTAAGTTCTCTCGGCCCGCGCCGCGCGAACACGGGCTTTGTGCTCGTTTTCGATGATTTGTCGGAATTGCTCCGCTCCCAGAAGACGGAAGCGTGGCAGGAAGTGGCTCGCCGCATCGCACACGAAATTAAGAACCCCCTGACCCCCATTCAGCTCTCCGCGCAGCGACTTTCTCGATTCCTCGAAAAACGAGACTCCTTCGAACCCGATGCTTCCGGCGACTCGGAACTGGCGAAGCTCGTCGAGGAGTGCTCCCGTTTGATTGAACGGGAGGTTTCCACGCTCGCCTCGCTCGTCAATGAGTTTTCTCAATTTGTGCGCTTCCCGGCGGCCAAACTCGCTTCGGCAAACCCCAACGCCATCGTTCGGGAAGCGGTTGAAGTCTTTTCAGAAAGGCTGGATGGCATCACCTTGAAGACCGATTTCGCGGAGAATGTCGCGATGGTGCGAGCGGATGCCGGATTGCTGCGCAGCGTGGTCGTGAACCTCATCGACAATGCTGCCGAGGCCCTGGAGAATTCTTCTTTCCGCGAAATCACTGTTTCCACAAAGTCGCTTCCCGACGCCGAGGCCGTGGAAATCTCCGTCGCCGATACCGGGCATGGCATTTCCCCCGAAGATAAAGACAAGCTTTTTCTGCCGCATTTTTCGACCAAGGACCGAGGTACCGGCCTGGGCCTGGCCATCGCCGCGCGCATCGTCGCCGAGCACGGCGGGAGCATCCATGTTGAGGACAACTTTCCCGTTGGCTCTCGCTTCGTGATCGAGCTACCCGCGGCGGAATTGACGCCTGCCTCCATTGCCGACCACAACGGGTCCAGTACCGTCCTATGACGCTGCGGCCACACATCCTCATCGTCGACGACGAGGCTGGCATTCGCGAGTCCCTCTCTCTCATCCTGCGCGATGAAGGCTATCAAGTAGATGCCGTTGGGTCCGCCGAGGAGGCCTTGGAGCGCTCCGCGGTGGGGGATCTGGAGGTTGTGCTTCTCGACGTCTGGCTTCCTGGGATCGACGGCCTGGAAGCTCTTAGCCGCATTCAGGCGCTGCCTCACCCGCCCGCCGTCATCATGATTTCCGGCCATGGAACCATCGAGACGGCCGTTCGAGCCACTAAACTTGGCGCCTTCGACTTCCTCGAAAAGCCCCTTTCGCTGGAAAAAATCATCGTGCTGGTGCGCAATGCCATCCAGCAGCGCCGCCTGGAAGAAGAAAACCTGCTGTTGCGAAACGAGCTGGGCCATCGTTACCAGGTTATTGGCGACAGCGTGCCCATGAAAGCGCTGCGTCAACAGATAACCGTCACCGCTCCCACCAACGGCCGCGTGCTGATCTACGGAGAGAGCGGAACCGGCAAGGAATTAGTGGCCCGCGCCCTGCATGCGGCCAGTCTTCGCGCCAAAGGTCCATTCGTGGAAGTGAATTGTGCGGCAATTCCTGAAGAGCTGATCGAGTCCGAACTCTTTGGCCACATCAAGGGTAGCTTCACCGGCGCCACCGAAGACAAGATTGGGAAATTTCAGAAAGCTGACGGCGGCACGTTGTTTTTGGATGAGATCGGCGACATGAGTCTGCGCACGCAGTCGAAAGTGCTCCGCGTCCTCGAGGAACAGCGTTTTGAGCGCGTGGGCTCCAACGTCGCTTCGAACGTTGACGTGCGCGTCATCGCCGCGACAAACAAGAATCTGGAGCAGGAAATCTCCCGCGGTGCCTTTCGCCAGGACCTGTTTTATCGGCTGAACGTCATTCCCTTTTATGTTCCGCCATTGCGGGACCGCCGGGAAGACATACCCACGTTAGCGAACTATTTTCTCAGGGAGTTCAGCTCCGCCTACGGCAAGAAAACCCGCGAACTCAGCGAAGCTGCCATGGAAGTCCTGCTGCGCTATCCCTGGCCAGGAAATGTCCGTGAGCTGCGGAATCTCGTGGAGAGGCTGGTCATCGTATGCCCCCAGGCACGCATCGAACCCCATCATCTCCCGCCCGAACTCTTTCGGGGTGTTGCCGAAAGCCCACACCATCCCTACTCGACGCTCCACGAAGCCCGCAGTGCCTATGAGCGCGAGTTCATTCTTCGCAAGCTCGAAGAGCACCGCTGGAATATGACTCAGACGGCCACCGCCCTCGGCCTCGAACGCAGCCACCTCTACCGCAAAATGAAATCTCTCGGAATCGCGGCTCCGGATTAGGCGCAAGGGGCGGTTAACTGAATCACGGCAAACCGGAGTTCTTTTCCCTTCCCAAATATCACCATTCGTATACAATCCTCGCAAACTCGGGTTGCCGTTGGAAACAAAGAACTGACAAAGCGGCGGTTTGCGGCGCTGTTAGCCACCCGCGCTTTTTCCACTCGCGTCGTTGGGGGGGTGGAGGGCCGATTCCCACTCTGTTTCATCGCGATTGCCAAGGAGAACTGCGTGAAAAAAATCGCTCTGATTCTGTCCACCCTTTCCATCACTTTGGCTCCCGCCGCCATCTCGCAAACCGCCACTGACGAAGCAACCAGCTCCTCTCGTCGCGCCGTCGAAGCTTCGCCGGCACCCTTCTTTTTTCCACACAACTGGATTCGCGGCTACACCGAATTTGCCGTGGCGCCTTCGCACAACGAGCCTGATCTAGGCCGCTGCATGTTTCCTCAACCGGTCACCGCTGGTGGAGCCGCTTCACCCTGCACGGCCTATGCGCGCTACCTGTTTAGCGGATATATGGAGATTCAGCCCCTGGGGCAAACGTTCGCGCGCCATCTCTTCTTGTTCTTCGAGCCAAGATTCAGCTTCGGGAGGAACATACCGCAGATCAGTTACGAAGAATCCATGGAGCCGATCGCTTATGACCGATCGATTGGAGCCGGATACCGCTTGCCGCGCAATCTCGAACTGCGCCTGACCCAGCACCAGGTCGACTATCTGGGACGTTACACACGGCTGCTTGGCCCAGCCGATCTCCGCACCACCGGTCCATACGGCCTTTATACCACCGTCTCGGTGCGCTGGTCTTTCGGTGGATACGGCCACAGCGGGCCGCCGTCGGCCTACTAGCCGGAGCAAAATGAGCTCCTGCAGCAGGCGGGGGCTTGCCCGCTGACGGCAAGAGAGACCAGGGAGCGACCGCTCTCTATTCTTCCCGGTCATGGGCTTTTCCCAGCTCTTCGAGCTGGTGCCGCCAATCGAGTTCTCTCACTTTCTGAGGATTTTCGCGCCAGTCCGGCGCCACTTTCACGTGCAGCCCAAGGTAGATTCTCGTTCCGAAGATACGCTCCAATTCTTTTCGTGCTTCCGTCCCGATTCTCTTGATCATTTCCCCCTTGTGCCCGATCAGGATTTTCTTTTGTGAATCGCGCTCGACGTTCACGAGCGCTTCAATCCGCAGAAGCTTGGGCGTCTCGTCAAACTTTTCCGCAAACACGGCCAGTGCGTATGGCACTTCGTGATACATCACCTGAATCGCCTTTTCGCGGATGATTTCCGCCGCCAGGAACCGCTCTGGCTGGTCTGTCACTTGGTCTTCTGGAAAATACGGCTCACCCTCCGGCAAATGCTTCAAGATCTCCTGAAGCAAGACCTCACAGCCGGAACCTTTCAGTGCGGAGACCGGCACAATAGCGGCAAAATCGAAAGCCTTCGTGAACGAGTCCATCAATGGGAGCAGCTTCCTCTTTGGCAAGCGATCGATTTTGTTCAGGGCCAGGATGGTTTTGCCGCGAAACCGCCGGGCCTTTTCCAACAACAATTCGTCCGCCTTCAGCTCCGGCCGGCTGGCATCCGTCATAAGCAGAAGAACATCGATTCCTTCGAGCGCCGCGGCCAGCTCCTGCATCATTTGCCTGCCAAGCGCGGAATTCGCCTCGTGCAAGCCGGGCGTATCGATCAAAACGATCTGCCCTGCCGCACTCGTTACAATTCCCTGAATGCGATTGCGGGTGGTCTGCGGTTTCGATGTGACGATCGAGATTTTTTGGCCGACCAGGCGATTGACCAGCGTGGATTTTCCGGCGTTCGGGCGTCCCACAATCGCAACGAATCCAGACCGAAACGCCTGCTTTTTCCCGACACTTTCTTGTTCTCGCATCAGGGCCTTACGATTGGCAACTCCAGGCGGCTGGGATGCTCCGCATCGTGAATCAGGTTGATATGTGCGGTCTTCGCATCTTTCCCGGTCTCCGCCGCGACCACGCCTCCGCTATTGTAGTTTTTCTGTGTCCCGGTGGAATTGATGCTGCTCACGATCAGCCGCAACCGGCTTCCTTTCGCGATGCGCCGCGAGAAAAAAGGGAAATTGTCAAACACGTATTGCTCCGTCGCTCCGGCCGGCACGAGCTTCGCTTCTCGGACAGACTCGCGATACCGCGCTCGCATGATGGCGGTCGTAAGGGAGACCGACCCACCGCCCGGCAGAATTTCAAACAAGTCCGCCGCGAGGTCCGTGTCCGGCACATCCATCTTCAACCACAGCGTCAGCTTTGCAAATCCCGTCGCTTCCGTGGCTTCTTGAAAGGGCTCGGTGTGATAAACCGCGCCCTCTCCGTACAGGTTCATCACCGCCCGTTGCGAGGTGAGATAATTGGGATCGTCCTCAGGCTCGGCGGCGCCGGGGCGCGTATTCAGCGGATCGTAGATCCAAGAATCGCCCGGAGCACCACCCTCCGCTTTGCTTTCGCTCATCGCCCCGGAATGAAATACGTCGCCGGCCGCACCGTTCGAGCTTAAATAAAATGTCTTCGTCGCGTTTGTGACGCTCTCCAGGCTATCCGCGTACCTCCACGCCTCCGCGCCAACCAGGTAATAAGCCACGCGCTTGCTTAGAAATTCCGGCTTGCGACCGCCCTTCATCGTCCAGTCGTACCATTCCGTGTGCAGCTTGTTGAGATCAAGAACACTTGCGGCGCCGAATTGCAATCCCCCCACTTCCGCCTTCGGCGTGCGAGTTCCCGCGTGGTCCCACGGCCCAATGATCAAGTAATGTTTTGCTTTGGCCTCCGCCGTTCCGTACTGCATATGCCGCTTGTAATAAGTGAGCGCTCCCGGCTGATCTCCGTCGTAGTGTCCTGTGATCGTCAGGATCGGCAGGCTGATTTTCTTGTATTGTTCGGGAGAAGGCGCCATCGCGTCGTAGTATGCATCAGGCACCGGATGCGCTACCCATTTCTGGAACACCGCCGACGGATTGCCCACCACCTGGTCATAGCTTTGAAATGCCGAGTGCGCCATATACATTTCGCGTGCTTTGCTCGCCCAAAAACTGCTACTACCAAAAAGGTTGCTGTTGCCCGTCACTCCGCTTGTGAATGTGAGCCATTGCATATCGTAAGGGCCAAAAATGTTGTACTGGAACGGAAAATCCACCCCGGGATGCGCGGCGGCGGCAGGAACAATCGTAGCCAGGTGCGGTGGAAACTCTTTCAGGACCGTCCATTGATCGAATCCCGCGTAAGAACCGCCCCACATGCTCACTTTCCCGTTGCAATACGGCTGCTTTGCGAGCCACTCCACCACGTCGTAGCCGTCGCGGCCCTCATTCGCAAACGGCTCGAATTCCCCGCCCGAATTGCCGCGGCCACGCACATCCACGAGCGCGTACACATAGCCATGCTTTGCAAAGTACACGGCACGGTCCGTATACGAGTCGCCGATATAGGGCGTAAACGTGAAGATCACCGGCTGTGGCTTTTTCTGCTCGTCGGCCGCGAATATGGTTGCGTTTAGCCGCACTCCATCGCGCATAGGAATCTTGACGCCCCATTGCATGTCCGTCCGAGGTTCTTCTGCCGCCGCTTTCTGTGCGCGGATGGGTACGGCTACGATCGTCAGAAAAGCACCAAGGGCTGCCGCCGCCGCACAAAGCTCTCTTGCTGTCGCGCGGACGATCAACTGTCCTCCCTCGAGAGATGGATGGCCTAACCCATGGCTCCGAGTCTGCTCTTGGTTCTGCGTACCTAGGTCTTTGTGGGAACCGCTGTCATCTGTTTGCGGATTCGCACTCGCAACACTTTTCTTTGATTTGCTTCGACCACTTCAAACCGGTGGCCTTCCATTTCAATTTTGTCCCCGGAGGCCGGCACTTTGCCGGTAACGTGATTCAAAAGGCCGGCCAACGTGGTCACCGTCTCATCCGCTTCCTCGCCAAAATGCACACCCAACAACTCCTCCACCGCATCAATCGCCGTGCTTCCGCGCATGACCAATCCGCCGTCCGGTTCGCGAATCACGTCCGGGGCCAGCGGCTTTCCGTTGTTGCCGCTCTCCCCGACGATCTCTTCCACCAGGTCTTCCACCGTGGCGATTCCCGCCACCGTTCCATGTTCATCAATGATCACCGCCAGCGGATGGCCCTTCTGCCGCATCTCGCGCAACAAGTCTGATCCAAGCTTGGTCTCCGGCATGAACAAGACCGGTTTCACCAGTTCGCGCACTCTTCGGCTGGGCAAGTCCGGATCTGCGATTTGCAAAAGATCTTGCGCGAAGACGACGCCGAAAATGTCGTCCAGCGAATTCTCAAAAACCGGAATCTTGCTGAATTTCGTTTCGACCACTTTCGCGTGTAGCTCCTCGAGAGTAGACTCTGCGGAAATTGCCACGATATCCGGCCGCGGAGTCATCACCTCGCGCACACGCTTGTCGCTGAATTCCACGACTTGCTCGATCAAATCCGCCTGCTCCCGCTCGATGATGCCCTCTTCCTCCGCGGCTTCCACCAGCGCCTCAATCCCTTCTTCCGTGCGCTGCTCATCCGTTTTTTCTGTTTCCTGTTCGGAAATCCGCGCCAGCGACTCCGCGCCTTCCAGAAACACGCGCACCGGCCACACCAGCCACATTGCGCTTCGAATGAGCGGCAAGAGGGGAAGCAGCCAGCGGCCGGTGGTACGGTACAGTAACATGTCCGGGATAAAATGCATGGCGAAAACCACTTCGAGAATCACAAACACGCAAAACTCAATCAGCGATTCCCAAGTGCCGGGAACGAAGTACACCACGCCGCGCGTCGTCTCGAGCACCAAAAACGCCAGCCAGAAATGGCCGAGGATGCGGAATGTGCGGCCGCCGCTGCGCCGGTTGATCTTCAGCTTTGGTTCGATTTCCGCTTCGAAGATATCCAGGTGTTCGTGAACGCGGCCCGTGGTCATGCGCCCCAATTCGCGGTAAATCAGTGTCAGGTAGGAAAAAATGGGCAGCGTGAGACCCACCAGCACGACACTGAGCGCGTAGATCCAGCGTAGATACATCAAGTCAACCCGAAGCGCGCGCGCAACTTCCGCTCGATGCGATCCATCTCGCCCTGATCGGTTTCATGGTCGTAACCGAGCAAATGTAAAACGCCGTGCAGTATCAGCACGCGAAGCTCGCTCGAAAGTGGACGTTCCTGTTTTTTCGCGTAACGCCATGCCGTTGCCGGCGAAATCGCGATGTCTCCCCAATACTCGGGTCTGCCGGAATTCGCCAGATGCACTCGGGGCCGTAAATGCACCGGTTTCTGCTTCGCGGCAGTCGGGAACGAGAGCACGTCGGTCGGTCCTTTTCTCTTGCGAAAGTTCTGGTTCAAACGTGCCATTGCCGCATCGCTCACCAAACAAACGGTCAGGCCGGATGGCTTCAAGCCAAGTTCCCGCTCGACTCGGCGCACGAACGATTCCAGGGGGCCGAGCGCCACGCGCACCTCGCGCTGCTGGTTTAGAATCATCCTTGCGGAATTTCTTGTTCCTTCCCGGACTCTCTTGCCGGAGCTGCTTTCCCGTTCGCGCTGCCACGCTGCGGATGCGCGGTTTCATAGTCTTCGTAGGCGCGAATGATTTGCTGCACCAGGTTGTGACGCACCACGTCCCTTTCTCCGAATTGCACCAACCCGATTCCTTCGATTTTGCCGCACACTTCAAGCGCTTCGACCAACCCGCTCTTCTTGCCTTGGGGAAGGTCAATCTGCGTCACGTCCCCGGTGACTACCGCTTTCGAATTGAACCCCAACCGCGTCAGGAACATTTTCATCTGCTCGCTAGTTGTATTTTGCGCTTCGTCTAAAATTACGAACGAATCATTTAGCGTCCGCCCGCGCATGAACGCCAGCGGCGCAACTTCAATGATGCCTTTTTCCAGGAAGCGTTCCAATTTGTCCGCGTCCAGCATGTCATAGAGCGCGTCGTACAGCGGCCGCATGTAAGGATCGATTTTCTGTTGCAATGTTCCCGGCAAAAATCCGAGCCGCTCGCCGGCTTCCACCGCCGGCCGCGCCAGGATGATGCGGTTCACCTGCTTGGTCAGCAGCGCGCTCACCGCCATGGCCACCGCGAGGTACGTTTTCCCTGTGCCGCCGGGCCCGGTCGAAAAAACCATATCGTGCTTCTCGATTGCCTCCATGTAACGGCGCTGATTGGCGCCCTTTGGCGTGACCTGCTTTTTGCCAAACGAGCGGGCGCGGCCGTGCTCGAACATGCCGCGCGGCGATTCGTGCGGCTCTTCGGTCGCCACCCGCACCAGCGACTTCACTTCCGAAGGCGAGAGTTTGCGCCCGTGCCGGGTCAAATGATTGTATTCCTCGACGATGGTTACGGCGCGATCCACGTTGTCCTGTTCGCCCTCAATCGTCAGCCGCGTGTCGTGCAGATGCGTGCGCACGTGCAGCGAATCTTCCAGCAAGCGCACGTTTTCATCTAGCGTGCCAAAGAAGGGTTCAATTTGTCCGGAAATGTGAACGGTACGTCGCATCCAATTGGAAGGTTCTCGGGTCACCGGAACCGCTTTGCTGATGGGATTCCTCCTCGCTACGCGTGGGGGCTTGGCGCCGACCCAGGAGAAACTCTTTACACCCTAGCGCAGCCCTCCGTTCCGGTCAAGGCCACTTGGGCCACTTGGGCCACTTGGGCCATCGGGGCCATTGAGGACGGTTCTTCATGAAATCTCTGTGACGATGCCGAGGATATTTCGCCGAGACGTCCACCCATTTATTCGGCCCTTATTGTTTCCGATCTGGATGCGCTCCCGAGAGATGGCCTTCACCGGGTGCAGATACGGGATACCGTTTACCTTGCAAAGGACGATGTCTCCAATCTCGAGGACGTGATTTCCGACCGGTGCCACGGTCACGAACCGGCCGCTCTCGATCTTTCGACTCATGCCGTTTCCGCGGGGTCCAAATCTCACACGATGGCCTCGTTGAAGAACCTCGATGTATTGGCTTGCCCAACCTCCCATGGGCATCTCTCGGCTAATCTGCTCCTCGAATGAGAGTACAATAGTCTCCAGTTTCCCGGTTCTCGAAGGAGGTCTTGGATGAAGTTCGACCTCGACCAGCTCATCTCCGACTGCAAAAAAGGCGTTAAGGAAAGTGGTCCTCAGGCGGCTATCAACGAGATTTTGGCGCGAGTGGTTTCCGAGGGTACTTCCGTAATCTCTGCGCTCGGTGAGCCCAAGCGTGCGGAGATGCAAAAACTCTATCAGGGGAACGATCTCACCATTTTGAATGTCATCTGGGCGCCTTGGATGACGCTATTGCCGCACAATCACGAGATGTGGGCTGTGATAGGCATCTACACCGGCCGCGAGGACAACATTTTCTGGCGCCGCTTGCCCGCTGACGCAGGCCGCAAACTGGAGGCCGCCGGCGCAAAGGCCCTTTGTGAAAAAGACACGGTTCAGCTGGGACACGACATCATTCACTCTGTCACCAACCCCATCGGCCGCCTCACTGGCGCGATTCATATTTACGGAGGCGATTTTTTCGGTGTACCGCGCAGCGAGTGGGACGCGGAAACGCTCCTCGAACAGCATTGCGATGGAGACAAGATGCTCCGCCGCTTCGAGCAAGCCAACGCCCTTCTCCGCAAGACCTCGCTCGGCAGTGCTTAGAGCGCTCGTAGCCTGCCGTTCGACGCAAGCCAAAATCTTTAGAAGAATGGCGCGGCCAGAAAAATCTGCGTTGGACGCGAAGCGGAACCGGGTCCTACGCTCGAGAACGTTGCGAATTGGCCGGTGAGATCCAATGCGGCGTTATCCCGCCCGTGGGCTTGCCGCTGGAATTCGCACCAGACAAGTACGAGAGGCAACCACGGTGAAGGTCACCGATGAACAGCACGTGCTGCAAATCGTGGGCTGGGGACATCTCGCAGGCGCTCGCCTCCAGAGCCGTCTTCCCGCATCTCAAACGGCCCATAAATAAAGCCTGAGACGAATTTTGCGCGGCCGCGCCGGCCTCGAATTAATCGGCGGGAACGGCGCGGGTCTTCGCCCATTCCCGAGTGGACTGCACTTCTTCGGCCCGCGTCACGCTGAGCGGCTCGGTGCCCTGAATCTCCGCGAGCAGGATCTCGGTGGTCAATTGCTGCTTGGCGTTGAACGCCGTGTACAAACTTGCCACGATTACTTGCTCGATTTCCGCGCCGGAAAAGCCTTCGCTCGCGCCGGCTAATTTCGTCAGATCGAATCCGGTCGCGTCCCGGCCTCGCTTTTTCAAATGCAGGGCAAACAGCGCCGCGCGCACTTCCCGATTCGGCAAATCCACGAAGAAAATTTCGTCAAATCGCCCTTTGCGCAGCATCTCCGGCGGCAGCACGGTGATGTTGTTCGAAGTCGCCGCCAGGAACACGCCGCTCTCGCGGTCTTGCATCCACGTCAGGAGTGTGGCAAGCAGCCGCTGCGACAGGCCGGCGTCGGCGTCGCCGCTCGAGCCGGCCGAGGCAAACGCCTTTTCAATCTCGTCGATCCACAACACCAGCGGAGCGAGTTTCTGCGCCAATTCCAGCGCTTTGCGCAGCCGCCGTTCGCTCTCGCCGACGTATTTGTCGTACAGCGCGCCCGCGTCCAGCCTCGCCAATTCGAATCCCCACTCGCCCGCCACCGCGCGGGCCGCCAAGCTCTTCCCGCAACCCTGCACCCCGGTGATTAGCACGCCCTTTGGCGGCACCAGCCCGAACCGCCGCCCTTCGGGAGTCAAGGCAGTTTTTCTCTTCGCAATCCAGTCACGGAGGTGCTCGAGTCCTGCCACGTCCATAAATGACGTGTCTCGCCGCACCGTCTCGATCAATCCCTCGGTTTTGAGTGCTTCGCGCTTCGTTTCGAGCACGGCATCGAGCAATCCCGCATCGGCCTTTCCTCGCTCCAGAACGCTCTTCCGCAGCGCGCGCAGGGCCTCTTCCTCTGGCAGGCCGACCAGATTCTGCGCCAGCTGCGTCATGGCGGGAACGTCGAGTGCGCTAGCAATGCGCTCGTCACGGCTCAGCTCCGCGAGCACTTGCCTCACTCCGGGCAGCAAATCTTCCGCTTCCGGCAGGCCCAGCTGGAAAGGCATGGCGTTGCCCTCGAGGTCCGCAGGCAGCTCCACTTTCGCGGCCGTCAGCACAATCGAACGCCGCGCGGTTCGAAACTTCTCCGCCAAGTCGCGCAGCCTCCGGCAAATCTTGTCGTTGTCGCAGTAGCGCGCAAAATCCTTCAACAAGAAAATCCCGTCGCCTTGAATCAGCGCGATGTTCGCGAGTCCTTGCTCCGGGCTATCGGTGTTGTACAGGGGCGCGCCGTGGGCCTTTGCCAGCCCGGTCGTGACGCTCCATTCGTACAGCGGAACACCCAGCTCCGCCGCGACGTCCAAAAGCAGCGCTTCCACGCGCGCCTCTTCCGGCGTCTCCACCGTAATGATCGGGTGCCGCGAATTGATCAGCAGCCGCAACTCCTCCTGCCTCGTGGCCGGCTTGGGAGGAGTCCTTCTCGCGCCCAGGGTGGCAGCCGCGGCTGCGGGCCTGCTGGGCTGCTGCTCTGCGGCACCGTCAAGTGGACCTTTGGGTGCTGGGTTCGTCTCGATTTTGCACCTCGCCTCTGTTTTTGAATCCTGGTTAACGACGACATGCACGGAAAGCCATAGCTGGCACGACCGCAAGCGGGAAAACAAACACCCCACCCCCGTGGGCATCAGGCCAATCGAGTCTGACCCGCAATACGAACGTCAACAAGCCCGCGATGGCTCCGCCCACTGCGCATCGGATTGCCATGAGGTCTGGCTGGAGGGCGGTTGGCCCGATTTTTCCCGCGTTTGACAAAGCTTGAGGCCTCGTTTAACGTTAGAAACTTGGACAATACGCCTAAGGAGCGATAGATGGCCCAGGGACAGCCTACCAAAGTCAAGAAGAAGAAAAAGTCGGTTTTGAAGCGCGCGGCGCAAGCTCGTCAACGGGCCGAAGTCAACCGCATCAACCGCACCCGCGTGCGCACCATGATGCGCCGCTTTCGCACCGCTCTCATCGCGGGTGACCCCACCGCGGCAGGCAATCTGCTCCACCCCACCATGTCTGCCATCGACCAGGCCATTACCAAAGGCGTGTTGCACGAAAATACCGGCAACCGCTACAAGTCGCGTCTAACGCTTGCTTACAACGCGGTTAAGACCAAGGCCGCGAAGTAAGGCAGGGTTTTTCGTCTTCCGTTTTAAAACCCCCATCTTGACTCCTCAGAGTTAAGGAGCTTGACCAGCCGCGTCTCTATATTTCTGCAAAAGCACCAATCACAAGCGATTGCCCTTACAATTTAGCTGGTTTACTGTTGTTAGGGAGCCCGTAAAATGAGCTACTACGCCTTGCTCTATGAAACCGTGGATGACTATGTAGCCCGGCGCGCGGAATTCCGCGAAATGCATTTGCTCTTGGCTAGAGCAGTCCGCGAGCGCGGGGAATTGCTGCTGGCCGGCGCTTTCGACGATCCCGTCGACCGCGCTTTGCTCGTATTTCGAGTCGACGACAAAGGCAAGGTGGAGGAATTCGCCAGGAAAGATCCTTACGTCGTGAACGGCCTGGTCAAAAAATGGGAAGTGCGCCCTTGGAAAGTCGTCGTTGGCAACGAACAACGCTCTCCCTCCCTCATGACACCCGGCGCAATTCTCCGCCGCTGGTCCGCGCGCACCATGGAAGTGCACTTGCCGAAGTATCTCGAGCACTTTTCCGAGAGGGTGCTTCCGGAGCTACGCCGGGTCGCCGGTTTTCTTGGAGCTACTGTTTCTACCTGTCAGACGGGCGATCAAGTCGAGCTTTTCGTCGAGACCACCTGGCGTTCGCTCGACGCCATCCGCGCCTTCGCCGGCCCTGACCTCGAAGCCGCGGTCGTCGCTCCCGAAGCCGCCGCGCTGCTCACTCGCTACGACCGCCGCGTGCAGCACTCCCAGATCACCCTCTCGGAGCACATCTAGATCGGTGTGTCACGACCACCGTCAGCGGCAAATCCTTTAACGGCTTGGCGCCGGGGCTTCTCCGCCAGTTAGTTCCGTAACCAAAAACTCCATCACGGCGCGGGCGTCTTCCCCGCCCCCTTTCAGCCGCTGGTCGGCTCGCTGCAACGCGGATAATCCCGCGAGCAAACGCGCTTTCGGGATTCTTCTGGCGCTTTCGAGCGCCAGCTGCGCCTGCTCCGGCCGCATCGCGAGCGCTCGCGCCGCCCCCCAGCCGTTCGTGACCCCGCGTAGCTCGCTGGCTTCGATCATCTTGCGGTACATCCAAGTAACGGCGCCTAGCATCGGCAGCGGCTCTTCGCCTTCGCGCAGCAAACGGTCCAGAAACTCGAGAGCTTTCCTTCCCTGGCGCGAGGCCAGCATGTCTGCCAGTTCCCAAACTGTCGTCGTTTTTTCCGAAACCACCAGAGCGCGGACGTCTTCGCGTCGAATCTGTTTTCTCCCCGCCGCAAACGTCCCGAGTTTGTCGATTTCCGTCCTGAGCCGCATTAAATCCGCGGCCACGAACTCCGCCAAGTCCTCGGCTGCTCCGCGTTCGAATTCGACGCCCTGCTCTTTGGCCATCGCCGATGCCAGCGCCACTGCGGCGGCCTGGCGCTCGTCGAGGTTTTCGCCAAGCCCGCACTCGACCACCAGCGCTTTCTCGGTCAGCAGCTTTCCCCACTTCATGCGCTGATCCAATCGCAGGGCTTCGATCACCAGCACGGTGAATGGCGCTGGATCTTTCAGGTAAGCGGTAAGAAGCTCGACGGCGTCATCCCGGCTTTTCTCCCCGAGGCTTTCGATGGCCTCGGCGTCCTCGAGGAAAACCACTTGCACCGGCGAAAGCATCGCCATGGTTTGCGCCTGTTCGAGCGCCGCTTGCGTCTCTCTGCGGTCCGCCGAATATCGCGACACGGCCCAAGGCCGCGCCGCATCTGGCACATATCTCTCCATCAGCAGCGCCCGGCAGCGATCTCGCAAATAAGGCTCTTCTCCCAGCAGCAAAATGGCGGGGATGGGTTTCCCCTTCTCCAGCCGCGACAGCAGCTCATTGGCCGAAATCCGCGCCATTTAGCCTTTCCTCCCTTGCCAAATCGAAACAAGCAACCCAGGGAACTCCAGTACTTTAAGTTAGCTCGCAGCCTTCCTTTTCTCCCCTGCTTCGGAGCCGTCCCGTATGGCGAATCAATGCAAAGCGCCGGTCTTTTTGCGTCCTTTCTAATAGTTCTCCGTCACCACCGCCACCAGCCGCGCCGCAAAATCCTGCGCCAGCCGATCAAGGGCCGGATCCTGCTCATCGAAGAAGCTTTTCACATCGGTCGAAATCTCGTATTGGTTGCGAAACAGAAAGTTGTCCGTGTGATAGAGCGGCCTTCCTGTATCGCGCTCTTCCAACGTGACCTCGCACTTCACCGTCACCAGCATCGTCGTGGCCCGCCCCGTAGTGGTGTCAAACAACAGCGGGACCGCCTCGAGACTGAGCACTTTCCCACGCAGCACGGCGTCGCCGTTGGCGGGTTCGGACACCACGCGATATGGCGTCTTCGCCAAAAACGCGTGAACTGTCGCCGCTGTCAATCTCTGCTCGATCCTGTAACTGGTGGTCTTATTCTCGAGCGCCGGCACGGCAATCACGTGAATACTTTTCGGGAGCCCATCACTTCGCCCCGCAACGTGATAGCCGCAGCCGGCAAGGGGTGCGCTTGCCGACACAAGCGCAACAGCGATTCGCGCAATCCTCACAACAGCTTCTCCGCCAGCTTTACTGCATTCCATGCGGGTAATCGAAGATTATCCGCCGCTCCCCAAAACCACCATGTCCCGTGGACCGTCGCGTCCGCTTGCGGAACGCCAAGCTGGATTGTATTTTCGCCCGCAGCACTGACGTTGCTTGGGGTGCAGTCCTCATCCCTTGCCACGGAAAACCCAGCTTCCCGACATGCGTTGCTGACCGATTCCGTGTCCGCTACCCCAGGATCCAATTCCGCACAGGCAGAAAACATCATGCCGTAGAACGTTGGCGCATGAAGCACCTCGAGAGCCGGCAGGACCGCTCTCTGCTTCGAGACGCATGCATGGATCTCTCCACGAAGAGCTTTGCGCACCGCAGCAAGGTTCTGCCGGCTCCGAGGCCCATAACGCTCCAATAGGTTGAACGCCACCTGGGTGTCGAAAACAGGCTTCCCGACGGATTGAAAGGAGAGCAGCTGGCCGGTCTGGCTCTCAAGTTCTTCGATTCCGGCCCTTCCCGCTTCCGAGACCGGCCGAAAGAAAGTAATGCTCAGTCTCCTGAGTCCAACCGGCCTCAGCCCGAACGAGAGTGAAGTGGCGGCAACGGCAGCGGCCGAAGGGATCCAGAAGTGTGTGCCGTCTGGTTGAACTTTTGGACGGAGCGGAGGGCTCCAAAACTCATCCAGCTTAGGAAACCAAGGGCTAGGGGCTTGGTCTTTCGTCGAGACTTTGCCCGTAAAGTCGATGGCCACCGCCCCAGCCGCGAGTGCAGCAGCGAAGTTGGACACAACGAATTCAGGCGACCCGGTGAAGAAAACGAAGCGCGCGCGCTCGAAACTGCCCTCGTCAACCGGCTGGATCACCACAGGTTCTCCGCCTGCTTCGGTAAGCGTTCCCGCCGCGTCTTCTTCGTCCAATAGCCGCAAATCCCAACCGGCAAACTGACTTTCTTCGAGCAGCGTCTTCAACTCTGCGCCGAGCAGCGAGGACGCACCCGCAATCACAATACGATGAGATTCCTTTTCGACCGAAGGCATGAATCACACCGTCCGCGAAGCCAGGCGGTGCCGTACAAAACGCAGGATATGCAAGGTAACCCCAACAATCGCATAGGAGGACGCCATCAGAAACAAAACCGATTCCGACCACCTCCAGATCGCGGCGCAGAGCAGGGCCAGAAGGACCACGGCAAGGGACGGCTGCTTACGCGTCCAGGGGATGTCTTTGAAACTGTAAAACCGAATGGTGCTGGTCATAAGCGCGGCCAAAGCCAGCGTGACGCAGATCCATGCGACCGACCACCTGTCATCCTGCAAGGGTGCGGGAAAGGCGTGGACCGTAGCTGCAATCACTCCCGCAGCGGCGGGTGTGGGCATTCCAATGAAATACTTCGAGCCGCCCGGAGCCATGCCCTGCACGTTGAAACGCGCGAGCCGCCAGGCGCAACAAACAACAAACGCGAAGCAGAACCACCACCCGAAATGTCCGATCTGTTGAATGAAAGCAGAATATCCAAACCCCGGCAGATGTCGTATGCCCCAGGCGTAGGAAAGCAGGGCCGGCGCAATTCCGAAGCTGACGACATCGGCGAGCGAGTCGAACTGAATCCCGAAGTCGGTATTTGCTTTCAGTAAGCGGGCCAACCGCCCGTCCAGCGAATCGAAGAGGATCGCCAGGCCAATGGCTTTCGCGGCGCGGTCCAGGTCGTCTCCGTTGCCAGTTAGTGCGACAGCCGATGCATACCAGCCGCAAAGAAGATTTCCAACCGTGAATAGGCTGGGCAGGAGGAATATGCCGCGCCGGCGAAACCTCTGGCGGCGAAACCGCCGCTCGGTGAAGGGAATCTCGTGCTGATCGGGCGCGGCGGTAGGAATCATCGCTCGCTCCTAGGTGCAAGCACGGGGCGCGACCGTTCCTTCCGTAAGTTCGGAAGCGGATTTAAAGCGGGCATGGTCACGACGGCCTCCCCGTCGCCGCCAGATTCGCTTCCGTTTCCGCCGAGCCCTTGCCTTCCGACCGATTCGACGTACGCTTGGTTGGCCACCTGGCAATCAGGCTGGATCCGCCTTTGACATGCTCTCCTACCTTCACCACAATCTCCGCCCCCTTGGGCAGCCAAACATCCACACGGGATCCGAAGCGCACCAGCCCGATGCGCTCTCCGCGCAGGACTTGTTCGCTTGGCCTCTTCCAAGAGACTACTCGCCGCGCAATGAGTCCGGCAATCTGCTTGAATATCATTTCGCCCGCTTCGGTCGAAAGCGTAAACACGTTCTGTTCATTTTCGAGTGAGGCCCGTTCGCGCATCGCCGCAAAAAACTTCCCTGGCCGGTACTCCACGTTCGTTATGGTTCCGGCGGCAGGGGCGCGGTTCACGTGCACGTTCCAGATCGCCAGGAAAATGCTCAGGCGCTGGCCGGGGCGTCCGGCGTTTTTTTCTTCCGTTACGACCACAACTCGGCCGTCGGCAGGCGAAACGATGGCGCCCGGCTCCACCGGGATCACGCGATCGGGATCGCGAAAGAAAGAGAACACAAACAGAGCAAGGAACACCAATACGGCGGCGGAAAGATACCAATGGAGCAGAAAACCTGCGCCACCAGCTAGCAGCGGCGGCAGCCCAAAGTAATAGCCTTCCTTGACCATGCTGACCGGGGTATACCTCCGCCTTTTTGCTCGCGCTTCAGCCGCCGCGAGCAAGCATGGCCATTCTACGACAGTTTCCTATGCCGCAAAGCTGGTATTGCTGGGATCCTGCTCCCGCAGAATGCGCGCAGCAATCCGCTCCATTTCATCCTTACAGTGGAGCTTCATCTTTTTCAGTTTGATTTCTTCCAGGAGGTCTTCTGCATTCAGGTAGGGAGACTTGGAGATGCGTTGAAGTTCTAAATCGTACTGCCGGTGCTGTTCTGCCAGACGCCGATAGTCAGCGTCTGCCTGGAGAAGCACGTCCCGAGGTGCCCGCTGCGCGGTTGCCATGCGTTCCTCCTGACGATTTCATGAATGGAATGTGAATACTACATGAGCGAACGATACCACTTCGCCGAGCCACGTCAAGAGGCAACTGGCGGTATTTCGGTGCCGTGAGCCCTCGAAAGCAACGTCGATCCGCGGTCGAATCCGCCGCAAGGGGCCGGATCCAACGACGCCGACTCCCGAGGTCTCACTGTTCGGAGCGAGTGGCGGTGCTCAACGCCGTCGGCGGCAAGTGCTCTTCGAAATAGCCGAGAATATTTGTAAAGACGTCCAGGTTCGTACCTTTGCCTTCGGAGATCGCGTGCGTCCGGCCCGGATACACGCGCATATCGAACTGCTTGCCGAGCGAAATCAACTTGTTAACCAGCAGTTCAAACCCCTGAAAATGTACGTTGTCGTCACCGGTGCCATGAATCAGGAGCAAATCGCCGTGCAGGCCGGAAGCAAAATTGATTGCCGAGCTTTGTTCGTAGGCCTTTGGACTGTCCTGAGGCAATCCCAAATACCGCTCCTGGTAGATGCTGTCGTACAACCGCTGGTCCGGCACGGACGCTACGGATACTCCCACGCTGTAAACATCAGGGTAGCGGAACATCAGATTGAGCGTCTCGGTCCCGCCGCCGCTCCAGCCCCACACTCCGACGCGTTTCGGATCGATGAACGAATGAGTTTTTTCGAGCGACGCGAGGGCCGCCGCTTGCTCTTGCGAGGAAAGCTGCCCGATGTTTCCGTAGACAATTTTCCGCCACTCGCGGCCTCGCGGAGCAGGCGTGCCCTGGTTATCAAAGCTGGCAACCAGATATCCCGCACCGGTTAAGGCCCGATTGAACATCGATGGCCAGTGATCAACAGTAGTCTGTCCCGCCGGCTCGGAATAGACATACACGATCAGCGGATATTTTTTCGTCGAGTCGAAATCCGGCGGCTTCAGCAGCCACGCGTCCACCATCAGGCCGTTACCCGCATCCACCTTCACAAATTCCGCCGGCCCACCCGACAGAGGCTTCACGCGTCCGGCAATGGCGGCGTTATCTACGGTCTTTCTCATCACCCGATGATCGGGCAGGTGCACCACGTCAAAAGCGGGCGGCACATCGAAGGAAGAGTAGCTGTGAAAAGCCCATTCGCCATTCGGCGAAATGGTATAAGCATGCGTGCCCGGCAAATTGGGCGTCAGGCGCTCCCAGCGAGCTGTGCCGTCCAACCTTGTGCGGTAGAGGTAACGCTGCGTCGCATGGTCAAGCGAGGCGATGAAATAAACCCACTTTTCGTCGGGGGTGATGCGATCCACGCTGACGATGTCAAAATCGCCGCGCGTAACCACCTCGGCCTTGCCGGAATCGCGCGCCACCCGATACAAATGCCGCCAGCCGTCGCGCTCGCTGAGCGCCAGGAATTCGCGCCCTTGATTGATCCAGGAAACGTCACGGCTCACCTCTACCCAAGCACGATCTTCATCCACCAACACCGTGCGCGAGGCGCCGGTTGCCGCATCGGCCAGCAGATACTCATTCCGGTTCTGCAACCGGTTCATATGTTGAATCAGCACATGGCCGGAATCCGCCCAGCCCATCTCCGGAATGTAGTTATTGTGAGGATCCCCCGCCGTTTGCATCCAAACGACCGGCCCGCCCGCGGCGCTTACGACACCCACGCGAACCGCGGAATTCTGCGCGCCTGCCAGCGGATACGGGTATTCTAGGGTCTGGGGATATGGCCCTAGGCCCGGATAGGGAATTCCGGTGACGATTTCGCCTCGCGGCGCGCCAAGGTTGTAAATCAGGGTGTACTTTTGCACGCCGTTGATGTTGAACTGCCAGAAGGCGATGGCGCGGCTGTCGGGGCTCCAGGCGAACCCGTCGCGAATATCGAACTCTTCTTCATTCACCCAGTCGGATGTTCCGTTGATGGTGGTATCCGACCCATCGTGCGTCAATTGAGCACTTTTTCCGCCTGCGAGATCTTCCACATAAATATTGTTTGCCCGAACGTAGGCGACTTTGCTGCTGTCCGGCGAAAACTTCGAGAACATCAAGCTCGACGCCGGCGCATCGCTTCCGAGTTTGCGTAGCGCGCCGCTCGTCAGGTCGAGGAGCCAATAATCACCGCGCGTGTTCTGGCGCCACACGGTTTTCGAGTTGGTGAACACAAGAACGCGGTGTCCGTCCGGGGAGAGACTGTAATCCTCGATAAGCAGCGGCGTTTTCTCGCCCGCGGGAATCAAACGTTCAGCAGGAACGAAGATTTCTCTTGTACCCGTCGCGGTCGCGTACTTCACGATGTCAACGCCGGGTCCCGATGCGGAGGGTTCTAAGTCGAGATAGAAATCGCCGTTCCCGAACCAGGTGCCGCCGCGGAAGGACTTCGGCCGAAACTCCGGATTACCCATGGTGCGCGCGATGAGTTTCGCGGCGGATTCCCGCAGCTGGCCATAGGCGCTCGGTGGCGTGGCGGTCGCCGTCACTAGGCAGGCTGCCATCAGAAACGCTGACCGGAGCCGGTGCTTCGCTCGCGCCGCACGACTTGCCGCTCGCGATGTCCATCCGCTGTAAACCATTTCTCCTCCCCATCCGTCAAGTGCGGAGAGAAACAGTATCAGATTCACGGCCTTCCTGCGTGGCCCGGACGGCCACTAGAAGGACCACTCAAGGAGAACCATGGCAAGGTGCGAGCGCAAGGAGGCGCAGGACCTGTTTAAGAAGAGCGTAATCACAACTAGTTTTCGCGTCCGTCCTCGAACCTCTTCTGCATGATGATGGCCGTTTCGACGGGGTCGCGATAGTATCCTTCGCGGCGACCTGCCTTCCCGAACCCGTGCTTTTCGTAGAAGGCGATTCCCGCCGCGTTGGATTCGCGAACCTCCAAATACACGCGGTTTGCGCCGCGCGTTCGAAACTCCTCGACCGCTGCTTGCAACAGCGCACCGCCCATGCCTTTTCGCCGGCTTCCCGGTGCCACCGCCAGATTCAAGACTTCTGCTTCCTCGATGGTCTGGCGCCCAATCAGGAAACCCACGACTTTTCCGTTGGCTTCGATAACGATACCCAGGCTTCCCTTCCATTCCAGGACTTCTTTTACGCTCGCTTCCGGCCAAAACACCGCTTGTGGCGATTGGCGCAAGATGTCCGCAACCGCCTGAGCGTCGTCGGCCCGCAGCCTTCGAATCTCAGGCCTCGCTCGCACTTGGCCTAATTCAGCGGCCATGCGGCGCGCCGCCTTTCCAAAAAATCTCTGCGTCGGATCGCCTCACGTAGTTGGCGTCCAGTCCAAGAGCGTCGGTCGTTTTTCCCTCCCTCAGCCGTCTCAGGCCGATGCGCCCGAGGATTCCCGCAAGCGTTGCTGACACCTGCTCGATGGACTCCCCGTGCTTCTCCCGCTCTCGCCAACCGCCCTCGCCGCGAAGCAGCCCGGCGTCGGGCGAGGCCCAGGTGATTTTCTCCTGCTTGGCGAGCTCGACCGCCGTCTCGACAAACTTTGCCGGGGCAATCACCATCTCTTCGCCGATCTTAGCCAACACGGAACCGTCGTGCCGATAAACTGCTCCGAAAAGTTGTCCGCGTTTGGCGTCCACAAACGCCGCCACATAGTGTGACGGGCGACTCGCCTGCGCGGCAAATGCCTCCAGCCGCGAAACGCCTGCCACCGGTTTGCCGTACCGTTCGGCCCAAGCCTTGACGCTCGTCAACCCCACCCGCACCCCGGTAAACGATCCGGGCCCAGCGGCCACCGCATAGCCGCTCACCTCATCCATCCGAACTCCAGCCCTTCCGAGCACCGCGCCGACTGCTGGAAGCAGCCAGGACGAGTACTCCTGATTCGTTTCATGAGGCGACACGGCGCGAACCACGTCGTCTTCGAGGACCGCCACGCTCCCCCGCTCATCGCACGTATCTATCGCCAGGACAATCACATGCGCATTCTACCCTAACCTCTGGAGACATCCAGACCTGCTCAAGATCAAAGAAGGAAAAGAAACACCTGTTTCATCAGTGTGTGGTCGGATTTCAACACCGAACCGCAGATTTTTGGGAGCGAATGGCCCTGCGCGGGCACCTCCAAGGATGATTGCCTTAGCAATTCGGCTGCCAAATTTGGATCAATTTTTCTCTAACCTCTTCATTCCACAGGATATATCTTGACTCTTGCAACACAAGTTTCTATACTGCACCTAGCTTCGCGGGGGGGCATCCAAAATCATGGACTATAAGATAGGCGACAAAGTCGTTTACCCGAATCATGGTGTAGGCATTGTGGAGCAGATCAACTACGGCGTGTTGAATGGCAGAACTGAGCGTTACTATATGATCCGTATTGTTTCCAGCGGATTGCGCGTGATGGTGCCGCAGTCGAACGCCGGCACGGTGGGCCTACGGTCCGTCATTCGCTCAAATGAATCCACCAAAGTCCTGGGCTTTCTTGAAAAGGGCAAACTCAACTCGCATCCGGATTGGAAGCACCGCTTCAAGGAGAACTCCGAACGCATGCGCACGGGGTCGCTCATTGAAGTGGCCGCCGTACTGAAGAGCCTCGTTTCCCTCAGCCGCAGCAAGCCCCTCTCCTTTCGTGAAAAGAAAATGCTCGAGCGCGCCAAGTACCTGCTCGTGAGCGAAATGGCCACCGCCAAGAACACCACTGCCGAACTGGCCGAGGGCTTAGTTGTAAAGTCTCTTGCCAAGGCTAAGCTGCAGTTCCCCATCATGACCGAGAAATTTGAATAGTTTGTAAGGCTTTCGCGACAGCTCTTTTCCAAGCGGGCAAGTTCATCTTGCCCGCTTTTTGTTTCGCCGATAGCGGGGAACTTTCGAGAGACGTTGCACGTACCATGGACAGGGGAATTCCATGAGCACAAGAACATTGCGTTGCGAAGAATTGCCCGACTCTGGCAAAAGCGTTCATGCCCGGCGAACAGCGCTCGCATTGGTTGTGACCGGTGGGATGCTCTGCTTTGCTTTCTCTCTGGCGGCTCAGGAAAGGCCGGACAAGGAATCGGGGAGCGGCAAAGGCTCCGAGGGCGCGGGCATTTACTTCGACGCGGAACCAAACGCCAAAGATGTTGGATTACCAATCTATCCGGGAGCCCGCTCTCATCGAGACAAGGACGACAAGCAATCCTCGGTGAAGTTCGGGCTTTGGGGAGGCTCGTTCGCGTTCAAGCTCGCCGTC